>ERZ791883.1720-NODE-1720-length-17134-cov-3.650214_pt1 | contig 17134 bp, 11 predicted proteins | sample MGYA00510160_ERZ791883 | MGnify/ENA primary metagenome ERZ791883 (study PRJEB30046, sample SAMN00792072) | human gut metagenome | study: EMG produced TPA metagenomics assembly of the A metagenome-wide association study of gut microbiota in type 2... | reverse complement strand
GGTCTGAACGGTCAGTTCCGCACACCGCGCCATATCATCAAAATGATGGTCGAGCTGATGGATCCCAAGGCGGACGAAATTATCTGCGACCCCGCCTGCGGCACGTCCGGCTTCCTCGTCGCAGCGGGCGAGTACCTGAAAGAGCGCCGCAAGGAAGAAATCTTCTTTGACCGTCAGAAAAAAGACCACTACATGAACCATATGTTCTTCGGCTACGATATGGACCGCACGATGCTGCGCATCGGGGCCATGAACATGATGACCCACGGCATCGACAACCCTTATATCGAGTACCGTGACAGCCTGAGCGACCAGAACCCGGACAAAGAAAAATACTCGCTGATTCTTGCCAATCCGCCGTTCAAGGGCAGCCTGGACGCGGACACCGTATCCGCCGACCTGCTGAAGGTCTGCAAGACCAAGAAAACAGAACTGCTTTTCCTTGCGCTGTTCCTGCGTATGCTGAAAATCGGCGGGCGCTGCGCCTGCATTGTTCCCGATGGCGTGCTGTTCGGCTCGTCCACCGCGCACAAGGCAATCCGTAAAGAACTGGTAGACGGCAACCGTCTGGAGGCGGTTATCTCGATGCCGTCCGGCGTGTTCAAGCCCTATGCCGGTGTTTCCACCGCCATTTTGATTTTCACCAAGACAGGGCATGGCGGCACGGATAACGTGTGGTTCTACGATATGCAGGCCGACGGTCTTTCGCTGGACGACAAGCGCAGCCCTGTGCAGGAGAACGACATTCCCGACATTATTGCGCGCTTCAAAAATCTGGACGCCGAGAAAGACCGCGCCCGCACGGAAAAATCGTTCTTTGTTCCCAAGCAGGAAATTGTGGATAACGGCTACGACCTGTCCATCAACAAATACAAAAAGACCGAGTACAAGCCTGTGGAGTACCCGCCGACGAGTGAGATCATGGCAGAGCTGCGCCGCTTGGAGAAAGAGGTCAGCACGGCAATGGACGAACTGGAGCAGATGCTGAAATAAGGAGCGCACCATGACGGAAAACGACAAACTGCAAGTATTTGAAGATCAGACCATCCGCACCGCTTGGGATGAGGAAAAAGAAGAATGGTATTTTTCGGTGGTGGATGTCGTGGTTGCATTGACAGAAAGCCCCGACTACAAGACCGGCAGAAAATACTGGAACAAGCTGAAGCAGCGCTTGAAAGAAGAAGGAAATGAACTGGTGACAAATTGTCACCAGTTGAAAATGAAAGCCGCCGATGGCAAGCGCCGCCTTACGGATGTAGCGAATACCGAGCAGTTGCTGCGCATCATCCAGTCCATCCCGTCCAAAAAGGCCGAGCCGTTCAAAATGTGGCTGGCTATGGTCGGGCGTGAGCGCATTGAGGAAATCATCGACCCGGAGCTTACCATTGAACGCGCGCTGGACACCTACGCACAAAAAGGCTACCCGCCGGAGTGGATCAACCAGCGCCTGCAAACCATCCGCGCCCGCAAAGAGCTGACCGATGCGTGGAGCGCACACGGGGCAGGAGTACGCCATGTTGACGGACGAAGTCACAAAGGCGTGGTCCGGGCTGAATACACGGCAGTACAAGAACCTGAAAGGGCTGAAAAAGGAAAACCTGCGCGACAATATGAGTACGTTGGAGCTGGCACTGAATATGTTGGCGGAAGCCACCACAACAGAACTCACCAAGGCTCAGAATCCGCAAGGGCTGGAAGAAAACCGCACTGTGGCAAAGCAGGGTGGCACGGTAGCCGGCAACGCCCGAAAAGAAATTGAAGCGCAGACCGGTCGCCCGGTGGTTACGGCAGAAAACGCAAGCACAATGCTGCTGGGGCAGGCTGTTGCCGGGATGATTGAGGGTGTTGTGAAAGATGAAGATGATAAAGAATAACTCTGCTGTGATGGCGGATACAACTTCGGATTTGTGGGAGAAAAACTATGAGAGTAACGCTTGGAGATGTTTGTGAAAAGGGTTCGTCAAACCTCAAGCAATCTGATGTGATAAATAAAACTGGTGCGTATCCAATCTATGGTGCTGCAGGGTATCTAGGAAATGTTGATTTTTATCACCAAGATAAGCCCTATGTCGCAGTAGTCAAAGACGGTGCGGGTATCGGGAGAACAACACTTCACCCCGCAAAATCCTCGATTATCGGCACAATGCAATATCTGTTGCCCAAAAACAATGTGCTACCTGAGTATCTTTACTATGTTGTGCAATATATGCACTTAGAAAAGTATTTCACCGGGGCAACGATTCCGCATATCTATTTCAAAGACTACAAAGCAGAACAATTCAACCTCGACGCGATGGAAAGGCAAAAAGAAATTGTTGCTTCATTGCAAAAAGTAGAAACGCTTATAAAAGTTCGCCAACAGCAACTCCAAAAGCTGGATGAACTCGTCAAAGCTCGATTTGTAGAACTGTTTGGGGAGCCTTGCAAAAATTCACTTGGTTGGAATACATCTACCGTTGGTGCGCTCATATCTGTATGTGAAGCGGGATGGAGTGGAAATGGAACACAGCGTAAAAAGGAGCCAGGCGAAATTGCGGTTTTGAAAGTAAGCGCTGTCACAAAAGGCTATTTTATTCCCGCTGAATGCAAAGTATTAGATAATCAGCGCAATATTAAGAAATACATCTTTCCGCACTCGGGAGATTTACTATTTAGCCGTGCAAACACAAGGGAAATGGTCGGCGCGACTGCTGTAATAACACAGGATTACCCTGAGCACATTCTTCCTGATAAGTTGTGGAGAATTCGTTTTATTGATACCGCAAATGTTATTTATATGAAATATGTTCTAAGCGACGAGTCTATTCGTTCGATTTTTTCGTCTGTTTCCACTGGAACAAGCGGAAGTATGTTTAATGTTTCAATGGATAAATTTAAATCAATCACTGTTCCGCTTCCGCCACTCGAGCGACAAACCCGATTCGCCGCCTTTGTCGAACAAGTCAACAAATCAAAAGTTGCCGTACAAAAGTCCTTGGACGAAGCACAGCTTCTGTTTGACAGCCTGATGCAGCAATACTTTGAATGAGGAAAATATTATGGAATGGTTAATGAGTTTAAATCCGACGGTCTTAGCAGCACTAATAGCGGCAATAGCTTCTGTTATAGTTGCACTTATTAAGGTTATCATCCCTTTGTTCAAGAAAAAAGAAAAAGTTTCCGATAAAGTTGCTCCGACTATAAATCAAACTGTAACAGGTAATGGAAACACAGTAATTGGTATCCAAAACAATATGAAAGGGAAAAAAGATGGACAGTAATCCAACTATTTCACAGGAAGCCACATTAGGCGCACATGACAACACCTTTGTTGCTCAGCAAAACAACTATGGACTCTCTGCAACAGCTGCACTAGATATGGCACTTCAGCTATTCAGAGAATATTATCCACAATTACGGCAAGAGGCACTCGATAATTTATACAAATTAGTTCAAGTTGAATTAAGCAAAATCAAGTCAGAAAATATTATATCTCCATCTCCAAGAATAGCTGTTCCCACTTTGCAAGCGGCCAGTATCGCAGAAGAGGCTGATATTCGCCAACTGTATGCAAAGATGCTTGCAAGAGCAATGGACAAAGAAACATACGAAAACATACATCCAGCATATATTAGAATTATCGATGAAATGAATGCGTTTGATACGCTTATTATGAAAAAAATACATGAAATTCATGATAGCATTCCTGTTGCTAGAGTGACTTTTATTTTTGATTCAAAGTATCTACTAAATGGAATGCCGCGATTTTATAGTCCCTATTTTAACGGTTTGGGAGACGAATTTAAGATTTCGAAAAGCATTGAAAATTTAGGAAGGTTGCAACTCATAAATATATTTGAGGGAACAGTCACGACATATGATTATGAAAATTTTAAATCTATGCCGTATGTAGTTGCCAGATTTGAGGAATATAAAAGATTAAACAAGAATCTGGATTTGAAGTTAAAAGTAGATAGTTATGTAATACAGACAACAGATTTCGGAAAAGAATTTATGAATCTTTGCATCCAATAACATAATTTCACAAATATATTCTGTGGAATTTGATAAAAGCAGGGGGTTCTATGACCAACTTCGATATTTTTACCGCTACCCCACAATTTGAGAGTTTTGCCTCGGTTGCCATCTCCGCCGAGCGCATCCTACATATCGACCCGTCCGCCTGCGTCCTCAACTGCCGCAGGGCGATGGAGTTTGCCGTAAAATGGATGTACTCGGTGGATAAGGCGTTGGTCATGCCCTATCAGGACACGCTGGTCAGCCTGATGAACGCCGAGGGCTTCCGGGATATTGTCGGCACAGACATCTGGCGGCGCATGGATTTTATCCGCCGTATGGGGAACAATGCCGCCCACAGCGGCAAAAAAGTCACCGAGGAACAGGCCGGACTCTGCCTTGAAAACCTGTACATTTTCCTTGATTTTGTGGCGTATTGCTATGGGGAGAACTATACTGCCGGACACTTTGACCGCGCCCTGCTGGAGCAGCCCGCCGAAGCCCCCGCAGCGCAGCCTGACGAAGAAAAGGACATTGACCTTGCTGCCCTCATCGCAGAAAACGCCGCACTGAAGGAGGAACTCACCGCACGCCGCGCCGAGCAGCAGCAGACCTATGTCCCCAAACCGCTTGATTTGTCCGAGTATAAGACCCGCAAGCTGTACATTGATACCATGCTCACCGATGCAGGCTGGACCGAGGGCAAGGACTGGCAGAATGAGGTGGAACTGCCCGGTATGCCCAACAAATCCGAGGTGGGTTACGCCGACTATGTGCTTTACGGCGATGACGGTCATCCTTTGGCTGTGGTAGAAGCCAAGCGCACCTGTGTGGATGTGGCAAAGGGTCGCCAGCAGGCAAAATTGTATGCCGATTTGCTGGAAAAGAAGTACCACCGCCGCCCGGTCATCTTTTTGACCAACGGCTTTGAAACGCGCATTACCGACACGATTTACCCCGAACGCAAGTGCGCTGCCATTTATTCCAAACGTGATTTGGAAAAGCTGTTCAACCTGCAATCCATGCGCACCAGCCTGCGGAATGTGATGGTAGACCGCAGTATTGCCGGACGCTATTACCAAGAGGGTGCTATCAAAGCGACCTGTGATGCCTTTACCCGCAACCGCCGCAAGGCTCTGCTGGTCATGGCTACCGGCTCCGGCAAAACACGTACGGTGATTGCCCTGTGCGATGTGCTGCTGCAACATGGCTGGGTAAAAAACATCCTGTTTCTGGCGGATCGCAACAGCCTTGTCACGCAAGCAAAGCGCAGCTTTGTGAACCTGCTGCCGGACTTGTCCGTTACAAACCTCTGCGAAGAAAAGGACAACTATACGGCGCATTGTGTGTTTTCGACCTATCAAACCATGTACAATGTCATTGACAGCGTACAGGATGAGAACGGCAAGCTGTTTACCTGCGGACATTTTGACTTGGTCATCTGCGATGAGGCACATCGCTCGGTTTACAACAAGTACAAGGACATCTTCAACTACTTTGACGCGCCGTTGGTCGGCTTGACCGCAACACCCAAGGATGAGATCGACAAGAACACCTATGAAATTTTTGAATTGGAAAACGGTGTTCCCACCTATGGCTACGAGCTGGCGCAAGCCGTTAAGGACGGATATCTCGTAGATTTTTTGTCCGTTGAAACAAAGTTGAAGTTTATCGAGCAGGGCATTGTGTACGATGACCTGTCAGACGAGGACAAGCAAATCTACGAAGATACCTTTGAGGATGAAAACGGCGACCTGCCGGAGCGTATTGCATCTTCTGCCATGAACGAATGGGTTTTCAACGAGGACACCATCCGCAAAGTGCTGGACACCCTGATGACCAAGGGCATCAAAATCGACTACGGCAACAAGCTGGGCAAGACGATCATCTTTGCAAAGAACCACACCCATGCCGAAAAAATATTGGAGGTATTCCATAAAGAATACCCCCATTTGCCGGGCTATGCCAAGGTCATAGACAACTATATGACCTACGCCCAGAGCGCGATTGATGAATTTTCTGACCCCAAAAAACTGCCGCAGATTGCGATTTCGGTAGATATGCTGGACACGGGCATTGATGTGCCGGAAGTGCTGAACCTTGTGTTCTTCAAGAAGGTTATGAGCAAAGCGAAATTCTGGCAGATGATTGGTCGCGGCACGCGCCTTTGCCCTGCCCTGCTGGATGGCAGGGACAAAGATAAATTTTACATCTTTGATTTCTGCGGAAACTTTGAGTTTTTCCGCATGAGCAAGGGAAAGCCCACCGCCAACATGATCGCGCTGCAAGGGGCGATTTTCCACTTGAAAGCGCAAATAGCTTTTAAGCTGCAGGATCTGGCATATCAGACCACCGATTTAATTGCGTTCCGCAAGACTCTTGTGGACGATATGGTGCGCAAAGTGCAGGAGTTGAATAAGGACAACTTTGCTGTGCGCCAACATCTTAAATATGTAGAGCTGTACGCAAACGCAGACAATTATGCGGCGTTGACCTACGAGGACACCCTGCTGATGGGGCAGGAATTGGCGCCGCTGATTACCCCCGAGGAGGACGACCCCAAGGCACTGCGGTTTGATGCCCTGATGTACGGTATAGAGCTTGCCTACCTTGCCGGGAAAAAGTACGGTAAAGCGCGCAGCGACTTGATGAAAAAGGTTGCTGCGGTCGCGTCTGTGGCAAACATCCCGGAAATTATGGCGCAATCCGATTTGCTCAACAAAATTTTGCACACGGATTATCTGGAAACTGCCGGAATCAACGAATTTGAGCATATCCGCGAAAACCTGCGCGACCTTATCAAGTATATTCCTATCGTAAAAGTTCGCTATGATACCAATTTCGATGACGCAATTCTGTCCGAAGATTGGAACGAGTCCGAGTTGGAAAACGATGACTTGAAGAATTATAAAGCCAAGGCGGAATTTTATGTGCGGCAGCATACGGACAACGCCGTTATTGCCAAACTGAAAGGTAATATTCCACTGAATAGCGAGGATGTAAAGGCGCTGGAAGAAATTCTGTGGAACGAGATCGGCACAAAGCAGGATTACGAAGCCGAGTACGGTCAAAAACCCTTGGGCGAGTTTGTGCGGGAGATTGTCGGTCTTGATATGAACGCTGCAAAGGAGGCGTTTGCACAGTATCTGAACGATGCCAGCCTTGACAGCAGACAAATCTACTTTGTGAACCAGATTGTAGAGTACATTGTGCATAACGGCATGATGAAAGATTTGTCCGTCTTGCAGGAGGCTCCCTTTACCGACCGCGGCAGCATCGTGGAAGTGTTCACCGATTTGTCTGTATGGGCAGGAATTCGTAAGGCAATAGAGCGCGTGAATGCAAATGCAGTGGCGGCATGATTACGCTGCTTTACGCTAAAAGTGAGGATTAGAATGGAACACATTGGATATAAAGTATTTTATAAGGCGGCGTTTGATTTACAAGCCAGTAAAAATTCTCGTGGCGATATTCTATGGGATATGATTGAAGAAATTCGCTATTGGATCACCGTTAAATACCGCAAAAGAGGAGACCCCCTCCCAGAAAAAACACAGGTGTGGTCTGATTGGAAAAGAGGAAAAAACATCAGATCTAAAAGCGGTCAGGTTGTTTTGTATTCTTGCTTTTGTTTAGATGAGCAAAAATGCTATTGGGCATGTCAAATTAAGGAACCTCCCGCAGGTGAAGTCGGTTTTGCCCCTAGAGAATGGATGACTGAAATTGGTTTTTGTCAAACAGAACCGGGTGTAGCCACAATCACGCTCATTACAGCTTACTTAGACCGTCCTGGATTCATTGGTCCTTGTCAAGATGATCCCGAATTTAATACACCGGGTATCATTCACCGGCTTCGTCACAGCAAACGATTGAGCTGTTCCATAAATGGATATGTACCTACTGATAAACCTCTTCATTTTGTACCGGGTCAGTACTATGATTTTTGGAAACTTGTTTCCAATCCACTGCGTGAAATTCCAGTAGTATATATAAGTCCTCGTACAATGGATGATAAAGCAGAAAGTACACTTCTTGACCCAGGGTATGTGGCTAGAATCCTTGACATGAATGCGATTGTTTGCTACGCAGATAGCGTGGATTTTAGCCGGGAAATGACTCAGCTTTGCCCTCAAGAATATGCTTGTTATTCTGGTAGCATCAGAATTTATGCTGGGCATCCCAGAGAAACAGATGATGGCCGACGACATCGTTTGATTACTGCAAATCAACTGCTCAAAATGCAGGATCAAAGCGACTCCATGATTTACGAAATTCTACGTCGAGCGTTAGTTCAAGATGTACATTTTTATGATGATCTTTTTACGGTTGAAAACTGTCGTAGAAAAAAGGATGCACTTACCGCACAAAAGCGTATCCGCGAGTTAAAAGAACGAGAACAAAACTCTACTAGTACGGCAGAAGAAATACTGAATGCCGCCGCTGACAGTGAACAGGAAAAGAGACACATAGAGGAAACCCTGTTGGAGACTCAAATTCGCAATGAAACATTGCAGCAAGAACTCGACGATGCAAGAAAAGAAATCAAAAACGCAAATGTTACTGCCGGAATTTATCGTGAACAAGCAGCAAATTATAATGAAGTCCTATCTTCGTTAGAAAAAATGCGTGAGTTCCACAGTTATCCTTCTGATGCGAAAAGTGTTGTGGAATACATTTCTTTGCATTATTCGGATCGAATTTTTTTCACAGAGCGAGCGCTTAAAAGCCTGAATGATTGCAACACAAAAGCAGAGGTTCTTTGGAATGCACTTTGTGAGATAGGAGATACTCTATATAGCCTGTGGATAGATGGTTCTTACACTGATTTGGAAGCGGCATTCAATTCCAGAAGCAGTAATTTCAAGTATAAACGAGGACAAGGCAGTATGACACGCGCAGACAAGAATTTGATGCGACAATACGAAGACATTTACTGTAACAGGAAAATAAATGTAGAAGCCCATATCGCCTGCGGAAACGATGACATGGATCAACGCTCTGTTCGGATTTATCTTTGTCTCGATCCTGAAACATCCAAAATTGTCATATCACATATAGGCAAACATCTCGATAACTATTCAACCAGAAAACTGTAAGCGTTTTTGTGCGTATGCATCTAAAACCACAATGAGCCTATTTATAGCAGTAGCTATTGAGCACAAGTCTTTCCCGATTGCTTTGGCAAACTGATAATGCTCTATCTTCCGATGTTTTTACTTTCTGGCACTTATCCTGCACCATCCCGCAGTCCATCTCAATGTCAGCACAAGTGACAATCTCCCGCCGCAGCTCTCTGATGCGGGCTGTGAGCGCCTGTATTTGCTCCGAATAATCGGCAGGGGTAGTTTTACTCTTCTTGCGATAGAGTGCCTTACGCTGCGCCGTAAGGCTGTCGTATTCAGCTTGCAGATTTTCTTTGTAAGTCAGCAGTTCGTCAAGCGTTGTGATTTGCCGTTCCCACAAAAGGTCGCATTGCCGCCGGTAGCGATTGTACTTCAAGAAATCATCGCGCAGCAGGTAGTAGCACCGCTTGCCGACTTTGCCTTTATATGCTTTTCTCAGCAATGCACAGTAGCGATAATAGCAAGCCATAAACCCGGTAATTTTGCGGCATTTATAATTCAGCTTACCGCGACACCGTGCGCGGCGGCGAACAGGCATAGGCTGCTCTTTCGGCTTCCGGCGTGGTGGCTCCGGTGCTGTTTGCTGCTTATATTCCTGCTGCATCTCAGGCGGAAGTGTTTGCAGTTCCCGGAAGTACCTCCGCAGCGAATCTTCGCTGAAGTGGGTGCTGACTTTGTCCAATCGGATATTCTTCTGCGCTTCCTTGTGGCGCACGGTCATATGCGCAGCTTTGGGTCCGCATTTCACCGCATACCCCATTTTCTGTAGCTCCGCAACAAATCCGGCAAAGCTATCTGCGGTGGTCATTGCCACTTCCACATCCGCCTTTACCATGCCGCGCAGCGTAGGTGTGCCTTCTTTTTCGTGTTTCCACTCGCCGTAGGATTTCCCGTGTCCGTCTGTTTCCACAACAGACAGTCGATTTTCGCGGCACAGTTCATCGGAAACAGCTCGGATCCCCTTGTAGTAAGTAGTAAAATCATTGCGGAACATCCGCCCATCCATAAACGAAACGGAGTTTACGACAATATGGTTGTGCAGATGTCCTTTGTCCAGATGGGTACTGACGGTGCACTCAAAACGGTCAGCCAGAAACCGCCGGGCAAATTCGCAGCCGATTTCGTGTACCTGATCGGGTGTTGCCTCGCCGGGCTTAAAACTCTGAATAATATGGTAGCCCACATTGCCGCTGTCCAACGGCTTGCCCCAACGCCGCTTTGTTGCCTGCATAAGATAATAGGCGTTTTGCGGGTCGCAATTAAAGCCGGAAACATAGAGCTGGTGCTCGGTTTTATCGCCGTTCTGCGTGTAGTTCACCAGCCGCTGCATATCTGCCGTACTGAAATATTCTGTCTTTTGCGGATTGGCAGCATAGTCTAAGCAGCCTTTTAGTTGCCCACGAACGGGCAAAATCTTTGTAATAGCCATTAACTTTTCTCCTGCATAAACTGCCAGATGCGCTGCATGATGCGGCTCGCCTCGGCAAGTTGAGCATTTTCAATCTTGCCTGTACTGTTAGCCAGCCGGGTAAGCTGGTTCAAATTGTTGCCGACTGCGGCTACCTGTGCTGCCAAGGCTTTATAGCTATCCGGCGGGCGTTCGCGTATTGTACAGCCACTAACCAACGCTCGGAGAAATGGCTCCATCTTCATACCGGCTGCATCGCATTTATTTTTCAGTTGATGGTATTCTTCTTCGGTAAAACGTACCGTTACTTGTTTTTGGCGTTTTAACATTTGCTTTCTCCTATTGGGGTCTTAGGGGCTTGCCCCTAACAAACGGTCGTTATGCTGGCATGACAGCATAATGACGTGCTTGCCGCACTGTCCGGGAACGCTATCACTTTCCCGGTAAAGAGAGTGAATCGTTCGTGTTTTCCTCTGCGTAAATCAGTTCAGCACACACAATTTCTTCGGCCTGTGCTTGCAAGCCTTGCATAGCTGCTGCCCATTCCAGCGGGTTACAACGTTTCATTTCTTCATTGATTTTGGCTTCCGCTGCCAATACTTTGGTAAGACTTTCAACTTGGCGATGTGCCTCGCAGTCAATGTTCGTGAGGTGCTGTGCCAGCGTTCCATCCAACAACATCTGGTCGCGCTCCATTGGTCGATGCTCATCAAGGTATCGCGCTCGCATCATGCCGTATTTTCCAATGGTGTTGTCTGTGATTGAACCATTTTCCAACTTTGGAATCAGATAGCCGTTTACATTCACATATTCCATTTTCATTGTGTAACCCTTTCATTCTGCAAGCCTTCTGAAAAAGAGAGACTGTTGTGCGGCAAATTTTCTTCACTGTCCTTTTTCTTTTTCAGATGGCTTATTTATAGTATTTGATATAGTAATTACTAAGAGTATTTAATTATAGTAATTATAATACTGCCTACATTACCGCCACTGCGCTTACCACAGGTGTGGTTACCACTGGTGCGGTTTTGTGGGTAGTGGTCATACCAGTAGGTACATTTTGTAGGGTGTGGTTGGCTTTCGTCAGATTGGTATTGCTGATGTTTCCCTGTGCATCGTAATAGATTAAATACACACCGTTCCAACCGTTATTGGAATCGCGCAGTTCATACTCATAGCAGAATCGTCCACGATTTGCCGGACGAACGTGCGCAACCAAATAGCCATTATTTTTCAACATATCCCATGCACGATTAAAGGCGCGTTCGCCCTCGGTGCAGTGGTTCATCAGCCATTGCTTTGTCAGCGGTACTGCGGTATAATCAATACGGGCAGCAATCAAGGCATACAACCCTTTAGCGCTCATGGATAAGCTATCGTTGAACAGTGCCTCGTTCTGCACAACAGAGTATCCGCGCGTTTTACGGACAAAAGCACCACTTTCAGCAGCAGAATTTGTGTTTTTCACGGTAAAATCTCCATACAAAGAAAAAAGATTTGGACTGAAATATAGCCAAATCTTCAAATTCTGTACAAATTTTCAATTTTCCCTGTGTTGTGCCAAAAAGTGTTGCCCGAAAAACGATTGTTGCCCAAATGTTGCCCAAACAGCCACGGGCAACATATAAAACGAAATAAGTCAAAATATCAAAAACAAGCGTAAGAACAGAAAACAGACGTTTCAACGCAAAACAGAATAAAGAGATATAAGACGAATACCTTGATGTACTTGACTCGAAATCAAGCAGGCATTTTGGAAGTTGCCACTGATTTTCTAACGACCCCCTCGTCAAAAATCCTCTGTTTTCTACAATTAAATATTTGCTGTTCTCTCCTACTTTTCTCCCCTTTTTCCGGAGAAGATTTTGGGGGATTACTATAAGGAGCATTACCCAAGAGGTCGAAGGGGTCGCACTCGAAAGTTTGCATCCAGCAGGTCGCCTTGTCCGCAGGAAATCCCATAACGGCGGGCTTTATCGGGTGTAGCGTACCCAACCTTTCATCGTTATCTTGCATCGAAATCTCGCATTTTTCCAAATGCTGTGCGAGGCGGTGCGATAAAAACTAAATAAGCAGACGTATCGAAGCGGTCGTAACGAGATTGACTCGAAAGTTTGCATCCGGCAGGTCACCTTGTCCGCAGGAAATCCCATAACGGCGGGCTTTATCGGGTGTGTTGTACTCGTCTTTTCATCGTTATCTTGCATCGAAATCTCGCATTTTTCCAAGCGCTGTGCGGGGCGGTGCGATAAAAACTAAATAAGCAGACGTATCGAAGCGGTCGTAACGAGATTGACTCGAAATCAATTTGACAGCAATGTCACGTGGGTTCGAATCCCACCGTCTGCGCCAAGTATCACTACTCAATTCTACATTGGGTAGTGATTTTTTGTTGCTGCTTTGTAAAATTCCCGTACTTTTCTTATAAACATCTCCCCTTTATTTTCAAGTAGTGATTTTCGGGTTCGGTACAAATCATACCATTAATTTCAGTAGATAGCTATTCATGAAACTGCACAAGAACCAGCTGTTTGGGTTGGGCACAAATTAGCACTGACCGCTGAACTTTCTATGCATTCTGTTTACTGTTTGACAAATTATATCTTATACGATATAATTTTATCAGACAGTTTTATTGATTTAGTATGATGAGGTCTTTCCGATGAACTATAATAGCATCAAAAACAAAACTTTTTCTGAAAATCCCGCAGTTAAAGCCGAGTACGATCAACTTGGTCCTCAGTATGAAGCTATCCGCGCTGCAATCGCAAGTCGGAAGTCTGCCGGGTTAACTCAAAAACAGTTGGCCGAGAAAATGGGAACTGCGCAGGCAAACATTTCGCGTTTTGAAAACGGGAATGCAAATCCCTCGTTGGATTTTCTGCAAAAAATGGCTTCTTGCATGGGCAAGACACTTCATGTTTCATTTGAATAGCTTAGAATAAAACAGTGCATACAAAAGAAAGGAGTGCTTTAATTGATGGAGCCGTTAAAAAAGATCTTGTTATGCCTTCGCAATGTCTTCACTAAAAAAGACGATTCTGTAATTCCGACAGACTTCTCTGATTTAGCTCCGCTTGACAGCATCGATAACACGAGTGAATATCTTAATGCCTTGGATTGGGCTTTGAAAAATAGACGGATTCGAAATGTTGCTCTTTGTGGTCCTTACGGTGCAGGTAAAAGTAGCATTATTAATTCTTATCTGAAAAGTCATGCTGATGCTCAGCAGAAAAGCCTACGTATTTCCATGGCTACTTTCATCGAGAGCAAAACCGAGGGAAGTGACTCATCCCACAGTGTTGCTTTAAAGCCAGATGAAATTGAAACAGGAATTTTGAAGCAACTTTTCTACAAAGTTCCCCATACAAAAATTCCACAAAGCCGGTATCGTAAGCTACACAAAGGTGGAAAACTTATTGCATGGCGTAATTTAGTTCTGATTTCATTTTTTTTGTTACTATTGGGTTTTATTTTTGCGCCTGACCATGTAATCAATGTGACCAACATCCTTTATGAAACATGGCCTTTTTCGACGCTACCCGCAAAAGTTGCCATAGTTGCTTTTGCCGTTCTATTTACAGGAGTACTGGGTTCTATTGCGTGGTGTTTCTATCCCGCGTTTTCGCGAATGAAGATTTCCTCTATCTCCATCTCTGCAAAAGCAAACGTAGAAGGCGATGAAGAATCTAAGGAATCTATTTTCAACAAAAACATGGATGAAATCGTATATTTCTTTGAAGAAACTAGGTATAGATATGTTTTCTTCGAGGATTTGGATCGGCTAAACGATGCTGCAATTTTTGTCCGTTTGCGTGAATTGAACACTTTGCTGAATAATGATGATGAAATCAAAGATCCTGTAGTGTTCATTTATGCAGTGAGGGACGATATCTTTTCAAATGAAGACCGAACGAAATTTTTTGACTTCCTCATTCCAATTGTACCATTTATTAACTCAACAAATTCTGGCGAAGAATTGTCAAAACGCTTGGAGGCATCTAAGAAGAAAGAATTCTTGTACAATATATCTTCGTCCTTTATTGACGATGTGTCCCCCTTCATTTCGGACATGCGCATTTTGAAGAATATATATAATGAATTCATCATTTATAAAAACACATTGCAGGCGGAGCCAAATCTTGAACTTTCCGATGAGTCTATGATGGCGTTGATGGTGTTCAAGAACCTGTACCCTAAAGAATTTGCTGAACTTCAAAAAGAACAAGGCATTGTAAAGCAAGCATTTAGAGATAAGGTACGGTTTGTCAACATCGAAACGACATCGCTGAATAAGGAAATTGCTAATTCAAGTGAAATTTTAGAAAAAATCCAGCAAGATAATCTTCAAAATATTAAAGAGTTAAAGGTTGTCATGCTTTATACAGCTGTTGGAAATGCACAAATCTTGAAAGTTGGGCAATATTCATATGATTTGTTTATGCAAGATGACTTTGATTTTTCGGTTTTAACAAAAGCAGACCGACAGGAGATCGATTTTTATAATAGGTTATATGGTTCTAGTTACGAATGGAAAGATTCTAGCTTTTTTCAACCATACTACAAACGTTGGCAATACCTTCAATATGCGGGAGAAAATGAGATATCTGAACAAAAAGCTAATGTCGAAAGTGCCAAAAAGCAAATACATGATATTTCGAAGCTTTCTTTGTGTGAATTGATTGAAAAATACAGCGCATCTGCGGTGCTTTCAGAAGATGTCCGCAAGAACAAGTTGCTGGTATTCCTGCTCCGGAGAGGCTATATTGATGAGAAGTATATATATTACATCAATTATTTTAAGGGAAGTAGTATCACTAATGATGATATGAATTTTATTTTGGCTGTCAAAACCCACACACTTTTAGAACCAAGTTATCATTTGGAAAAGACCTCAAACATTGTCAACAAATTGCAGCCATATGAGTTTGAGCAGAAAGAAATTTATAATTACAATCTTTTGGAATATCTGCTATCGTCTGATTTGAATACGGATAAACGTGACATCTTTATTAAACAACTTTCCGATGAAACAAAACAAAGCTGGGAGTTTATTGACACATTTTTTAACACGACAAAATATAAAGACCTTTTTATTCAGCTACTATCCACGAGCTGGCCTAAAATGTGGAAATTTATCGCGGAAAATCCGGTGTTGACATACGAACGACAAATCGAGTATCTTTCAACGATGCTTTCTTGTCTGTCAAGTGACCAACTTGTTTTAATGAATTCAGACAGTGAAGTAACTGAATTTTTCAATAAACATAAAGATATTCTTCAAAAACTGAGTGGATTGGATTCTGATACGTTAATCCAAACTATCAGTATTTTCGATGTTCATTTTGAAGACCTCGCAACCGAAAATGTATCCAGAAGTGTATTAGAGTACACATTTGAGCATAATCATTATAAAATCAATGTAGCAATGATTTCTAATGTGGTCCGGTTTGTTGACGCTGACCGTGTAGCCCACCTAAGAACTCAAAATTACACAACAGTCTGTTCTCTGGGATATCATCCTCTTTTACTTTATATCCAAGAGAATTGTACCTTCTATGTGAAAAATGTGATTCTTAGAGAGGAAAACAATTTGGAGGATGAGAATGCTGTCGTTGATTTAATCGACAGGATCTTTCCCGACATTGCACTCTGTCAGAAGTTAATTGAACATGAAAATATGTGTATCAGTAAGCTGGAATCTTGCTGTAGTGATCGGTTGCAGGAATCACCTGATTCAGTTCGCCAAATTTGGGATTTCATTCTTGAGAATCAAAAGCTTAAGCCAATATGGGAAAATATTCTTATCTACAAGAATGCATTTAACTTTACGCCTAAGTTAATTTCTTTCATGGTAAGCGCGAGCACAGAATTAGGAAAAGCGAGTACCGAGAATGTTCCTCATAGCTTCATCCAAGATTTTATTAAGGCCAATGATAATAAAGCATTTCCTATTCTCATTCCACATTTGAGACTTGATCCCTTTGATGTTCCTCTAAGCCAAATTGCAGAAGAAAATGTTTCTATCTTGATTGATTATCGCCACATTCCTTTTACGCCTGATCAAATGAAAGAACTAAAGAAACAATATCCGTCTTTACAAGCAAGGTTTATTTTGCAAAACCAAGCCGATGCATTTGCGGAGTTGGATTCCGTTGCAATGGATCAGAATCTTTTCCAAGAACTTTTGTTAGATCCGCGCCTTGAATCGCAATATCGGCAAACCTTGTTTGATTCTTATTATCAAAAATATTTAAATACCCAAATTGCTGACAAGGTAGACGAAATGGGAATTTCTGTAAATCGCGATGAATTTGAAGAAGTATGGCAACTTCTAAGCGATGGTGAGCGTGAAAACTTCTTACTGTCGCATCTCGAAATACTAAATGGGGATGATTTCGAAAAGTGCTTTGCAAATATGGAAGTTCCCTTTAATCGTCTGTCTAATCGAACTCAACGAAATCAGGTGACCGTGCCTTGGAAGGACGGCATAAAACAACTACTAGATAGGTTGAAAGCAGTCGACTACATAACAAGCTACACCGAAAAAGCAGCCGCACAGCAAAATGATGGTTCTAGACAAGACGAGAAATCGAATAGCCGCGTA
>ERZ791883.1715-NODE-1715-length-17179-cov-6.938683_pt1 | contig 17179 bp, 9 predicted proteins | sample MGYA00510160_ERZ791883 | MGnify/ENA primary metagenome ERZ791883 (study PRJEB30046, sample SAMN00792072) | human gut metagenome | study: EMG produced TPA metagenomics assembly of the A metagenome-wide association study of gut microbiota in type 2... | reverse complement strand
TTTGTTGCGAATACAAGTTTCATGTTTGTTGAGTATGAATAAAAAAGCACTTCTATACGATGTGTATATAACGTATGGAAGTGCTTTAAATTGTTTGGATGATTGTTTTATGTTTTTATCTGGTCAAATCCTTCCCCGTATACCCCTCTGACGATACTTTGAGAGATGAAGGCCTGATGGTCGATTTGTTTTACCAGACGGAAAATGGAAACGGATTCTGATTTTTTTGCCAGCAATACAACGACCTTGACCGGTTTGCGGGAATATCCGCCTACACCGTCGAGAATGGTACAACCGCGATCCAGGTCATGGATGATCCGCTCAGCTATTTCATCGTATTTCTGGGAAAAGATCAGGAATTGGACGGATTGACGGTTTCCGTTCAGTACGGCATCTATGATATAGTTGCTTACGAACATTTCGACAAAACCGAACACGATCTTTTCAACATCATGGAAAAGAAAAAATGAGGAACCGATGATAATGAAGTCACAAAACAACAATGCACGCCCGATGGAGATATTTTTGTATTTGTTTACAATAGCTCCCACGATATCCGTTCCTCCGGTACTACCGTTTGCCGAAAAGACAAGTCCGAGACCTGCCCCGCAAAGGAATGCACCAATAATAATGGACATGAACGGTTGGTCATGTAGAAGTGGCTGTCCTTTCAGAAGCCATTCGAAGAATGACAAGGAGGCTGACAGGGAAAAAACTCCGAAAATTGTTTTTATCAGAAATTTAAGTCCTAGAATTTTTAAAGCAGCCAATAATAGAACAACGTTGATAACGAAGTAAGACACAGAAACGGGAATAATCTCGTTACTGGCAAAAAAGATCAAGGCACAAATACCACTGACTCCACCGGTGATGATTTCATTCGACAGAATGAAAGCGTTGAAGCCGAAGCCGTACAAGAGAGTACCCAACAGGATCATCAGGTAATCTTGTACAGCAAAATAGACTTTGTTGTTTATAAGCTTCATTATAATATAGATTTAGATTACGATGTTTACAATCTTTCCGGGAACAACGATAATCTTTTTCGGAGTCTTACCTTCCATCCACTTAGCCGAATTTTCATGGGCAAGAGCGGCTTTCTCAATCTCTTCGCGAGGCATGTCAGCTGGAAGTTCCATGCTGAAACGAGCTTTGCCGTTGAAAGAGATAGCGTAAGTAAGCGAGTTTTCTTTCAAGTATTCTTCGTTGTAGACAGGCCATTCGGCATCGCATACGGTAGTATTGTGACCGCAGGTATGCCATAATTCTTCAGCGGTATGAGGAGCGAACGGAGCAAGCAGAACGATTAACTGTTCCAGGATCGCCCGTTTGTTGCATTTCAGGCTGCTCAATTCGTTTACACAGATCATAAAGGCACTGATGGAAGTGTTGTACGAGAAATGTTCGATGTCGTATGTCACTTTCTTGATCAGTTTGTGCAGTGATTTCAGTTCGTCGGCTGTCGGTTCCACATCCGTGATCTGCAAGGTGTCCGTATTGCCGAAGAACAATCCCCAGAGCTTTTTCAGGAAGCGGTGTACGCCGTCGATACCGTTCGTATCCCACGGTTTGGATTGTTCCAACGGGCCTAAGAACATTTCATACAGACGAAGCGTGTCAGCTCCATATTTCTCGACAATCATATCCGGATTGACCACGTTGAACATGGATTTCGACATCTTTTCAACAGCCCATCCGCAGATGTATTTGCCATCTTCCAATACGAATTCTGCATCGTTATATTCCGGACGCCAGTTTTTGAAGGCTTCGATATCCAATATATCGTTTGATACGATGTTTACGTCTACATGGATAGGAGTGACCTCATACTGGTCTTTCAGGTTCAGGGATACGAATTTGTTGGTGCCGTTGATACGGTATACGAAATTGGAACGCCCTTGGATCATACCCTGATTGATCAGTTTCTTGAACGGTTCCTCTTCACAAACGACACCTAAGTCAAACAGAAATTTATTCCAAAAACGGCTGTAGATCAGGTGTCCGGTAGCATGTTCGGTACCACCGATATACAGGTCTACGTTGCGCCAGTATTCGTCTACGTCTTTAGCAACTAAAGCCTGGTCGTTGCGCGGGTCCATGTAGCGCAGGTAATAGGCGGATGAACCGGCGAATCCCGGCATCGTACAAAGTTCCAATGGGAAGATAGTTTCGTTGTCTATTTTGGAAACTTCCGTAACTTCCTGTTTTACGGTGTCCCATGCCCATTTTACGGCATGTCCTAAAGGAGGTTCGCCTGTTTCGGTCGGCAAAAATTTGTCTACTTCAGGCAATTCCAGCGGCAACTTGTCTACCGGCAACATCTGAGGCATACCATCTGCATCATAGTAGACAGGGAACGGTTCACCCCAATAACGCTGGCGGCTGAAAATAGCGTCGCGTAAACGATAGTTCACTTTTACGCGTCCTAATTTATGTTCTGCCACATATTTCTTAGTGGCGGCAATTGCTTCTTTTACGGTCAGGCCGTTCAATGACAGGTCGCAATAAGGCGCTACATCCGGTCTTGGTGAGTTGCAGACGATTCCTTCTTTTGCATCGAAACTTTCTTCGCTTACGTCACAGCCTTCGATCAATGGGACAACCGGCAGATTGAAATGTTTGGCAAAAGCATAGTCACGGCTGTCGTGTGCGGGAACGGCCATGATAGCGCCGGTTCCGTAGCCAGCCAATACATAGTCGCTGATCCAGACGGGCACAGCGTCACCGGTGAACGGGTTGATTGCATATGAACCGCTGAATACACCGGTGACAGAACGGTCGGCAATACGTTCGCGTTCCGTACGTTTTTTTGTACGGTCCAGATAAGCATCGACTTCTTGCTTTTGTTGGGGAGTCGTCAATTGTGCGACCAGTTCGCTTTCGGGAGCCAGAACCATAAAAGTAACACCGAACATGGTATCAGCGCGGGTTGTAAAGATGGTAAACTCAAGGTCGCTGTCTTTTACTTTGAACTGGATCTCGGCACCTTCGCTACGACCGATCCAGTTGCGCTGTGTTTCTTTTAACGAATCTGTCCAGTCAATTGTGTCCAGTCCGTCCAGAAGCCGTTGTGCATAAGCGGATACGCGTAGACACCACTGACGCATGATCTTTTGTTCCACCGGATAGCCACCACGTTCGGAAACCCCGTTCACTACTTCGTCGTTGGCCAATACGGTGCCCAGTGCAGCGCACCAGTTTACCATTGTTTCTCCCCGGTAAGCAATCCGGTAGTTAAGCAGGATTTCCTGTTTTTCTTTTTCGCTTTTGGCTTTCCATTCATTGGCGGTGAAATGCAATTCTTCGCTGCAAGCGACATTCAAGTCTTCCGTTCCGGACTGTTCGAAAGCTGCAACCAATTCACTGATAGGACGTGCCTGTTTTTTGTTGTTGCAGTAATAACTGTTGAACATCTGGATAAATGCCCATTGCGTCCATTTATAATATTCGGGATCACAAGTACGGATTTCGCGGCTCCAGTCATAGCTGAAACCTATTTTGTCCATCTGTTCCCGATAACGGGCAATGTTTTTCTTAGTCGTTACTTCTGGATGCTGTCCGGTCTGGATGGCATATTGTTCTGCCGGCAGTCCGTAGGCATCGTAGCCCATCGGATGTAAAACATTGAAACCCTGCAAGCGTTTGTAACGGGAATAAATATCAGAAGCGATGTAACCGAGTGGGTGGCCTACGTGCAGTCCTGCTCCTGACGGATAAGGGAACATGTCCAAAACGTAATACTTTGGTTTGTCGGTATTTTTTTCGACTTTATAAACCTTATTGGCAATCCAGTATTCGTGCCACTTTTTCTCAATTTCTCTGAAATTGTACTCCATGATCGTTTATCGTTTATTTTATCGTTTTCTATTTAAAGCCACAAAGTTAGTGAATTTTGTAATACATAGAGGTTTGAAGCAGCAAATTGCAAGAATGAGGGTGTGTCAATTTGATATCACTGGACGCAGATGACGCAGAATACACAGACGGACGCAGATTTATTTTGCTGATAATTAATAATATCTGCGTTAATCTGCGCTCGTCTGCGTTGTCTGCGTCCCATGAATACCGATATTCGGCACACCCTCATTGTAGATACCCATCTGGAAATTACAATATCTCCCTTTAGATCTAAAAGATACAATAAATTGTTGGTTTATAGCAAAATGATAAAAATGTCTGTTTCTTAAAAAATATTACCCTATAAGGAAATTTGAATTAGATGGGGTAGAAAATCGAATTAGATGAGGTAGTAGTTTCGATTTGGACGAATGGCTTTTTACGGAATAATACAATAAGGGGGAAGGAGGATGAAAAATTTGTTGGATAGAATAGACCTGAAAGTGTAGAGTGACTTACAAAAAAATCCCCCGCAGAAGGGCGAGGGAACCTAATGTTTTCACAACGGAATAATCCTTATTGTGATTTGCTTCATTTTAGTTTGGCAAATGTAAGAAATAATGGTTTATAAGCCAAGTTTTTTGAAAATGAAATTTGTATATTTGGGAAAAATCAAAAAAATATACCATGAAAAGAATATTAGGGTTGGATTTGGGTCCAAATAGCGTTGGATGGGCGTTGGTGAATTCTATTGTCAAAGAACAAACAGAACGTATTTGGATAGAAATGGCTGGAAGTAGAATTATACCTATGGATGCTGCTGTATTAGGGGATTTTGAAAAAGGAAATTCCATATCACAAACCGCAGAAAGAACTCGTATCAGAGGAATGCGTCGGTTACGTGAACGACAATTATTGCGTCGTGAGCGTTTACACAAAGTATTGAATATATTAGGTTTTTTACCTAAGCATTATCGAGATGAAATAGATTTTAATAAACATCCCGGTAAATTCCTTGCAAATACAGAACCTAAATTACCGTGGGTTAAGAATGAACAAGGAAAATATACTTTTTTATTTCTAAATTCATTTGAAGAAATGTTGCAAGACTTCAAAGAGCATCAACCTTCTATCGTATCTGATAAGAAGAAAGTGCCATACGACTGGACAATCTATTATCTTCGAAAAAAAGCCTTAACGCAAAAAATCAGCAAAGAAGAATTAGCATGGATTCTTTTAAACTTTAATCAGAAACGAGGGTATTATCAATTGAGAGGAGAAGATGAAGAAGAAAATACAGGAAAACAAGTGGGATATTACGCCCTGAAAGTTGTGTCAGTAGAAGCTACGGATGAAAAGAAGGGGAAAGATATTTGGTATAATGTTCACTTGGAGAACGGATGGGTGTATCGTAGAAGTAGCAATGTACCTTTGGACTGGGAAGGTCAAGTAAAGGAATTTATTGTTACCACAAGCATCAATCCAGACGGAACTCCCCAATTGGACAAATCAGGAGAAATAAAGCGTTCTTTTAGAGCACCCAAAGAAGAAGATTGGATGTTGATAAAAAAGCGTACTGAGATGGATATTGAAAATTCCCAAAAGACGGTAGGATGCTATATTTATGATACCTTACTACAAAATCCACAACAAAAGATTATCGGCAAACTTGTAAAAACAATAGAGCGTAAATACTATAAAGAAGAGTTGCGTCAAATTTTACAGAAACAATGTATTTTACATTGTGAATTGCAAGACAAAAATTTGTATAAGCAATGTGTGGAAGCCTTGTATCCATCCAATGAAGCATACCGAACGAATATTGTTAATCGCGATTTCGTATATTTGTTAATGGAAGACATTCTATTTTACCAACGTCCTCTGAAAAGCAAAAAGTCATTGATTGACAATTGCCCATACGAAGAGTATGAATATGTTGTGGACAAACACACAGGGGAAGTAAAGAAAGCTCATTTAAAGTGTATAGCTAAATCACATCCGCTTTATCAAGAATTCAGATTATGGCAGTTCTTGTATAATCTTCGGATATATCAAAAAGAAAAAGAAATCAATGGAACGATTCATACTGATGTTGATGTGACATCCGAATTCTTGAAAATAGAGGATGATTATGTTACTCTGTTTGATTGGCTGAACCGCCGAGAAAAGATAGAGCAGAAAACCCTCTTGAAATATCCAGCTTTCAATATTAAAAAAGATGTGGATAATTTCCGATGGAATTATGTAGAAGATAAGACTTATCCTTGCAATGAAACAAGAAGTCTTATTTTGTCATGTTTGAATAAAGCTAATTTGTCAGAGGACTTTCTTTCTTATCAAAAGGAAGAAGCTTTGTGGCATATCTTGTATTCGGTAAATGACAAGCAGGAAATAGTAAAGGCCTTACAAACATTTGCCCGAAAAAATGGCTTAGACGGTACTTTTGTGGACGCATTTAAGAAAATACGTCCGTTTAACAAAGAATATGGAGCCTATTCTGCTAAGGCCATCAAGAAACTATTGCCTTTAATGCGAACAGGTAAACATTGGAACGTGGAATCGATAGACGGAAAGACTAAAGAACGGATTGATAAAATCATCACCGGAGAATATGATGAAAAAATCAGTAATCGAGTTAGAGAAAAGGCAATTTATTTGTCTGACATTTCTTGTTTCAAGGGGCTTCCGCTTTGGTTGGCCTGTTATGTTGTATATGGACGACATTCCGAACAAAAAGAAATTACAAAATGGGAAACACCTGATGATATTGACGCTTATTTGTCAACCTTTAAGCAGCATTCATTACGCAACCCTATAGTAGAACAGATTATTATGGAAACCTTGAGAGTGGTTCGCGATATTTGGAAAAAAGCAGGAAGCATAGATGAGATTCATATAGAATTAGGTCGTGAAATGAAGAATCCAGCCGATAAACGAAAACGGATGACTGCTCAAATATTGGAGAACGAAAATGCAAATTTACGCATAAAAGCCTTGCTTACTGAGTTTATGAACCCTGAGTACGAGATTGAGGATGTGCGTCCTTACTCTCCTAACCAGCAAGAGAAATTAAGGATTTATGAAGATGGAGCATTGAACGCTGCGGAACAAGTGCCGGAAGATATAGAAACAATACTAAAAAAATTCAAGGAAAACAAGCAGCCTACTCGATCGGAGTTTTTACGTTATAAATTATGGTTGGAACAGAAATATCGTTCACCTTATACAGGAGAACTTATACCTTTAGGAAAATTATTTACCGAAGCCTATCAAATAGAGCATATCATTCCGCAAAAACGATATTTTGATGACTCGTTTTCCAATAAAGTGATATGTGAGTCTGCCGTGAATTCCTTAAAAGGGGCACAATTAGGATACGAGTTTATAAAAGAACATCATGGTGAGAAGGTAGAAACTGGATTTGGCAAGGTAGTCACCATCTTCTCCGTTACTGCCTATGAACAATTCATCAAGGAACATTACGCTAAATCCAAAGCAAAAATGAAGAAATTACTGATGGATGACATACCTGAACAATTCATAGAACGCCAATTGAATGATAGCCGATATATTAGTAAGGTTATCAAGGGGTTGTTGTCTAACATTGTTCGTGAAAAAGACGAATCCGGGGAGTATGAACAGGAAGCTATTTCCAAGAATGTCTTGGTTTGCAATGGAAGTGTGACGGACAGATTGAAAAAGGATTGGGGAATGAATGATGTGTGGAATAACATTGTCTATCCTCGTTTTGAACGCTTGAATACATTGATTGGAAAAGAATGTTTCGGGCATTGGGAAAATAAAAACGGAAAGAGGATATTCCAAACTGAAGTTCCACTGGAATATCAAAAGGGATTCAGTAAAAAACGCATAGATCATCGTCATCATGCTATGGATGCCATTGTGATTGCTTGTGCCACTCGCAACCATATAAACTACTTGAATAATGCCTCGGCAAGCAAGAATGCCCAAATTTCGCGCTATGACTTGCAACATTTGCTTTGCGATAAGACAAAAACGGATGATAAAGGCAATTATAAATGGGTTATCAAGAAACCTTGGGATACATTTACTCAAGATACAAAAGGAATACTTGATAACATTATTGTAAGTATAAAACAGAATTTGCGTGTCATCAATAAGACAACAAATATTTATCAGCACTTTGATACAGATGGGAAACGTACTTTTTATAAACAGACAAAAGGAGACAGTTGGGCTATCCGAAAACCGATGCACAAGGACACAGTATTTGGAATTGTAAACCTAAGAAAAACCAAAGAAGTTCGTTTATCCATTGCTTTAGATATCCCCTATTTAATTGTGGATAAAAAGGTAAAAAAGAAAGTTTTCCAACTATTGAAATATAAATATGAGAAAAAAAGAATAGAGAAATATTTTAAAGAGAATGCTTGTCTATGGAAAGAGCTGAATGTGGCAAAAGTTCCTGTTTATTATTTCACTGAATCGTCTTCAGAACGAATGGTTGCAGTACGAAAGACTATTGATACAAGTTTTAATGCGAAGAAGATACAGGAGTCTGTTACAGACACAGGTATCCAAAAAATTCTTTTAAAACATTTGGAACAAAAAGATGATAAGGCTGATTTAGCTTTTTCAGCAGAAGGAATAGAAGAGATGAATCGCAACATCATAGCTTTAAACGATGGCAAGAAGCATCAACTCATATACAAGGTAAGAGTGTATGAACCACTTGGAAACAAATTTAATGTAGGCACAACAGGAAACAAAGGAAAGAAATTTGTAGAAGCTGCCAAAGGAACTAATTTATTTTTTGCCATTTACCGGACAGAAGATGGGAAACGCATATATGATACCATTCCACTGAATATTGTCATCGAACGGGAAAAACAAGGGCTTCTTCCTGTTCCTGACAAAGATGAAAAAGGAAATACTTTGCTTTTCTGGCTTTCTCCCAATGATTTGGTATATCTTCCAACGGAAGAAGAGCGAGAATTTGACAGAATAAATGAGCCGATAGATAAAAAGCGGATTTATAAGATGGTTTCCTCATCAGGTAATCAATGTTTTTTTATTCCTGTTAATATTGCAAATGCTATTGTTCCAATTTTAGAATTGGGAGCAAATAATAAAGCAGAAAAATCATGGGAAGGTAACATGATTAAAAGTATTTGTATTCCTATTAAAGTTGACCGATTAGGGAATATCATAAAAATAAAAAAAGTATAATGATATGAGCAATATCAAACTTTTCCAAAATAAAAAGATTCGTTCTGTATGGAATGAAGAAGAACAGCAATGGTACTTTTCAGTAGTAGATGTTGTTGGAGCACTTACAGATAGTGTGAATCCAACTGACTACCTGAAAAAGATGCGTAAACGAGATGAAGCACTGGCTAACTACCTGGGGACAATTTGTCCCCAGGTAGAAATGATGACGGAAACAGGTAAAAAAAGAAGGACATTGGCTGCTAATGTGCAAGCTTTGTTTCGTATCATCCAATCTATTCCTTCCCCTAAAGCAGAACCATTCAAGTTGTGGTTAGCACAAGTCGGTTATGAACGTGTGCAGGAAATTGAAAATCCGGAACTGGCTCAAGAACGTATGAAAGAACTTTACGAACAGAAAGGTTATCCTAAGGATTGGATAGACAAACGTTTGAGGGGAATCGCTATCCGGCAAAACTTGACGGATGAATGGAAAGAGAGAGGGATTACGGAGCAGAGTGATTATGCAATCTTGACAGCTGAAATTTCCAAAGCAACGTTTGGTATGGCTCCTTCCGATTATAAAATGTATAAGGGATTGACAAAAAAGAATCAGAACTTACGCGACCACATGACTGATTTGGAACTAATCTTCACCATGCTTGGCGAACGAGTCACTACAGAAATATCTCAAAAAGAAAAACCTGATACATTTCAGAAAAGCAAGCAGGTCGCGAAGCGGGGAGGAAATGTGGCTGGTGTGGCGCGTGAACAAGCCGAAAAAGAATTAGGAAGGAGTATTGTTACTCCGGATAAATTAGGAGAAAAAGGTAATGATCTTCAACAATTCCCTTTTGAAGGAAATGATGAGTAATTAATTAAAATCAAATAGCTTATGATCAAGAAAACGCTCTATTTCGGAAATCCGGTTTATCTGTCTTTAAAAAATGCCCAGTTGGTGATAAAGCTGCCGGAAGTGGTTAAAAATGATACGTTGCCCGAAAGCTTTAAACGTACGTCGGAAGTGACAAAACCTATTGAGGATATTGGAGTAGTCGTGTTGGACCATAAGCAAATTACCATTACGTCAGGTGCGTTGGAGGCTTTGCTTGAAAATAATTGTGCCATCATAACCTGTGATAGTAAAAGTATGCCGATAGGCTTGATGCTTCCTCTATATGGAAACACGACACAAAATGAAAGATTCCGTCAACAGTTGGATGCTTCCTTGCCGTTGATGAAACAACTTTGGCAGCAGACAATAAAAGCAAAGATTGAAAACCAAGCAGTGGTATTGAAAGAATACTCCGATGTTGAAACAAAATGTATGAACGTGTGGGCAGCCGATGTGAAAAGTGGAGATTCGAACAACTTGGAGGCCCGTGCTGCTGCCTATTATTGGAAAAATCTGTTTCAAATAGAAGGTTTCACAAGAGATCGGGATGGTATTCCACCTAACAATCTGTTGAATTATGGGTATGCCATTTTACGAGCAGTTGTGGCTCGCGGGTTGGTGGTGAGCGGACTTTTGCCTACGTTGGGGATTCATCATCATAATCGTTATAATGCTTATTGTTTGGCTGATGACGTGATGGAGCCTTATCGTCCGTATGTGGATCGATTGGTTTGTGGCATGATCAAACAAGGTGTAGATTATACGGAATTGACTAAAGAGTTGAAAGCACAGTTACTAACAATTCCTGTATTAGAAACTCATATTGCCGGAAAGCGTAGTCCGTTGATGGTGGCTGTGGGGCAAACGACAGCTTCCTTGTATAAGTGCTTTAGTGGAGAGTTGCGCAAAATTTCTTATCCGGAAATGTAGTTATGGACCGATTTAGCGAATATCGTGTTATGTGGGTACTTGTATTATTTGATTTGCCTACTGAAACGAAGAAGGAGAAAAAGGCATATGCTGATTTCAGAAAGAATCTGCAAAGGGATGGATTTACAATGTTTCAGTTTTCTATCTATGTCCGTCATTGTGCCAGTAGCGAGAATGCAACTGTGCATATAAAAAAGGTTAAATCGTTTATTCCAGAGCATGGAAGTGTCGGAATTATGTGTATTACGGATAAACAGTTTGGAAATATCGAACTGTTTTATGGTAAAAAGACAATGGAGGTGAGTATTCCAGGGCAGCAGTTAGAACTGTTTTAAAAAGAAAAATCCCGCTTAATAGTGGGATTTTTTCTTTGAAACAACATCCATTTTTTATTCTAATTTGCTGTGTAATTTGTTGATTAACAATTGATAATGATAAATCAGTTGTTTCCAATGGTTCAAAGATACTAAAATGAAAGCAAATCACAACGTCTTTCTATGGGAGGATCGCCATATCCTAGTTGTTTCCAATGGTTCAAAGATACTAAAATGAAAGCAAATCACAACAAGAAAAAGAAATTGCCTTCAAGAACACAGTTGTTTCCAATGGTTCAAAGATACTAAAATGAAAGCAAATCACAACCAGCTACAGGAAATGCCGGTACGGTAACAGGTTGTTTCCAATGGTTCAAAGATACTAAAATGAAAGCAAATCACAACCAACAGACGAAGATGATGAAAAGGTACTAAGTTGTTTCCAATGGTTCAAAGATACTAAAATGAAAGCAAATCACAACAACCTAAACATAGACGATGATGATGATGCCGTTGTTTCCAATGGTTCAAAGATACTAAAATGAAAGCAAATCACAACTGATTTAGGCAATGGAAAGTATCGTATGCTGTTGTTTCCAATGGTTCAAAGATACTAAAATGAAAGCAAATCACAACTTTGAGCAAGTACATCGATGTGCATGTTCGGTTGTTTCCAATGGTTCAAAGATACTAAAATGAAAGCAAATCACAACCTCGAAGAAGGTAAAATCTATAATTTCGAGTTGTTTCCAATGGTTCAAAGATACTAAAATGAAAGCAAATCACAACATCAAAGAAAAGAACTAATAATAACAACTAGTTGTTTCCAATGGTTCAAAGATACTAAAATGAAAGCAAATCACAACAAGTAACAAACAGAACAAAGAAAAATCATCGTTGTTTCCAATGGTTCAAAGATACTAAAATGAAAGCAAATCACAACGGAGCCGACAGGAACGGAAACAATGTAACTGTTGTTTCCAATGGTTCAAAGATACTAAAATGAAAGCAAATCACAACCTTTTTATGAGAAGGAATTTCTGAATCCTAGTTGTTTCCAATGGTTCAAAGATACTAAAATGAAAGCAAATCACAACGACACAAAAATAGGTAAATGACTTATTGTAGTTGTTTCCAATGGTTCAAAGATACTAAAATGAAAGCAAATCACAACTTTGGAGATGTAGATGCAAAGTATATAATACTCTACAAATATGAATATGTTTATAATTAGCCATATTATGAAATTTTTTCTATACCAACATATACTTAAGGACTATGATTCCTAAGATCCCAACCATTAATTCTAATATCAGATACTTTAAGATTTTTTGTTCATAGTATTTTACTATATACTAAGATCTGATATGTTGTCTCTTGCCTACTTATCGAGTAAATAGTAATCTACTCGTTAAGCAGGAAGAGGTCATTTTTGTTATTGGAAACAAACTTTTTGGGAGGTTATTTTTCACTCGGTAATAGCGGCCAGTTTGGGTCCGATCTGTGTTCACGAACCATGATATCTTTCAGTTCCGCTACTTTTTCAGGATACTGATCCAGTATATTATGCCGTTCCGATGGATCGGAAGCTAAGTTATACAATTCATAATAGGGCTTGTCACCACGGATATTCATGTGGACCAATTTCCACGGTCCTTTGCGTACAGCTTGGCGACCGTTCAGTTCCTGGAATTCAAAATACAGGAATTCATGTTCTTTCTGTCCCTTCCGGTTTTCCAGGAGGGGAAGCATGCTGACACCATCCATCTCCTTCTGTTTGGCTTTCGGATGGATGATTTCTTCGAAGGTCGGTAATACATCCCAGAAAGAACACATAAAGTCGGTTTCCGTATTCGGTTGGACATGTCCCGGCCAGGAAATGATCATTGGAACGCGAATGCCACCTTCGTACAAATCCCGTTTATATCCACGGTAAATGCCGTTGCTGTTGAAGAAGTCGGGATCGGCACCCCCTTCCATATGCGGTCCGTTGTCGCTCGCAAAGATAATGATTGTATTATCATATAAGCCTTTATCTTTTAACTTTTGGATGATCTGCCCGACATAGACGTCCAGACGGTAAACCATAGCGGCAAAAGTGGCATGGGGATGGAACTGCGAACAGTAACCTCCTTTGCGGAAGGCGGGACTGCCCGGTTCGGCCCCTTTGTAAGGTTTTTCCGGATACATACCGCGAAATTTCTGTATGATACTGTCTTCCGGCACGATCAATTCCGCATGCGGAATGATGGTCGGATACCACATGAAGAACGGTTCGCCCGGATTCATATTGTCCAGATATTCCAGAGCCTTTCCATGAATAAGGTCTTGCGAGTAAGTACCTTTTCCGTACTGTACATTCAGATTGTTGTCTTCGAGTTCCACCCGTTTGTCGTTATCCCAAAGATGGTCGGGATAATAACTGTGTGCCAGCAACTGGCAATTATATCCGTAGAAAGTGTCGCAACCCTGATTTTTAGGATCGCCGGTCGAACCGATATAACCCAGTCCCCATTTGCCGAAAGCGGATGTCTTATATCCTGCATCTTTCATAACCTCGAAGATGGTACGGGCATCTGCGGGAAGTGGAAACTGTCCTTCCGGATCGAGTTCGAGGTTACCGCGGACAGGTGTATGCCCGCTGTGCGTGCCTGTCAACAAGCAGGAGCGGGAAGGGGCGCTGACGGTTGTCCCTGAATAACATTGCGTAAAACGCATTCCACTTTGTGCCAGCTTATCAATGTTGGGTGTTTCGAACTTTTCCTGTCCGTAACAACTTAGATCTCCATAACCCAAATCGTCCGCAAGGATAAAAACGACATTCGGTTTTTTATCCTTATTCTTCTCTGCATGGATGGAAGGAGCAGCTAGCAAAAGGCCGGTCGAAATTAGAATTGCTTGTTTCATATTTTTCGATGATATATATATGTTTTACTATTTACAAATGTATGGCTTTTTAGAAATTAATGTTTGGCAAATAGAAAATAAATAGAAAATAAATAGAAAATTTTGCAAAGCACACATATACAAAAGAGGTATAAACGGACATTTATGTTATGATAAATTTTAAAATTATTGTCGCAATTGTTTTATTGTTTTTTTTGCAAGTCGAAAAAACGATTGCTCAACAAGAGATAGATCTTGCGGGTAGTTGGGGCTTTGAGACAGATGTTATGGATTTTCGCCGTTCCGGTGTGGAGATACGTGGCGATGGGGAGTTGCATGATACAATTATTTTGCCCGGTATTACGGATCAATATCATATAGGGAACCGTACGACTTACAAATATTATGACCGTTTGACGCGCAAGTATGAATATATGGCACCGGCTTGGTATCGTAAGCAGATACAAATCCCCGAATCATGGAGTGGTAAACGTATACATCTCTATTTGGAACGCGCTCATTGGCTGACTGCCATTTATAGTGGAAGGACGGAGGTGAACAGGAATGACTATATCAGTGTACCTCATATACATGATCTTACCGGCTATCTGAAGCCTGGACAGGAAAATATTATTGATTTAATGATCGACAATCGTTATCAGTATAATACGCATAAATGGGATCATGCCCATACCGAATTTACACAGATTAATTGGAATGGTGTGATTGGGGATATGAAACTTGTTGCTTTGGATCCGGTTTATATGGATGATCTACAGCTCTATCCCGATGTGCAGCGACAGCAGGTCACGGTTTGTCTCAGTCTTGTGAATACAACCGGAAAGCCTTTTACGGGTAAAGCCTTGCTGGAAGTGACTGGACATGGGCTGGAGGTGAAGAAAGAGGTGGAAGTTGCTTCGGCCGATTCTATCATTAGTTTGGAAACAACATTGGTATTGGGCAAAAAGGTGAAATTGTGGGATGAATTTTCGCCTGACCTGTATCAATTGCAGTGTTCTTTGCTCTCTTCCGGAAGTGAAGAAGTGAAACAACAGAAGCAGCTCTCTTTCGGTATGAGGGAGGTAAAAGCTGTAGGAGATGATATTTTGCTTAATGGGCATCGTTTGCATTTGCGTGGTACGGTAAACAATGCCGAGTTCCCGCTTACAGGTCATGTTCCTATGGATGATGCTTCATGGGAACACATTTTTAACATACTCAAATCGTATGGAATGAACCACATGCGTTTCCATTCATGGTGTCCGCCTGCCGCTTGTTTCCGTATGGCCGACAAGATGGGGGTCTATTTGGAAGTGGAGATGCCAATGTGGGGAGCTGATGCCAAGCCCGGAGATGAGGCACGTAATGATTTCTTCCGCCGTGAACTCAAAGCTATACTTAAAGAATATGGGAATCATCCTTCTTTCTTGTTGTATTGTAATGGAAATGAGCTGGAGGGTGACTTTGATTTTTTGAACGAACTGACCGAATACGGACGTAGTCATGATAACCGCCGTCTATTTAGTGGATCTACTGCTCGCAAGCATGTTAAGGCAGAACAGTTTTATGTGTCCCATCGTTCCGATAAAGGAAGTGTGACTATTTACGAAGGTCGTCCGATGACTGACTGGGATATTAATGCCGGACATGGTACCGGACAGCCTATTATCAGTCATGAAACGGGGCAGCGTTGTGTATATCCTGATTTTAGTGAGATTTCGGCTTATACAGGCCCTGTGGAAGCACGTAACCTGGAACGTTATCGTGATTCACTGGCTGCTCATGGAATGGAGAATCTTGCCGCAGACTTTTTCCGAGTGTCGGGACAACAGACCCGAATTGAATATAAAGATGTGATCGAGGGGCAGCTGCGCAGTTCGCTTTCATCGGGATTTCAGTTGTTGAGCTTGATTGACTTTCCTGGACAAGGTTATGCTCCGGTAGGAATTCTCAATGCCTTTTGGAAGAGTAAGGGAATCATTACACCAGAAAAATTTCGGGAATTTTGTGCTCCCAGCGTAGCTTTACTACGTTTTCAGAAGCGTGCTTTTTTCAATGATGAAATCTTTAGTGGCAAAGCCGAGTTGTACAATTATTCTCCTTCCCGTTTCCGCCGTCCTGATGTCCGCTGGCATGTGACGGACAGTCGTGGAACTACGCTTTATAGTGGCCGGATCAGTTGTAAGGAGATCTCCAATTATGGCGTTTATCCTCTCGGTGAGTTTGAGTTTCCGTTGAACCGGATTACAAGTAACGAAAAGTTGACTGTACATCTTTGTGTGGACAAAAAGATTACCAACAGTTGGGATATATGGGTTTATCCTCGGAAGCAAGTCAAAGAAATTCTGAAGTCTGACAATCAGGTGCTTTTTACGACCTCCTATACGGCAGAAGCCCGACGTTATCTGCAAGCTGGCAAAAGTGTGGTTCTGTTGCCTCGTCCGGAGGCTGTGAAAGGGCGGAAGTCAAATTTCCATAATCATTTTTGGAATCCGATCATGTTTAAGTGGCAACCTCTTACGTTGGGGTGTCTGATTCATAAAGAACAGCCAATGTTTGCCGATTTCGTAACAGATGAGTTTGTGGACTGGCAATGGTGGGATATTTTGTGCCATGCAAAAGTGATTGAAATGAATACAGCTCCCAATGCCTTGCTTCCTTTTATCCAAAGCATTGACACTTATCAGCACAACCATAAACTCGGAATCGGATTCGAGGCCAAGTTGCATGGAGGCAAGTTGCTTGTACTGGCAATAGATACGGAAAATAAGATCGATCAACGTCCTGCTTCTCTTCAATTGTTGCAAAGCATCAGTAACTATGTCCGGAGTGAGGCGTTCCGGCCGGTGGTGGATATTGATGAAGCGTTTGTCGCTTCTTTCCTTACTCCACAACTTGACAATGAAATAAAAGAGGCTGTGCAGGATGAATTTCTTAATTCTTTCCAGAACAAGTGATAATCTGTTTGCTCTCTGCCTGCCTGTTTTTGTCAGTGATGGTTAGGGTCTGGAATTTTAAGTTGTTTTCGATATTGGGAATGTGGGGTCGAGGGATAATCCTTGCGGGTATTTGTAAATGAAAAAGCAATCCGTGAATTTTTTGAAAGATGAAAAATCGTACCTTTGTA
>ERZ791883.1700-NODE-1700-length-17342-cov-3.113496_pt1 | contig 17342 bp, 12 predicted proteins | sample MGYA00510160_ERZ791883 | MGnify/ENA primary metagenome ERZ791883 (study PRJEB30046, sample SAMN00792072) | human gut metagenome | study: EMG produced TPA metagenomics assembly of the A metagenome-wide association study of gut microbiota in type 2... | reverse complement strand
CGCTTAGCGCCCTATGCCTCCAGCCTAAGCAGGTGGCTTTTTCGTAAACTGGTTTGGCTTAGTAGCTCATACCCAACATATCCGCGATAGCGGGTACTCTGTTCGCCAGTGTCAAAATCAAAATCGTGATATTGTTTTCCATCTCCGTGCCCAACTCTTCCTGCGCCTCTTCGGTCATATCAGAGATCATCTCCGCACCCGTGACATCCGCTTCAACGCCTGCACTCTCGCTGACAGAATACTTGCCGCCGAAAGCTACATCCGCCTCCGCGGTGATCACGTGAATGCTGTCAAAAGTCAGTTCCATGGTCTTCCCGTCAACGCTCAGATTGCCGGCCGCACGAACTGTCACCAAATCGCCTTCCGGATCAAGAGACAGTTCGACGCTATACGCACCGGATTCCGCATCATAGTCAGTATCCAAAGCCAGGATCGTCTCTTCAGCCTCGCTGTCCTTGAAGGTGACCGCAGTTTTATCAGTGAATTTACCGGCATTCATGATGTGATCACCGCTGGAAACCACCCGGAGTTCTTCATCATTTTCGTCACGAAGCGTCAGGCCGATATAATTTGCCGGGTTCTTGTCCATGCCAAAGCGCAGTTCAAACGCCATCAGCGTTTCATCATTGCTCAGTGTGAAATCCACGCCGCGGAGCATCTTATCCTTAACGTAGAAGACGGCAGTCACGTCCTGCGTCAGCTCTTCTTCGAGGGACGCTTTCAGTTCATCGAGATTTTCTTCCACATACTGTTCATAGCTGTCGTAGTAATAGAGTTCTTCGGAGAGCACGCCCTGCAAGACCTTGGAGCAGTAATCGTCATTGAAAAATGCGGTCATCATATTCAGCAAGAAGTTACGTGCTTCTTCCGCCGGGATCGTCAGCGTGTAGGTCTTGCACTTGCCGCTGATGTCCGCGACTGTCAGCTCAGTCTCTTCTGCCGTTGCCCATGTAGAGGCATCAGACATCGCATCATAAGCATCTTTCATCGCTTTCAGAGTATCCGCAGAGAGCGTAAATTTGCCGTTCTCATCCGTATGCTCACTGATCATCTCGAAGTAGTTGAAGTTTTCACTTTCATCAATATTTGCATCTGGGAGATCCTGTGATAAGGTTTCCGTGTTGATGCCAAGTAAATGGCCACCCGTCAATTCAGGGCAGGTGAAGTAGAGGGTATTATCTAACAGGAACAGCTTCATATTCATGGCGTCATAGTCTGCCACTCGCAGCCCCATGTTGGCGCTGATCTTGCGATTTTGAATGTCAGAATCCATTGAGACAGAGAAACCGGAACCATAGAAGCCACTGAGGTCGGTTCCGATATCAGCCTCTTTTAAGTAGAGTTCCATCTCACCATGGTAACTGCCGGTAGCCGCCATGCTGCGGATCTCACCAAGTTCGAGTTGCTCACCAATTTTGGTGAGGTTCGTAACGGTAGCGGTCGTCGCTGACTTAACGGCAGCCTTTGGGTCTTCCTTGCCGCACCCGGTCAGGGAAAGCAGCAAGGCAAGCGCAAGCGCGCAGAGGACACAAATTCTCTTTGTCCGAAACTTTTGGTTTTTCATCATCTTCTCCTTGTTTTTCTTTTTATTGATTATCCCAAATGGGTTAATCTCTATTTCACTTGTGTAATGATCCCATTTTGCAGGACATAGCGTTCACTGCATAACCGATCAAGTCCTTCCTCGTTTCGGCTGCACCATAATACGCTCATGCCGAGCCTGCACTTTTCTGTGATCCACTGTAATATGCGTTCCTGGTAAACTGGCTCCAAACAGGAGAGCGCTTCATCCATAAAAAGGTATTCAGGACTGTTCTGAAATGCCATGGCAACGCTCAATCGCTTTCGTTGAGCTGCTGAAAGCTGGCATATTTGCAGCTTTCCAATCTCAGCCAGATCCAGCAAGGTCTCCATATCCGGTTCCGCAGACCTCACAGCGCAACGCCAGAGTGCTAACTGCTGCTCTACCGTTAACGCATTACAAAGGTCATCTTTCTGCGGCACATAACCCAGTTTTTTCCGCCAGAAGCATCGATCAGCCAAGACGCTCTTGCCATCGCAGAGAATGTCACCGCTGTCCGGGATACGGTTTTGCGTAATGATATTCAGAAGCGTGGATTTTCCGCAGCCGGCAGGTCCGGATAAACCAAGCCATATCCCTGATTTCATACGCAATGTCCCTCCACGCAGCAAAGGCCTGTCCCCAAAGGACTTGAAGATCTCTCTGACTTCCAGCATGGTACTCTCCCTCTATCCAAATATTGAATGCATCCTCTATTAAGCGGCTAACTGGATCACAATCATCACAACACAAAACAGCGTGTACAAAATGGCTCCCACATTGCAGTACACATTTTTGAATCGCTGCCCCTTGGGGAGTTCTTCCTCAGTCGAAAGAAATGTAAATGGTCTTTTGCAAAGCAGTACCACCCCTGCAACAGTCAGCACGATCAGCGCAATTGCATATGCCGAGAAAACGATCCACCCCAGAAGATTGGATTGGATAGCAGCTTCATCTGCAGCGCCTTTCAACTGATCCAGGTCTATCGAAGACAACAGCAGCGGCGCAATGACTCCACCCATAAAGTTGATGATCATATGCATAAGGATGGAATAGCGCAGGCAGCGTGTACGGGTATATACATAGCCAAGGATCAGACCGATGCCGAAAGCGTAAAAGCATTGGAAGAGGTTCATGTGGAATAGAGCAAACATCGTTGACGAAAACAGAATCGCCGTTTTTTCTCCGTACTTGCTACACCGGTCAATGATCTGTTTCCGGAACATAAGTTCTTCGAGCATTGGCGCCACAATCACGACAACAAGCACTTTCAAAGGACTGTCATCAAAAAGGTAAATGTCTAATGCGTTTGTCGCCTGCCCACCAGAGAGGAGCATGGACAGTAATGTTCCGATGATGTTTCCGGCATACATTATGGGTAAACACATGATCAAAAGCTGAAAAAACTCTTTTCCACCAATTGCGGTTTTCTCTTTTACTTCGCAGGGCACCTTTTTCATGACCCAGAAGCCAATCGGAAAACCAACGCAATACATTGGCAAAGAGGTCATCAGCCATATCGCCCAATTCGGGATAGCTACATGGTTAAAAACAAGAGCCGCCTGTAAAAATCCAAGCAGGAACTGTAATCCAATTGCTGACAGCGCCATTGCAAATAGTCCTATTGCAATTCGGCTGAATGTCTTAGATGGCAAATGCGTAGAAGTTTCCATATCGTTCTCCGTTTTTGTGTTCTATCCTATGTAAATTATTTTTCTCAATATCGTCACCGAGCATGATGAATATTCGTTTTCCCACATCCGGCAACAGTCGGGCCGTATCCTTATACCGTTCATTTCTGCAGCCAGGCGGACATTTCTTTCATTTTGTCCGCGATCGTTTGAGGGCCAAGAATTTGAACTTTTCCGCCGAAGGTAAATATCCAGCCGAAAAAGGGAGGACTCGGTGCCACGTCAACCGTCGCGCAGAAATGCTGCTCGTCCACAGTCCGTGTTTCCACAGATTCCCCAAATCGATCTATCACATTGTGCATAACGCAGTTATCACACAGCAATTCCACAGTACGGCAGTCATCTGAATACATTCCAAACACCTTTCGAACATATTCTGCCGGATCAAAACCGTCCATTTGAACTGTTGGCCGCATTGTTGTTTTTACCGCCGTCATGCGATCCACGCGGAACTGCGCGAGTTTTCCGTGCTTTTCTGACCAACCGACCACATAATAAAAGTCCCGATTCCAAATCAGGGCATATGGACTGAAACGATACCGGTAGCCGTTGTGTTTCAGCACTTTCTTCTTTTGGGCCGTATATTCGAAATATTGAAACGTGATCTGTCGCTTCTGCTGGATCGCTATCTGAATGGCATCAACACTATAGTAAATAAGTTCATTCTCTGGTTTTATGGTGCCATCAATATAGATCCGGCGATTAAGGCACTCTGCATGTGACGCACTGGTGAGTTGTCCGAGTTTTTTTATAAGCGCAGTACTCTTTTTCTCAGTAATAAACTGAGAGGCGCCGACCGCATCCACCAGAAGCCTCAATTCCGGCAATTCAAAAAGACGCTCCCCCACAAAGTAGCGGTTTTGCCTGCTTTTCAGGCAAATAATGTCCATCCCCGCGCTTCGCAGCAGCTTGATATCTGTATAAACGCTTTTTCGCCCAGCTTGAATACCATGCTGCTGCCAAAACCGAAGAATATCAGAAACGGAAACAGTATGCTGTTCATCCGTCTGTTCATATAAGAATCGCTGCAGCAACAGCAGTCCTATTTGTGCCTCGTTTTTCATCCCAGCAAGATCTCTCCTGTGTTACCTTCATAGCTTTCTCAGCACGCATCGTTACTCATCGCTATAATCGGGTATCAAGTCAGTCATCTTTCTAACAACATAGTTTGCGTCCCCGCCGCACTCAACCATATCAGCCTGCTTAGGATATAGACCCTTATCATGCCGCTTAGAGACTTCCCATGCGACTGAGCCCACTTTACTTTTCTTACCTTTTACCTTTGCTTTGGCCAGCCGCGCTTCTTCCTCTTCTTTGTCGCGCCTCAGCTTTTCCTCAAATTGCTCATAGATTTCCATTTTCTGTTTTTCATCCAGCTTTGCGCTAAATTCTCCGTATGTGAGTCGCTCTTTTTTTGCCGCCCAAGCAATCGCTCCTATTTTGTTCGTATTACTTAACACTGCAATTTTGCTCTCTTTCTGTTGGGATGGATTTGCGTTCAAATAACAGTATCGCCATTTTAGAAAGGCTCAGCATCCTTCCAGTCTCTCAGCATTTGAACTTCAGATTCGTCTAATTGAATATTTTTTGGCAGAATCATATAGCTTCCCGAAGAAGCTTTCCGCAAGACACTCTCCGATGCAAATGCGGCGCCTGATAAGAAATCAATAATGCGGCGGGCATCTGCGGGCGTTGCTTCTTCCATATTCAAGATGACCAACTTTCCGCGGGAAATAGCCTCAACTGCACTTGTTGCCTGGTCGATGGTTTTGAAATGGCAGATCACCATTTGCAGCCGAGCAGTTGCCTGGACATTGACAGCGCCTCCGTCACGGGTCCTATGCCTGTTCTGTCCAGATTCACCATCCTGTTCTTCTGCATCCCGCTCCCAAATATCCGAAAAATCTTCATCCTCGTAGTTGTCATTCTTACGGATCAGATCCCTGATCTCCTGAAGCAGCTTCATATCCATGTTTCTCCCATCACATTTGGTTGCTTACGCACTTATTTCATGGAGAGGAAATCCTATCTGCCGGTTTTCTTCTGAGGAGTATAAAGAGTTGAATCTACTTACATGCATTTCCCTTACTATAAAGGCGAAAAGCATGCTTCGATTTCTGGCAGTCTGCTGTTGGAAGGTACACCCAACTAATGAGTAAAAAGTATCTCTGAGCATATAGAGTATCAGCAGATAGGATTTTCCTCCCCGAAGCCCTTTTCACCCCCTGAAAAGAGCTTCGGGGAAGAAAGTGGGCGCGCCACTTTCCTCTGGTTTACCGCGCAATTGATCTTTCAAAGAATTCATTCACAGAGAGCGGTTTCCCTATGTAATAACCCTGCAGGCTATCACATCCGAAGCCCGCTAACAGATCCGCTTGCTGCCTGGTTTCTATTCCTTCTGCAATACAGCAGATCCCCAGTCTGTGACACATCTCAATCAATTTTTCTATCACAGTCTGTTTGCGCTGATCACACTCGGCCTTGAAAACCAAGCTTCGGTCGATCTTTGCAAAGTCTATTTGCGGCAAATGCAGCATACCGAGGTTGCTTGCCTCTACCCCCATATCATCCAGTGCAATTGCAATACCAAGTGATTTGATGTCGATCAATCTCTTTTCGATGGTTTCAATGCAAACTCCATGGGAGGACTCTGTAATTTCAAAGATCAATCTTTTCGAATCCGCCCCCGTTTGTTGCAGCGTCTCATCGATTCGTCTAATGAAGTTCTCGTCCGATAAAGTGAGTCGAGAAAAATTACAGGAAAGCCTCAGATCTGGCCGGATCGTTTCATACAGGTTCAAAATGCTGCAGGCATGTTCAAACATTCTATAATCCACTTCCGAGATCCTGCGTTCAGCTTCCATAGCCGCGATGAATTCATCCGGCATATGCACCTTTCCGCATGGACCGAGCTTTCTCGCCAAAACTTCAGCGCCGTAAATTCTGTCTTGCGCAACACTGTAAAGAGGCTGCAAATACGGAACAAAAAGAGTCTCATCGCTCCCGCATATTCGGTTTTCTGAATTCCCCGGCATTCTCTGTCCGGTGCATGCATTCTGAATTACGTATGCTTCGTGTTCCGCAAGATACATTTTTCCTTCCTCACATCAGGCGCACATTCTACTTCCGCGCCAACGTGCCGAAGTAGAAACACTTCCACACGCTAACGCAGTCGTATAAATGTGCCATCTCCGTTTGCAGACTATTCGGTGGCAATTTTGTCATATAACGCAGTTCTGGGCTGCTACACTGCTTTAACTATTGCTTTTTGATGCAGGCCATAGATCGATCGTCCTACCGACCGCTTTGTTGGGTAAACGCTTCTTATGCTCAGTGATTTACGCTGAGCTTTAATTGCTTGCCCGCACGGAAAGCCGGCACTTTGGTAGCAGGAACTTCGATTTTTTTCTGCGTCTTCGGGTTGTACCCGCTGCGTGCCGCACGCTCCCGTACCTCAAAAGTGCCAAAGCCTGGAATCGTTACTGAGTCACCGCTCTGCAGCGCCTCTGCAATTACGTTCAGCACATCGTCTACCAGTGCTGCCGCATCCTTCTGCTTCAACTGTCTCTTTGCTGCAACGGCTGTGATCAATTCTTTCTTTTTCATGTTTTCCTCCGTTTTTAACTTTTTAGTGCATCAATATTTCCTGTGTTCATGCACTTCTCAGGGTACACAAACTTTGCTTATGTACCCTGAGAAATGGGAGGAAGTGCTTCCTCCTATTTCTCTTTAGCTGGCTGTACTTTCAGACAGGGCCGCTGCTCTATGGATGCTCATACTTCGCAATATCGTATACATAGTCGATTTTCAGGCCGTTCCAGTTTTCAGAAGGCCGCTTACCTGTATACGCATGGTCGTTCGTCGCTTCCACTACATCGTAGTAATACCATGCGGAAGGATCGTTATCCGGCCACTTGACAATGCCAGACGGCATCTTGCTTTTCGAGTCTACGCCCCGCTCCAGCACCCGGTTCATAATGACCATAGCTTCTGCACGGGTAATATCCTGATCGGGTCGATAGGTATTGTCCTGATAGCCTTGGATCCATCCTGCTTCAGTCGCTGTGGCGATATACTGGTAAGCCCAATAGTCTTTGCTTACGTCAACGAAGTTCGCATAAGCCTTTTCATTGACTCCGATGAAGCGAACCAGCATTGCAACGAATTCCGCACGGGTGATATTCTGATTTCCGCGGAACATCCCATCACTGTAGCCCTTGATATAGCCTCCATTCGCCATGGACGAAACCGCCTTGTTGTACCACAAGTCTCGTGTCACATCCGAAAATGCATTTTGAGACGTAAATACCTGGTCACGCCGCTCTGCGCGCAGCAGACGATACAGCATGGTCGCAAACTGTGCTCTGGAGATATTGGCTTCGGGCCTTACCGTGCCATCCGAAAATCCCACTACATAGGCAATATGATCTTCGGAATTCAGGGCGGCCGGCTTACTGCTTCCGCTTCCACTTCCGCTTCCGCCTCCGCCGGAACTCTTCTTGGCGTAGGTGAGCGTATAGATGGTCGGATCACCGCTGTTCCATACGCTGCTCGGTACGGCAGGTGCCCAGCTTCCACCACTGTATCCACTATTTGCCGTGCCTGTCGGGACATTCAGTGGACCGCTGCCGTTGCTCAATGCAACCGTCACAACTTTGGTCGTGCTGCCATCTTCCCATGTACCATTGACCACCCTGAATGTCACTTCCACGGTCGATTTGGCATATTCAGCAGTTAGGACTAAATTTGACGTCATCTTGATCTCAGTGCCCGGAGCATAGTAATTTCCATCCGCATCCTTCCACCGGATAAAGCGCTCATCTGCAGGTGTATGCCATTCCGCCGCACCATTCTGCTGTGCTGCAGAAGAAACGGCCGCGACGTCCAAGATCGTATAACCACTACCCTGATCCATTCGTTTGCTGATCACATCTCCGCCGACATAACCTGTTGGCTGCTTATATGTTACGGTGTATCGTGTACCCATACTCACCGTAACTGTTTTTTCAGCAACCAGATCTGTATCCGGGTGTTTGATTTTCAATGTGACCTGAACGCTTTCGTCTTCTTTCAGAGCTTTGACAGCAGCCAGATCGGTCTCGTCGGTCTGGATATAGCGGGTCAGATTTGTATCGAAATCATCCTTGGCTGTTGCATTGACCAGTGTGATCAGATCCTCCGTGGTTTGCAGTCCGTCTCTTATCGCCTCAGTTATGACGGTGTCTTTAGCCGAGATTTCAGGAGTGCCGACTACAAATTCGCAAATGGGCCAAGAGGATCGATCTGCTTGATCCTGCGTGAGTCCACAGACTCTCATATAATATTTGCCTGCTTCGCTGACACGAAAACCATAACCATTTGAAATGCTGTCCCATTCCGCAACACCGCCTGTAGCTACTTGGAATGTTTCGCCTTGAGGGGGATTCTCACCCTTACCGTTATCCCTGGGGAACTGGACGCGAACAACACCATCTGAAATGCTCCCATTATCTCCGACGAAGGTTACATGAACACCTGCCAGATAGGAGCCATCCTCATTGCGGATTGCTTTCGCTGTAATTGTTGGGACGTCACCTATGTATTTGACCCTGTCATCCGATAGACTGTACGGGTGTGCTCCCAGCCACTTGTAGACTGCGCGCGCACTTCGAATATTCAGCAGTGGGAGTGAAGATCCATAAAATGCCTTCGAATCCACTTGGCAATGTCCGGAAACGGTCACTTCTCCCTTCAAATTGGGAGTCGGGGAAAACGCATAGTATCCGATCTCCGTAACACTATTGGGAATCGTCAGGGACTCCAGGCCCTTACAGTTGTAGAAAGCATTACTTTGGATCTTCTTCACACCGTCTAAAATTGTCACGCGTTTTAACCCGGTGCAATTCTTAAATGTGCTTGAGTAGATGTACTGTACACTGCCCGGAATCTCCACTTCAGTAATGCTGCTGCAGTTCTCAAATGCAGATTCCCCAATATATGTTGTGCTGGGCGGAATTTTCACATCCGTGAGGCTGGAGCAATATTCAAATGCGCTACTGCCAATGCTCGTCACCCCATCCGGGATATTTACGCTGGTCAATTCCCCGCACCCCTGAAATAAACGTTCTTCAATGCAGGTCAGATTTTCCGGCAATTTAACAGTTTTTAGGTCACCGTTGTACGAAAATGCTCCTTCCCCAATGCTGGTCACACCATCCGGAATCGATATTTCAGTCAACGTGGTAGACGAAAATGCATTCGCACCAATACTGGTCACGCTTTCGGGAATTTTCACATCCGTTACACAGCCATCCTCGAACAGCCCGTCACCAATGGCTGTGATCACATAATTTTTCCCATTAGCGGCATTATAGGCGTCCAACAGGCTCTGCATATCCGTTGCGGTAAAGAACTTTTTCTCCGGATACGACGGCGGTATATTATTCGTAGCATACACATAGGGTATTTTTGCAAGACATCCAACAACCGTTAAATTTCCGTCATCCGTCTCCTCGCACACATACTTATCGCCGATGATCAAACTATCATTCCAGATAATAGCTCCCGTCGTTCCCCACGGAGCCCCTGCAATGCTGTTTGTCGGCTTGTCAATTCGGACAGGTCCCAGAGTTTTGGCAAACGCAGATTCGCCAATGGTAGTGACACTCTTTGCAATTTCAATATCATTTAATAATACGCAAGAGAAAAATGCAGAGTCTCCGATGCTGACTACACCATCCGGAATTTTAATGCTGGTCAGTGTTTTGCAGCCTAAGAATGCACCCTCACCTATGCTTTTCACACTGCTTGGAATTTTGACGCTTGTCAACTTCCAGCATTCTCGGAACGCACCATCAGAAATACTGGTCGTACCATCCGGAATGTCAACGCTTGTCAACTCCCAGCATTCATTAAAAGCGTCCGCTCCAATACTGGTCAAACTACTTGGGAATGTCACGCTCGTCAAGTTTTCGCAATTGAAAAATGCACCAGTACCAATGCTGGTCACGCCCTCCGGAATCTTCACATCAACCAATGATTGGCAGCCTATAAATGCCTCATCAGCAATGCCGGAAAAGCTGTAATTGGTACTATTCGACGCATTGTAGGCATCCAAGAGAGCCTGCATATCTGAAGCGCTGGTAATCGAACGATCCAGCACCTCTTTCACGAGCAGCTTCCCATTCCCGTCATTTTGGCAGAGATATTTGTTCCCCAAGATCACCGTATCGTTCCAAATGACACGGCCGGCGCCCCAAGGGGCACCCTCTATACTGTCGACCGCCTTTTTAACCGTTACTGTTGTGGTATCAGAAAAAGCATATTCCCCAATCGCAGTGACACTCTCCGGAATTGTTATTGCGGCCAAATTTTCACAATCCCAAAATGCTCCTTCCCCAATATTGGTCACACTATCCGGAATCGATATGGCGCTTAATTTCTTACAGGACACAAATGCATCGCTTCCAATCGATGTAATGCTGTGATTCGTTCCATGATCATTATTGTATTGATTCAGCAAATCTTGAATATCCGTAGCGTCTGTTATGTCTCCATCCAACGTTCTTACGAGCTCCAAACCGTCGCCGTTCACTTGGCACAAGTATTTTCCACCCAAAACTACGGTGTCGCTCCAGTAGATGGCACAGACGGGCGGAGCTCCCCACGGCTCTCCCGAAATGCTGCCACGGGGTCTGTTGATTGTAATAGGCCCCTTTACATAGCCTCCTCGCGAGGAAGAAAATGCATCTTCTCCAATGCTGGTCACGCTATCTGGGATCTTCACATTTTCCAGTGATGTTCCATAAAAAGCACGCTTGCCAATGGTGGACACGCCATTCGGAATAGTGATGCTGGTTAATTTGTCACACTCATAAAATGCATTGTCTCCGATGATTTCCAAACCATTAGGAAGACTCACACTCGTCAGGCTTGTGCATTTTTTAAATACTCCCCTGCCGATGTTAGTTATGTGCTCCGGAATAGTAATAGCAGTTAAACTGCTGCAGTCGAAAAATGCACTTTGACCGATTTTTACTATACTATCCGGAAGCGTTATGCTTTTTAAACTCGTACATTCTGAAAACGCGTCTTGAGGAATCTCTGTTATGTCATCCGGTAGTGTTACCGTAGTCAAGCCCGTACAGCGTTCAAATGCAGCGTCCCCAAGCGTTACACCGCTTGGAAGCCGCATATCCGTCAAACTGCTGCAGCCGGAAAACGCCCTCTGTCCGATTTTTTCAACGCTGGCCGGAAGTACTACTCCTGTCAGCTTACTGCAATTCCAAAATGCAGAACCCCCAATTGCGACTAATCCATCAGGAAACTGTACATCAGTCAAGCTGCTGCAGCGGGAAAATGCATAGCCTGAGATGCTGGTAACGCCGTTTCCAAGTTTTACCGATCTCAAATTGGTGCATCCGTCAAAGGCGCTCCCATCAATGGTGGTCACGGTATCAGGAATAACAACACTGGTTATGTCTACCCGTGCTTTGAACGCTCCAGCTCCGATGCTCTTCACCTCTACATCGTTAATAGTACTGGGGATTACGACATCCTTGGGGGCATGTTCCACATCCTGGCTATAGCTGGTGATCGTGTTTGTATCCTGATCAAACACAAACCATGTTTCAGCCGTTTCTGCAGCAGTCTCATTAGCTGCCAGCACATTTACAGGCAATGCAGAAGTAAGAATAGCCGCAAGAAGCAATAGGCTGATTATTCGTTTAAACTGCTGTCTCAAATCTGTTCTCTCCTTTCTTAATGTTTCTGAAAAGGCCTGCGCCGCTTTTCACTATCCCTCTATGTGGGAATCAAATATTTACAGACTGCCATCATAAAACCTCCTTATCCAATCATTTTAAGCATCAGGCTCATGCAAACCGGTACCCCTGCTCAACGAGCCCAGTGATGTAAACCGCGTACAAAGTTTCTGTACGAAACTCCATCATTACGCCCATATCGGTCTTATGGAAATATGCGATTTTCTTCTTCGTATCCACCCAAACTCTCCACATACAACACTCGTCCTCCCGCTAAAACATTTTGTTACTTATCGCTCCCCTGGCAGTGCAATGATCACACTTCTCAGAACACGCAAACCGTGTTTCCGCACTCTGAGAGGTGGGAGGAACTGCTTCCTCCGCATTCTGTTTCAGAATCTCATGCTGCATACACAGCAGACTACATCAAAGACGCAATTGTCTTACTGGAAAACGCTTCATCCACAAATGTCTGAATCCCCTCATAGAACTTTCTGACCGGACATGTCGCTGCGGCATCACGAGAGCAATAATGGTCCGCTTCCATGCACCGGTTAATACGGGTAGTTCCTTCCATTGCATTGATCACATCAGCCAGACTGATCTCTTCCGGCTTGCGGTTTAAACTAAACCCACCGCCAACACCGCGCTTTGTCACAATGATCCCCGCATCGCGCAGAGGCTTTGCGATCTGAGCAATTATTTGTTTTGGGATGCCCATCTGCTTGCTGATATCCTCACTCCCCATAGGCGTTCCAAGGATTGCAAGAAATAGTGTCATCCTGATTGCATAGTCAGTTGTTACATTTAACTGCATAAAACCTCCCCGTCATAAATAGATTAGTAATCCGCTCATCAATTCCGCAAAAAAATAGTCGCAGCGGGAACAACCGAATCAACATTTTGTTGTTGATTTGAAATAGAGAACAGCATACTCGCGCCGTCCCAAATGCGGATTGACCGTTATTTCAGCGAAGCAACACCATAAAAAGGCGCAAAAAAGCAGACCCGCAAAAAACTTGTTTTGGGGTCATGTTTTTTTGCGCCTAAAATGGCGAAAAGGGTTGATTTTTTGAAATTACATGTTATAATTTCACTGCATATGAAAAATATGCCAGTGCGAACTTTAAAGGATCAAATCACAAAATGTTGATTTGGTCCTTTGTTTTATAATACCAGGTCTAAGCGTTCGATCTGACGAGCCTGTTCTGCACCGCTAATTGCCAAGTAGATCCGGGTCGTTTCAATAGAACTGTGTCCTAAAACATCAGCAAGGCGAACAATATCTTTGCACGCACTATAAAACGCCGTTGCAAAGAGATGGCGAAAATTATGCGGAAATACTTTACTGGATAGGACGCCTGCCTTTAGGCACAGTTGCTTCATCTCGTACCAAATCTGCCGTCTGGAAACCGGTCTTCCGCTTTTGGTGAGAAATATCTCACCAGAGGCGATTTTTTTCTTCTTGGCATATTTCAGCAACTTTCGCCGGAGTTTCTCAGGTAACAGCACCGTTCGGATTTTTCCTTTCAGTGAAACAACCACGCGCCCGATCTGCACTGCAGACACAGTAATATAGCGCAGCTCACTAATGCGAATCCCTGTAGCACATAAGGTCTCCATGATAAGCATTAAGCGCTCTTTCCCTCCGTTTTGTGCTGCAGTGATCAATCGGCTGTATTCCGCACGTGTCAGTTCTCTTCTTTCATCTCGGAATATCTGATTTTGTATCTTCAAAAATTTGACTTTTATTTCCCATCCCATGAAGTTGAAAAAACCATTCAGCGCTGCCAGCATGGAATTAACTGTGCGCGGTGCGTAATGACACTCTAAAAGATGCCCTTTCCAGTTGGCAGCAAGTTCTTTACTGGCCGCAAGGCCGTCTACCCATTGCGAAAAGGCCATTATATCTCTGCGGTATTTAGCTATTGTTCCGGGCGAACGTTCTTCGCCCTGAAGCGCCACACAATAATTTTCAATATCACTCTGTCTAATCATCTTCTCCATGTCTTTATCTCCCCAAGAAATCATTAAATCAATAATGATAGCATTCTCTCATATTTCTACCGGTTATGCTATATCTGTTTGATATAAAATCATCCATCATAACGTGACAATTTGCCACCTCCATGCTCTGAGCAAAATACTATTTTGCCAATAGGCAGACAGAATGTCTGTACCCCCAAAGTAACAACGACACCCCGGACAAAAATTTGTCCAGGGTGCCGTGTTTAGAATTTGACAACGCAAATAGAAATACGTCAACTTGGTACGCAGTTCTCATTCCCCGTAATATTGCGGTCTACCGATAACGGTAAAGCCACTCTTTCCCGTCACCACCACATTGTTGTACCCGCTGGCGCAGTGGATGATAAGCACATTGCCGCTGCCGTCAAATCCGCAGACAATGCCGACATGACTGTCCTCCGGGTAAAACACAAGGTCGCCCGGCTGGGCATCGCTCCAGTCAATGGGGGTACAGTAGCTGTGCTGTGCCGTAGCCCCACCGCCATGCCCAATGACGTATTGTCCGCCGCTCTGGTTGTAGAATACCCAATCCACCATTCCCGAACAATCCAGTCCGAAGGGCCGCACAGTGCCAGTGGTGGAGCTGCCCTCGGCTGTGACCTCCATCGGCATTCCCCAGCGGCTGTCCCAACCGATTACCAAAGATTTTCCTCCCCAGAAATAATGGACTTTGCCCAAGAGTTGATACGCCGTCAGCACAATTTGCCTGCGTTCCGCACTAAGGTCGGCGGGGAGATTCTCCATAATTTTCGCCACATTCTCCGGGCTGAGTTCGATATTCTGATAACTTCCCGTCAAAGCCATGAACAGTTCCTGATATTTCGGCTGCATGAGTTCTTCTAACAATCTGCGCTGTTCCGTGTTGAATTGGTACCCATCCGCCATTTGCAAGTGCGTTTTTATTGTGACGGTGATATGCAAAATGACCGTATCCGCTTCATCTTTGCCGCCTGGTACTATTTCCGTCCAATAAGTGATGGTGTTCATGTCCCAGAAGATTTCACGAAGGATCTCCATTTTTTCTTCGGTCAGTGTGGCGACCTCATCCGGCGAAGCGTTGTCCGTGGTGGTCCGCACAGCATAAACAGCCAGCACATCCCGCCAGTTAGAGATCATGGCGGCGCTGCCCGCGTTGTCCATATCCAATTCATCATGCGGATTCTCCGCCTTGATCTGCTCGATGCGGTCTGTAAACTCTGTATTCAGCATAGTCACAGCCTCCGGCATCGTATATCTGGTGCCGCTGTCCTCGCCGGAAAAGAATATCCCAAACGGTGACGCGACCAGGAGTCCGATCAGGCAGATAACTAACACCATCGAGAGGACCGTACTGCCGCCAGCCATCATCGCCGCCGCAAGACTTCTGGCGGCGGACAGGATGGCCCGCAGCGCCCGTCCTGCCGCCTGGGATGCTTTCTGCGCCGTGGCCTGCACCGCTTTCGCGGCTTGCTGATACCGCGTTGTCTGCACCGCTGCTTCCCGTGCGGCATGGGCGTTGCTTTGCAGCATGGCCGCCTGCTTCTGTGCGGACTCCAAAGTTTTCGCTGTATCAGCCATCTTCCGGGAATGCGGTGAAGCGGAGACGATGTCACGTTCCACCGCCAAGTGGTCCTTCCGCGCCAATTTGGGCAAGCTGCTCATCGTCCGCTCTTTGATGCGAGGAGCCTGTGCTGAACGTTTCCTGTCGGGTATGGCGCTGCCGCCCCCATCTGAACGCAAGGCTTGTGCCGTCTTGACCTGGCGGCGCGATACGGCTCTTTTTTGTTCTGCCTGCCATTGGGCGGCTTTGCGCCCGCGTTCCTCCATGAATACTCTCTGTCCCTGCCGCTGCGGATCTGCTGCCACTGTGACCTGTGTCTCTGTTTGTGCGCCGATATAGATATCTTTTGTCTTGACCTTGGCGGCTTTTTGTGCGGCGTTCTGACGTGCCTGCTGCCGTCCATGCTCCGCAGCGGTCTGCGTCTGCGGCCCGGCAGAAGTGGTATCTTTTCCCTTGATAGCAGAAGGCTTCTGCACTGTGCCATCGGCAGCAGGAGTGCCGCCCTCTGGCGCCTGCTCCTGCGGTTTCTTCTTCCGCTGCCGGGTGAGTTCCTTTTCGGCGCGGTGCAGGCCGCTGGCGGCGGTGTCCTCAATGGCGTCGCCGCCGTACTCGTCTGCCTGCCCGTGCTGGGCCGTATCCCGCAGCTGCGTCCGCAGCCGCTCAGAGCCGTCGTCTAAGCCTTTGCGCAGCAGTTCTCTGGGTGTCGATACCGACTTTTCTTTAACGCGCTGTGAAAGCGCGGGCTTTTCCTTGATCTTCTCCATAACAGATCAAGCGGCAAGGTCGGAGGGGCGGGTCGTCATCATCTGATACAGCCTGGTGTGGCGGGGAAAACTGTCCACGAAGGGCACGATGGCGCTGCCACATTTGATGAGTCCCCGACCGGAGTCCACATTAGTGATATAGGAGAGCTGATTATCCGAGATGTTCAGCAGGCGCGCCAGCTCCTCCCGGTCTGTGGCCGCTTGGTTCAGCATGATGAGAAATTCAGAGTTCGCCAGCATAGTGCGGGCCGTATGGGACTGCAGCAGATCCTCGATATTCTGGCTGATTCCCGTCCCGCAAGCCTGATACTTTCTCATACGCTTCCAGAGGGTGAAGAGGAAATTGGCGCTGTACTCATGCTGGAACAGCAGATAGATCTCATCAATATAGATCCAGGTGTTGCGCTTCAGCCCGCGGTTTCGGATGATGCGGTTGAAGATGCTGTCCAGCACCACCAGCATCCCCACCGGCAGAAGCTGCTTGCCAAGATCCCGGATATCGTAGCAGAGGATGCGGGCATTGGTGTCCACGTTGGTGGGCTTGGCAAAGGTGTTGAGACTGCCGTCCGTAAACAACTCAATGGCCAGCGCCACATCCTGTGCTTCCTTTTCCGGCTGGCGGAGCAGCTCCGCGTGAAAGTCCTGCAAGGTGGGGACCGCGCCGTGATAGCCGCTGCGGATATAGTCCCGGTACACCTGCGCGGTGCAGCGGTCGATGACGGATTTTTCCTTGGCAGACAGCTTGCCCGCCCCGATGAGCTGTTCACAGAGGGAGAGCAGGAACTCGGATTTCAGCACCACGGGGTTCTCTCCGTCCCCATAGCCCTGCTCCATATCCATGGCGTTGATGTGGTTGGGCGAGGTGGCGGAGATATTGACCACCTCGCCGCCCAGCCCTTCAATGATGGGCCGGTACTCCGATTCCGGGTCGATACAAATAATATCGTCGTCGGTGGACAAGGCCAGCGCCGCCAGCTCCCGCTTGGCGGTGAAGGACTTGCCGGAGCCGGAGACGCC
>ERZ791883.1699-NODE-1699-length-17364-cov-29.744584_pt1 | contig 17364 bp, 14 predicted proteins | sample MGYA00510160_ERZ791883 | MGnify/ENA primary metagenome ERZ791883 (study PRJEB30046, sample SAMN00792072) | human gut metagenome | study: EMG produced TPA metagenomics assembly of the A metagenome-wide association study of gut microbiota in type 2... | reverse complement strand
GTAATTCTCCCAAAGTCCTTTATATAAGGCACTAACAGAAGTTTTCCAAAATTACATCAATAGTCTGTTTACTGCCCACAAAATCTGCTCCCTCCTTTAAAGGAAGTAAAAGCTGAAAACTAAATAATAAATTCAGGAAACAATCATTCATACTAATATCAGATTAATTTAATTAATATTTTACACTTTCAGTAAAACACGTCTGATGATTCTTTGACGTATTAAAATCCGATGCAAGTATAAACTTTTCGATACCGGTTTACGAGGTGGTTTCTGACAAAAACAAAGGGCGTTTTCTATCTAAAATGGTAACATTTTCATTTGTTACTCTAATATAAGCAAATGTAAGTGTAAAGCTACATTTTTATCCGATTTACATACAATAATATATATTTTTACTATGAAATTAATCAATAGAAAGCATACAGATACAAAACAAAAACGGGCAAATATGCAATACATCACGCATATTTACCCGCATCCTATTATAATCGAGAATTCCTATTTTCTGGAAATAGAATCTTTCCTGCCTTGTTTATTTAGAATAGATGGATTTCCTTTATATTCAATATCTCCACTACCGCTAACTTTTGCATCCAACTGTTTAGAAGCATAACAAGAGATATCGCCGGAACCTGAAACAGTGGCAATCACTTCAGTAGCCGCCAACTTATCAGCACTGATGTCACCGGAGCCGTTTACAGTCAACGCAGCCCATTTCGCAGCGCCTTTGATATTCACATCTCCCGAACCACTGACTATCGTTTTTACAGTAGTGCCCTTCACATTTTTCACATCGATATCTCCACTCCCTTTTATATAAGCAGAAAGATTAGTATATTGCAGATTCTCCGCTTCAATATCTCCGGAACCGGTTATGTTCAGAGTTAAATCAACACCTTTAATAGTACCCTTCAGATATACATCTGCCGAACCTTTAATATCTACTTCATCTAATGAAGGAGAAGAAGCAATCACTTTCAAACGACGTTCTCCACTAAGAATCTTAACCCCCTTCTTGATATTCACCTGCAACACTCCATTCGCAGTAGACACTTCCAGCAAATCGACCAAATTGTCCGAACCATATATAGAAATCTCTGTTTTAGAGCCACTACTCTGTCGATATTCAACATCAGTACTGCCTAGCACCTTGATTGAGCTAAAATTGCTTACGTTATTCAACTCCTTTGTAATATACTTCTTACTGGGAGTTACGGTCTGTGCCTGCATTCCTGTTATAAACAAGAACATCAGTACTGCCAACATAGATGTAACCTTTAAACTTTTCATAATTTTTTTCGTTAAATGTTCTAACGACAAATATAAGAAGTATATTTCAATTTACAAGAAAAGAACGAATATAACTTTGCCAACCTTCCGGATCAATGCGGAACAATAATGGTCCAATAATTAAACTATACATTTTAGTTATTTGTTTATAATGAATAGATAAGTACACATTATTGTATTTACACTTCCAACGTATTTTCACCTATGCATAGTAAGTCCTTTTCAGCCGGATATTGAAATTCGTTTTTATGCCCGATAACTTTTAATTATTTCTACGCCTTATTGCCTGTAGTATTCATGCACAAGAAAAGTAACCACCTGTGCAGGAATATAAACTTTGGTACGATCGCCCGGCACAAGTATGGACCGAAGCATTACCATTGGGAAACGGCCGTTTAGGGGCCATGGTATATGGAATAGAATCACCCGCTCGTTTGGACAAAAAGGAGCGGGCGATTCTTTGCATTTATCCTTTTTATATTTTACATTTGCCAGTAAAAAAGAAATCATGGCAGATAATTATATAGAAAGACAGCAGGAACAATATGAAGCCAGAAAAGCTGCTTGGAAACAAGCACAGAAGTATGGTAAAAAGAAAACCGGAACAACGCATCAGGTGAGAACGGGACAAGCAGACAAGATACCTTCTGATGCAAACAGACGGAAAAGAAGAGTTTTCGTAACAGGCGGAGCGGAAGGAATAGGCAAAGCAATCGTAGAAGCATTTTCTCAAGCGGATTGCCTAGTCGCTTTCTGTGATACGAATGATGCATCCGGTCAACAAACTGCAAAAGAAACAGGAAGCATATTCCACAAGGTTGATGTAAGCAATAAAGAGTCGTTGGAGAATTGTGTCCTGCAAATTCTGAAGGAATGGGGCGATCTTGATATCATTATTAATAATGTAGGCATTAGCAACTTTTCTCCTATCACGGAAACAAGTATAGAGGATTTCGACAAGATTCTCTCTGTCAACCTGCGTCCTGTATTTATCACTTCACGATTACTTGCCATTCATCGTAAAGCCCTTTCCTTTCCAAATCCTTACGGAAGAATTATCAATATCTGTTCCACCCGTTATCTGATGAGCGAGCCCGGAAGTGAAGGTTATGCCGCCTCAAAAGGTGGTATCTATTCTTTAACCCATGCATTAGCCTCATCATTATCCGAATGGCACATTACGGTAAACTCTATTGCACCGGGGTGGATACAGACACATGACTACAACCAGCTCCGCCCGGAAGACCATTCACAACACCCTTCCCGGCGAGTGGGCAAACCGGAAGACATTGCCCGTATGTGCTTATTTCTTTGCGAGGAAAACAATGACTTCATCAACGGAGAGAACATAACCATTGACGGAGGAATGACGAAAAAGATGATTTATGTGAAATAAGTCTATCCTTCTTGGGATGTCACGCCAATGCGATCTAATGCATTTCGAGTAATCTCAATCCCCGTCGCTACAATGGACTCTGCATGATGAAACTCCAACATATCATAAGCATTGCCGGACATCCGTATTAATATGTCCGGCTGACAGCGTTCTATCTGATAACGAGTAATTTGTTGCATCATCATTCTTGAAGATTCTGTCAACAGATTATAAGGACTCATCTTCTTTCTCTTTCCGCAATCAACCGGTGCATTCACATCGACTGCTATCAAAATATCTCCTTCGGTGCGATGTACATGATTGAGCGGGAGGGGATTCAAGATCCCCCCGTCAATCAATACCATGCCGTCTTTTCGCAAAGGGCGGAAAAGCATTGGTATGGAAATGGATGCGCGGATAGCCTCATGTAAGCTGCCACTATCGAACCTCACCTCCTGATCACAAACAATATTGGTGGCCATGGCAACATAAGGAATCGGTAAGTCCTCGATGTTCATATCGGGGATTATCTCCTTTAACTCTTTGATGAAGCGATCTCCTTTCACCAGTCCGTCCCGACTTAATGTGAGGTCTGCCAGTTCCCACATCTTACGCTTATCCCAGCTATACAGCCATTCTTTGCATTCTTCCGGTTTTCCCGAAGCATACATCGCTCCCACCATTGCTCCCATTGAACTTCCGGCAATAGAAGTTATTTCATAATTGTGACGTAATAATTCTTCTATGACTCCAATATGTGCAATACCACGCGCACCACCCATAGAAAGGACTAATGCTACTTTCTGTTTTCCCATAATAAATCCATTTTCTACAAAGGAAACAAATTCCGGAGAAAAAAGTCGGTTGGAAACATATAATTATCGCAAATTACTATTCGCCTTGCAGCATTCCACTGTTTACCCCAGGGATTAGGAACTTTTATCCCGGGAATTATCGACAACGAACCGGATAGTGACGCTGTTCCAGCTATATAGAGACACTATACCCGACACATACCGTCACTCTTTTTTATCGGGAACAACAATCAATATAAATGTAATAAAAAATGGGCTGCCGAACCCTGAAAAGTCCGACAGCCCTGTCAACCCAAAAACGATACCTATGAAACACTGTGTGTTACTTTAAATCAAATAATATACGTTGACTATGAACCAGTTCATCATGCGTGATACGGTATTGATTGAATTTCTTTCCGTTCAATAACACCTTGTTAATATATAAAGTTCCCGGTTGAGTACGATTGCTTTCTATCACTAATTCTTTTTCCTTATACCATTTCGGATCTAAACGAATAGTCACTTTATTGAATACAGGAGTCGTTAATGTATATTCCGGCAATCCGGGACAATCGGGATAAAAACCAATCATATTAAAAATAGCCCATGCAGACATTGTCCCTGTATCATCATTACCGGGAATACCATTCGGCTTCGTTGTAAAGTACTTATCCAACAGCCGTTGTGTTTCTTTCTGCGTGCGCCATTCCTCTCCTCTAAAATAAGAGAATAAATGAGCATAGGCAATATCCGGTTCATTGGCCGGGTCATAAAGACCTTCGTCAAAAACCATTTGCAGTTTTTTGATGAAGGGGTTCTTTCCTCCCATTAACTTGGCAAGTCCATAAACATCATGTGGCACATAGAATGAATAATTCCATGCACTACCTTCATGGAAACCGGGATTCGGTTCAAAATTCTCTCCTTGTCTGGGATTAAACGGACTGTAAAAAGTGCCGTCAGGAAGAATCGGACGGAAAGTACCGAACTCTTTGCTATAATAATGCTTATAACCTAAAGAACGTTTATAAAACATTTCCGCATCCTTTTTCTTTCCCAAAGCTTCCGCAAAGCGGGACAACGCAAAATCTGCAATATAATATTCCAATGCATGAGATACCGAGTTATCATACTGCTCACGAAGCGGTACATAGCCTTTGGACATATAATCATCATTATCCGGACGCATCAGATTCTTTGCTCCCGGCAATGTAGCCGACTTATACATCGCTTCATAAGCCAAATCAACGTCAAAATCACGTAATCCTTTCATCCATGTATCTACGATAACCGGAATACTCGGATCACCTTCCATAGTCAATGTCTCTCTTCCATACAATTCCCATTTGGGCAGCCACCCATGTTCCCGATACATATCAAGCATAGTACGTACCATTTCCATTTGGCGTTCCGGATAGACCAATGTCAGCAACTGATGAACATTGCGATAGGTATCCCAGAGAGAAAACACTGTATAGCGGTCTCCCTTTGTCGTCATAATCTTATCACTCTCCATTGCCGGATATTCTCCGTTGACATCCTGTAATATATTCGGATGAATCAGCAAATGATATAGTGCCGTATAGAAAACAGTCTTCTGAGCATCAGTACCTCCTTCTACGGTAATTCTCGACAAATCGTCATTCCATTTTGCCCGAGCCTCTGTATGAATCTGTTCAAAGTTCCTACCCTCCTGTTCACGATCCAGATTCAGCCGGGCATTCTCTATACTGACAAACGAAACGCCCATTTGCACTTCTACCTGTTCGCCTTCCTCCGTATCGAACGAAAAATAAGTACCAACATCATCTCCTGCTATCTCTTTTCCATAGCGGGTATAAAGTTTATATTTTCCCTGGTCCGGATCCCATTCTGCCTCTACACCAGTCATAGGTCTCTGTTTCTTCCAATACCCTGTTGCTACAGGTGTTTTCTTTACCCGCATCACAAAATAAATAGGAAATACAGCTTGAGGATTATAACAGAATGTACCAAGCAGCTTCATTCCCTCAACTTCGCAATCGCTTACACGGCGAAGCATAGCACCACTTTCATTTGTCAGTCCCTCTCCCAGATTTAGTAGTATATGGCTCTTACCTTTAGGGAAAGTAAAACGGGCGATACTTGTACGTGGAGTAGCCGAAACCTCTGTTTTTACATTATACTTTGTCAGATAGTTGGAATAATAACCGGGTGAAGCCTGTTCATCCTTATACTTACTTCCATACTCCTTATAGTCTACATTCAACTCTCCGGTAGTAGGCATCAGCAACAAAGAACCTAATTCAGGACATCCGACTCCACTTAAATTAACATGAGCATATCCGGTAAAGAAGCAGTTGGTATGCTCATAAGGTGTGGACCACCAGCGGGCATCTTTATCGTATTTATTTTCTGAAGATCCCATTACATTGAAAGGAACCACAGACATCATCCCGTTCGGGCAAATTGCTCCCGGATTGGTAGTGCCAAAATTTGTTGTCCCGATAAAAGGATCAACATAATCTATCAAAAAACTTTTCTTCTCAGCAGGGGAGCTTCCTCCCTCTCCCCCATAAACGGGAAGAAGGATGAAAGCTAATGTGTAAGTTAATAGAATACGTTTCATATCTTATTAAATGATACTTGTCCGTTTAGTAAAATCAATAATCTCCTGAATATATCCGAAAGCCATACCCACAACGGTATCTGCCGCACCATAATAAACGGCTACACGTTCACCGTCCTGTAAAGCTGCACAAGGAAATACCACATTAGGGACATCCCCTTGAAGTTCATAAGGAGCAGCAGGGCCAAGCAGGTATTCGCGAGTACGATAAAGTACCTTTTCCGGATGATTTTTATCAAGTATGGCAGCCCCCATCGCATAGCGGAAACCATTACAAGTAGTAATAACCCCATGATAAAAGAGTAACCAGCCTTCATCTGTCAGGAAAGGAACAGAACCTGCACCGATCTTTGTGCATTGCCATGCACTTTCAGGGAATGGAGTTACTTTCATTACGCAACGATGCTCTCCCCAATATTTCATATCCGGACTGAAACTGATATATATATCACCAAACGGAGTATGACCGTTATCACTAGGACGACTCAACATTGCATATTTGCCGCCTATCTTTTGCGGAAAAAGAACGCCATTACGATTGAAAGGTAAGAAAGCATTCTCACATTGAAAAAATTCTTCAAAATCAAAAGTATAAGCGATACCGATTGTAGGACCATGGTAACCGTTGCACCAAGTTATCCAATAACGGTCTTCAATCCATGTGACACGAGGGTCATATTTATACTCCGATTCAATCATTTCTGTATTACCGGCCTTGAATTTTATAGGTTCATGGCTGATATCCCAATGAATACCGTCTTTGCTGAATCCTGTAAAGATATTCATCTGCACAGCTTTATTATCACAACGGAATACCCCTGCAAACCCCTCCTTAAAAGGTACGACCGCACTGTTGAAAATACTGTTAGATGAGGGAATATGATAACGTCCTATAACCGGATTTTGTGAATAGCGCCACATAACGTCTGTACATCCGGACGGACGGTCTTCCCAAGGCATTTGAATCTTACTCATAATCATTAAATTTTTATGTTATTTATTTTTTTGAATCATCATAAGTGAATGGTATAAAATAGGTAATCAGAAAAGCCGGAATTGTAGCAATCAAAACATAGATGAAGAAATTCCGATATCCTAATAAATCACTGAAATAGCCACTAACCATGCCCGGAAGCATTACTCCCAAGTTCATAATTCCGGATGCAAATGCATAATGCGACATTTGATGTTTCCCCGGAGCTATCTGTTGCATCATAAACAGTGTCAAACCGACAAAGCCAAAACCATAACCAAAATATTCCATAGTAATACAGGTTCCTATCAGATAAACATTGGTTGGTTGAGTTACAGCCAGAAAAGTATAGGCCAAAAACGGAAGATTAAAAATACAACAAAGTGTAAAAAGTGTCCGTTTTAACCCGAACTTAGAGACATAGATACCTGCCAGCAAAGAGCCGAGCACAAAAGCTGCCGAACCAAAAACTCCATTTAACGTACCTATCTCTTTTAAAGACAATCCCAATCCGCCAACTTCTCTTGAAGCACGTAAGAAAAGTGGAGCTATCTTCATAATAAATCCTTCCGCCAAACGATATAATATAATAAAGCAGATATAGTAAAAAATATGCTTTTTAGTAAAGAAATTAGCAATTACCGCTACTAACTCCCGCCCTACTTCTGAGGTCGTCTTTTTTGTTGTAGACGGTATCTGATTAGACGGCAACATCCTTATATGATAGAGACCTATTAATACCATTATTGCCGCAATCACAGCAAAAATAATCATCCATGCATAAGAATATGCTCCTTTATTTGCTTCTAAAGAAGCCCCTTCTATTGCCCCAAAGTATTCTGCCAGTGCTCCCGCCATAGCAACTAATCCTCCGTTAGCTACCAACTTAGCAACATTATAAAATGCACCTTGCACTCCAATATATTTTGCCTGTTCTTCTTTATTCAGTTCAGCCATATATACACCGTCACAAGCTATGTCATGGGTAGCCCCACTAAAAGCAATAACAGCCATTGTAGAAATGCTAATAGCAAAAAAGTAATCGAAAAATAAAGAAAAAGCCACTATCCCAAATAATATCCCACTCAACAACTCTGTCACTAATACGAAAAACTTTTTCGTCCGATACATCTCAAGAAAAGGACTCCACAGGAATTTCAGTGTCCAAGGCATCATAATAAGAGAAGTCCAGAATGCTATTTGCGTATCTGAAATTCCTAAATCCTTGAACATAAATACAGAAACCAGATTAATAGCAATAAAGGGAAGCCCCATTGCAAAGTAAGCGGTAGGCACCCAGTAAACCGGGTTGATAGTTTTCTGTTGAGAAACTGTTTTATTCTGCTGCATAAATCATAGTATATAGATGAAAAAAAATCTAATCCATTTATATATAATACAACTAAAAGAGGAAAACTACTAACGCCTCTCCTCTATTTTTTATTTTATTATCACTCTGTCTACTAATGATAATATAGTCAACAGCACAAATATACTAAGGAAAAATCTTTTTATCATGTTTTTATTTCGTTTCTTCTACTACTTTCATTATTTTTGTCTTATATAACACCCAATCATTAAATAATGAGTGAACTCTTAGTCTATAAAGCCTCCGCCGGTTCAGGTAAAACATTTACCCTGGCCGTGGAATATATCAAACTATTAATTCTAAACCCGCGAGCCTATCGTCAGATTCTTGCCGTAACCTTCACTAATAAGGCGACAGCAGAAATGAAAGAACGTATTCTTAGTCAGCTGTACGGTATTCAGACAGGAGACAAAGGATCCGAAGCCTATCTCAACCGTATCAAAGAAGAAACGGGAAAAACAGAGCAGGAAATACGGGAAGCAGCAAGCATTGCCCTTGGTTATATGTTACATGACTACAGTCGGTTTCGGGTAGAAACAATAGATTCTTTTTTCCAGTCTGTTATGCGCAATCTGGCTCGCGAACTGGAATTAAGCCCTAACCTGAATATCGAACTGAACAATACGGAAGTGCTTAGTGAAGCGGTAGACAGTATGATTGAGAAATTAGGCCCTACCTCTCCTGTCCTCGCATGGCTACTGGATTATATCAATGAGCGGATTGCAGACGACAAACGTTGGAACGTATCGGACGAAGTCAAGAATTTCGGCCGTAATATATTCGATGAAGGATATATAGAAAAAGGAGAAGGACTCCGTCATCGGCTACGCAATCCGGATACCATTAAAGAATACCGTAAACAGTTGAAAGCACTGGAGACTGAGATTTTGGAACAAATGAAGGGATTCTATGATCAGTTTGAAGGAGAATTAGACGGACATGCGTTAACTGCTGACGATCTGAAAAACGGTTCACGAGGAATCGGAAGTTATTTCCGTAAGCTCAACAACGGTATTTTAGGTAACGATGTTCGCAATGTTACAGTAGAAAAGTGTCTGGAAGATGCCAAAAACTGGGCTACAAAAACATCTCCACGCTATGCAGACATTATTGCTTTAGCCAATTCCAGCCTTATGCAGATTTTGGAAGATGCAGAAAAGTTACGATCAAAAAATAACCTGTTACTGAATAGTTGCCGACTGTCTTTGCAGCATCTCAACAAAGTACAACTTCTCGCCAATATCGACGAAGAAGTACGCGAGTTAAACCGGGAAAATAATCGGTTCCTACTCTCAGACACCAATGCCCTGCTCCACCAATTAGTAAAAGACGGTGATTCCTCTTTCGTATTCGAAAAGATAGGAACGAACATCCGCAATGTTATGATTGACGAGTTTCAGGATACCAGCCGGATGCAATGGGGTAATTTCAAACTGTTATTGCTCGAAGGATTATCCCAGGGAGCCGACAGCTTGATTGTAGGAGATGTCAAACAGTCAATCTACCGTTGGCGTAATGGCGACTGGGGAATCCTCAACGGGTTAAATGACCATATCGACCACTTCCCGATTCGCGTCAAAACACTGGCAACCAACCGGAGAAGTGAAACGAACATCATCCGGTTTAACAATCATATATTTACGGCCGCTACTGATTATTTGAATGGAGTTTATAAAAAACAGCTCAACAAAGATTGTCAAGATCTGCAAAAGGCATATGCAGACGTCGTACAAGAATCTCCCTTAAACACCCAAAAAGGTTATGTCAAAGCCTCTTTCCTCGAACCGGACGAAGAACATGACTATACCGAACAGACACTTATCAGCCTGGGAGAAGAAGTCGAACATCTGCTCGCTTCCGGTATCCACCTGAACGACATAACTATTTTAGTACGAAAGAATAAAAGTATTCCCCGCATCGCAGATTACTTTGATAAGGAGCTGCATTACAAAATAGTGTCAGACGAAGCCTTCCGTCTTGACGCTTCCCTTGCTATCTGCATGATGCTGGATGCTCTTCGTTACCTCTCGGATGAAAACAACAAGATAGCACGGGCCCAACTTGCCATAGCCTATCAGAATGAGGTCTTACAAAAAGGACTGGATTGGAATACCCTCTTGCTTCTTCCCACCGAAAGCTATCTTCCTACGGCATTTCTTGATAAAATAAAAGAGTTCCGGTTAATGCCTCTCTACGAGTTATTGGAAGAATTATTCAGCTTGTTCGAGATGAATCGCATCAAAGAACAAGATGCTTATTTATTTGCCTTTTTTGATGCAGTAACAGATTATTTGCAAAATAATTCTTCTGAACTCGACGGATTCATTCGCTATTGGGACGAAACTTTGTGTAGCAAAACAATTCCCAGCGGAGAAATCGAAGGGATCCGGATTTTTTCCATACATAAATCAAAGGGATTGGAATTTCATACCGTGCTTCTTCCTTTCTGTGACTGGAAATTAGAGAATGAAACGAATAATCAACTGGTATGGTGTGCTCCTCAAGAAGCGCCATTCAATGCTTTAGATATTCTTCCTATTAATTATTCCACGCAAATGGCAGAATCTATCTACGGAAACGATTATCTGCATGAACGCCTCCAACTTTGGGTGGATAACCTGAACCTGCTCTATGTAGCGTTTACCCGTGCCGGAAAAAATCTAATAATCTGGAGCAGAAAAGGGCAAAAAGGAACAATGTCCGAACTATTAGCAAATACTCTTCCTATGGTTGCCCTCAAAGAAGGAATCGAATGGGAAGAAGATTGTTATGAGCAAGGAGAACTCTGTCCGTCCGAAAAAGAAAAGGTCAAAGCCTCCACTAATAAATTAACCCAAAAAGCAGAAAAATTGCCCATTCAAATGGAGTCCATGCGGCACGACATCGAGTTCCGGCAATCCAATCGTTCTGCGGACTTTATCCAAGGAATCGAAGAAGAAGATTCGGACGACCGTTTCATCAATCGCGGACGTATGTTGCATACTCTGTTTTCTGCCATTGAAACAGCCGATGATATTGATCCGGCTATCGAACGATTAATCTTTGAAGGAGTTATTAGAGACCAGGAAAAAGAAGATACAGTACGTGAAGTTGTACAGAAAGCGTTTTCATCTCCCGAAATACAAGATTGGTATTCCGGAGAATGGACCCTGTTTAATGAATGTGCCATTATATACAAGGAAAAAGGAATATTACAAACTCGTCGCCCGGACCGTGTAATGATGAAAGACAGGCAGGTTGTTGTAGTTGATTTTAAGTTTGGTAAAGAAAATCCTAAATACAATAAACAAGTGAAAGGATATATGCAACTGTTGATGAAAATGGGTTATAAGAATATTACCGGATACCTGTGGTATGTAGATGAAGAAAAAATAGAAAAAGTATAAGACAGAACTCCAATTACAATAATATGAATTAGAAAAACGATTTAATCAATATGCAATCATTTCTCCAATTAGTAGCTCATGACCTATATGCCAAAATAGGAAATGACCTCTCTCGCACAGTACTCATCTTCCCTAACAAACGTGCCAACCTGTTCTTCAATGAATATCTGGCGGGAGAATCCGATCAACCGATATGGTCACCTGCCGCTATGAGTATCAGTGATCTGTTTCAGAAGCTATCTGTACAGAAAACCGGTGATCCGATTCGATTGGTTTGTGAACTCTACAAAGTATTCAAGGAAGAAACAGAAAGTCAGGAGACATTAGATGACTTCTATTTTTGGGGAGAACTGTTAATCAGTGACTTTGATGATGTAGACAAAAATTTGGTGGATGCAGATAAGCTCTTCAGCAATCTGCAAGACTTAAAAAGTCTAATGGATGACTACGAATTTCTAGATAAAGAACAGGAAGAAGCAATTCAACAATTCTTCCGGAATTTCTCCATTGAGCGCCGCACGGAGCTCAAAGAGAAATTCATATCTCTTTGGGATAAGTTAGGCACAATCTATCACCATTACCGGAAAAACTTAACTGAGTTAGGCATTGCTTATGAAGGAATGCTTTATCGCAATGTTATCGAACAACTTAATACAGATCAACTTAAATACGACAAATATATATTTGTCGGCTTCAATGTGTTGAATAAAGTAGAAAAAGAATTCTTCCGAAAACTGCAAAAAGCAGATAAAGCAATATTCTATTGGGATTATGACATCTTCTATACCCAACAAATCAAAAAACATGAGGCCGGAGAATTTATTAACCGCCACCTGAAAGATTTCCCGAACGAACTGCCTGCCAGCTACTTTGACTCCCTAAAGAAACCGAAGAAGATACGTTACATCTCCGCTTCTACTGAGAATGCGCAAGCACGTTTCCTTCCCGAATGGATACGTACTACTTTCTCATCCGATAATGAAAAAGAAAATGCCGTAGTTCTTTGCAATGAAACCTTGTTGCTTCCCGTACTCCATTCTATCCCGGAAGAAGTGAAGAATGTCAATATCACAATGGGATTCCCGTTGGCACAAACTCCGGTTTATAGTTTTATCAATGCGGCTATGGAACTACAAACCAATGGCTACCGTTTTGATACCGGTCGTTTCACCTACGAAACCGTATCAGCTATACTAAAACATCCATATACCCGCCAATTATCGACAAAAGCAGATATAATAGAACGGGAACTTACAAAAACCAACCGTTTCTATCCGCTTCCCTCGGAATTGAAACAAGATGAGTTTCTAGCTAATCTTTTCACTCCCCGTAACGGTATCAAGGAGCTATGTGATTATCTTATCGGACTTATCAAAGATATCTCTACCCTATACCGTAAAGAAGGAGAATACAACGATATATTCAACCAACTATATCGTGAATCTCTTTTTCAGAGCTTTTTGAAAATCAACCGTTTATACAGTTTGATTGAAAGTGGAGAATTAAATATACAGCCCCATACACTGAAAAGATTAATCAGTAAAGTACTGACAAGTTCCAACATACCTTTCCACGGAGAACCTGCCATTGGAATGCAAGTTATGGGAGTACTTGAAACACGTAACCTTGACTTCCGTAATCTTGTAATGCTTTCGCTCAATGAAGGACAACTTCCTAAAACCGGTGGAGAATCTTCTTTTATTCCCTATAACCTTCGGAAAGCCTTCGGCATGACGACTATTGAGCACAAAAATGCAGTCTACGCATACTATTTCTATCGCTTGATACAGCGGGCAGAAAATATCACCTTGCTCTACAATACCTCTTCCGACGGCCTGAATCGCGGAGAGGAGTCCCGTTTCATGCTACAATTATTAGTAGAAGGTCCTCATGAGATTACTCGTGAATATTTAGAGGCCGGACAATCTCCCCAAAGTACCCCAAAAATAGAAATACCAAAAACACAGAAAATATTAGAACGATTATACCATATCTATGACGTTACCAATCCTAAGTCCCTCATTCTCTCTCCTTCAGCCCTCAATACATATCTCGACTGCCGTTTGAGATTCTACTTCCGCTATATAGCCGGATTAAAAACACCGGAAGAAGTGAGTGCGGAAATTGACTCCGCGTTATTCGGAACAATCTTTCACCGCTCTGCCGAACTAGCCTATACTGAACTGACATCCAATGGGCAAATGATACAGAAAGAGGATCTTGAACGCTTATTACGTAACGATGTTAAATTACAAGGTTACGTTGATCAGGCTTTCAAAGAAGAATTTTTCAAGGTTAAACCGGAAGAAAAACCGGAATATAACGGTGTACAACTCATTAATTCCAAAGTAATCACCTCCTATCTGCGACAACTATTACGCAATGACCTCCAATATGCCCCTTTCGAAATGGTTGCTATGGAACAAGCTGTTTCCGAAAAGATAACTATTCAAACTGACCTAGGTCCCTTCACAGTTCGCTTGGGCGGAACCATAGACCGCATGGATGCCAAAGAAAACACATTACGGATTGTTGACTATAAAACCGGAGGAACCCCCAAGACACCGGCTAATATCGAACAATTGTTCACCCCTTCGGAAACACGTCCGAACTATATCTTCCAAACTTTCCTGTATGCCTCCATTATGTGCCGGCAACAAACATTGAAAGTGGCTCCTGCCCTGCTCTATATTCACCGGGCAGCTTCCGATAGTTACTCACCTGTTATAGAAATGGGAGAACCCCGCCAGCCAAAGATACCGGTCAATAACTTCACCTTTTTCGAAGACGAGTTCCGCAAGCGATTACAAACATTATTAGAAGAGATTTTCAGTGAAAACGAACCTTTCACTCAAACAGAAGATATTAAAAAGTGTAGTTACTGCGATTTCAAAGCAATCTGCAAACGATGAGCATAAATATGATAATGATTGAATAAAAAAATGAACGGTGAATGCTGCATACAAGCACAAAACATTCACCGTTCATGATTTATAAATTACCGTTTTATATTCTATTTATCCAGTAATGGAATTGAGAAACTAAATGTAGATCCCTCTCCCTTCTTTGAAGTAAACCAGAGTTTACCACCATTCTTGATAACAAAGTCCTTACACAACAACAATCCGAGTCCTGAACCTTCTTCATTATTTGTACCGAAGGTACTAAAGTGCGTATCCGTATGAAGCAACTTCCTCTGATTTTCTTCATCAATGCCGCATCCGCTATCTTTCACACTAACGATTGCCATACCGTCTTCCTCAGCCAACGATACCACCACTTCCGCCCCCTCATTGCTAAACTTGATAGCATTACTAATCAGGTTACGGATTACCGTTTTAACCATATCAATATCAGCACGAACAGCTACATCTGCAACAGGTACATCCTGCACAATCTTAATATTCTTCAAGCCGGCTACCATTGTAAAGATCTCACTTACCCCCTCTACAACTTCTACCATATTGATATCCTGATAAACCACCTTCAATTTGCCAATCTGGCTTTTCGTCCATTTCAGCAGATTATCAAGTAATGAAAATACATCTTCAGTAGTTTGATTCGCCATTGTAAGCAACTCATACATCTCCTCGCCGATTGTTTCGCTCGGCAGGTTCAGAATCAACATATTCAGTACCATTTTGATAGACCCCATTGGCGAACGTAGGTCATGCGCAATCACAGAATAGAGTTTATCACGTCCCATAATTGTCTTACGTAATTCCTCTGTTTGTGCAACAATAATTCGTTTAGCCGCCACTAGCGAAATCTGATGTGTTACACGAATTATCAATTCTTCCTTGTTGAAAGGTTTCGAAATAAAATCATTACCTCCTACTTGGAATCCTTTTACGATGTCCGCCGTACTATTCAGCGCAGTCAGAAAAATAATAGGAATTTCAGACATTTCCGGATCTGCCTTCATCTGTTGAGCCACTTCAAATCCACTGATATCCGGCATCATTACATCCAGCAACACCAAATCCGGTTTTTCCTTCTTCACCTGTTCCAATGCTTGCGTGCCGTTACCGGCAGTTACAATATTGAATTTCTCATTAGTCAAAAGGACCTTCAACAAAAGGACATTTGATATTACATCGTCCACAATAAGGACTTTATATTCAGAAGGATTTATTTCCATATTCATAATTATCTTATTTTATGCATCAGACAGTTTTAAAATATTCAATCATATACTTCAGCCCGTCTTCCAATTCAATAGTAGGCTGCCAGCCGAGTTTTTCTTTTGCCAGTGTGATATCCGGCTGACGTTGTTTCGGATCATCATCCGGCAACTGCTTAAATACAATTCTCGAAGAAGAACCGGTCATACGAATTATTCTCTCTGCCAATTCCAATACGGGAAACTCATTTGGATTTCCAAGATTCACAGGTCCCGTAAATTCATCTTCCGTATTCATCATTCGTATCATCCCTTCAACCAAATCATCAATATATTGGAAACTACGTGTCTGTTTCCCGTCTCCATAAATAGTAATATCTTCATTATGTAGCGCTTGTAAAATGAAATTAGAAACGACTCGTCCGTCATTCGGCAACATCCGTGGACCATACGTATTGAATATACGAATAATCTTCACACGCACATTATTCTGACGATGATAATCCATAAACAAAGTTTCCGCACAGCGTTTTCCTTCATCATAACATGATCTGTATCCTACCGGATTCACGTTTCCCCAATAACTTTCCGGTTGCGGGTGAACAATTGGGTCTCCATATACCTCACTGGTAGAAGCCTGCAATATTTTAGCATCCAATCTCATTGCCAGTCCCAACATATTAATTGCTCCCATTACAGATGTTTTGGCAGTCTGAATCGGGTCATGTTGATAATGGATAGGAGATGCCGGACAAGCCAAATTATAAATCTCATCTACTTCAGCAGAATAAGGGTAAGTGACATCGTGTCGTACCACCTCAAAATGATGATTATCCATCAAATGCATGATGTTATCTTTTGATCCTGTAAAAAAATTATCAAGGCATATCACGTCATGACCTTCGTTTATAAGCCGGGTACAGAGATGAGAGCCAATGAATCCGGCTCCGCCACTAACCAATATTCTTTTCATTATATATTTTTCTATTGTTTACTAAAGAGACACTGTCTCTCCGTTTTGTTTATGGACACAAATGTAACCGATTTGCTCAAAATATACAATTTTAAAGAAGGATATTTTTGAAAAAAGATTAATTAAATAGTTTCACTTTCCGAAACAACTCATCACTGAGAAATGTTTATAATACTAAAGAACAACTTATTCAAACTGTTATGATAACAAATGACCCGAATACAAACCTGATAGAAGCGATGAAAGAAAAGCTTCCACTCAAAGGAAAACTGGCAGATATGTTAATGGATACTCTCTATATAGGCAAAGAAGCCGTATATAGAAGGTTACGTGGTGAGGTTCCTTTCACTTTACAAGAAGCGGCTCTCGTTTCGAGAAAGTTAGGGATATCTCTGGATAAAATTATAGGAATCAGTTAAGTACATGACAAAATTTCAAATATATTAAATTGTGCTTTGTAGCAAGGA
>ERZ791883.1689-NODE-1689-length-17488-cov-3.568864_pt1 | contig 17488 bp, 12 predicted proteins | sample MGYA00510160_ERZ791883 | MGnify/ENA primary metagenome ERZ791883 (study PRJEB30046, sample SAMN00792072) | human gut metagenome | study: EMG produced TPA metagenomics assembly of the A metagenome-wide association study of gut microbiota in type 2... | reverse complement strand
CTTATCCTCAGAACTGCTTGCTAATAAAGTGGTTATAAAAATCTTCCAGAATTACAGAAATATATCGTTTGGATAATGATTTATAGCTTATTTTTAGTTTTCATTATTGAATTACACACACAAAGCTATCTTTGCGGCAAACCGAACCGGTATTATTTGTCCTCTCTAAAAGAATACTCAGGAATAATGAATCAATAATAGCGCTGAACAGCAATGTCCCATTTCGCATGAGAGAAGTTTACTATATGGGAAAATGGGATCATGGACTCAATATATATATATGGATATTTCAATGACACCATAAATAAAAATATCTATTTTATTTCTTGCGGATAATCGTCAGTCCGTCACGCAAAGGAAGAATTACTTTCTCCACCCGAGGGTCACAAGCCACCAGATCATTAAACGCCTTAATACCGATAGTCTGATAATCATTATTGTGCGGATGTTCCTCCAATACGTGGCCGTCCCACAATGTATTATCTGCAATGATATAACCACCCGTAGAAAGATGGGCAAGTGTCATCTCATAATATTCGATATACTTACGCTTGTCCCCGTCTACAAAAGCAAGATCGAACGTAATACCCAACTTCGGCACCAATTCAAGAGCATCACCGATATAAAACTTTATCTTATCAGCATAAGCGGACTTCTCCAGCCAAGGGCGGGTAAAATCCTCCTGCTCGTCATTAATCTCAAATGTATGAAGCATTCCTCCCTCACTCAAGCCTTCGGCAAGACAAAGAGCTGAATATCCGCTATAAGTTCCTATCTCAAGTATCTGCCGGGGGCGGATCATCTCGACAAACATTTTCAGCATCCTCCCTTGCAAGTGCCCGGAAGCCATACGGGGACGAAGCAACTTGACATGAGTATCCCGATACAATGCTTTCAAGTAATCGCCTTCATCGTCAATATGACGCAAGATATATTCATCAATAGTTTCCATACATCAGTGAAATCAAGACTATACAAGTGGAAGGATTGACGATTGGACAATTTACGATTTACGATTGAAATTACACTGCTATCACAAGACAATAGTTCTTTCAATCGTAAATCGTCCAATCTCAAATTACAAATATCTGTTTTTATTAGGCAGTACCGTTTCCTCCGCATGCTTCAACGCATCTTCCACAACGTTGATCTCAAGGAAAGAAGTCTGCGTACCGGCTTTACCGCTACTCAAGTAACCTACCATATCGGCAGGCTGCAAACGTCCCTCTTTCAGCAAACGGCGCAAAGCTGCGAAATAGTACTCCTGTCCGTTTGCCAACTCCGGCATATAAATCGCTTCCACACCATAAGAAAGAGCCAGATGACGCATCGTTTTCTCTTTGTAACAAATAGCCAATACAGGGTATTTACCACGGAAAGCAGCCAGATTACGGGCCGTACGTCCACTATAACTATCGGTAATGATGGCGCGCATTTTCAATTTCGCCGTTGCTTTCACAGCCTGCTTCGCCAAGAAAGCCGTCACGTCATTGCTATTCTCATTCAACGGAATGCGGATATCGTTTTCTTCCAACTTATCCTTTTCCGCCTGTGCAGCAATTTTCGTCATGGTTTTCACGGCTTCCACCGGATATTTCCCATAAGCAGTTTCACCACTCAGCATCAAGGCATCCGTACGATAATAGATGGCATTGGCGATATCAGTAACCTCCGCACGAGTCGGACGAGGATTATTAATCATCGTATGCAGCATCTGCGTAGCCACGATGACCGGTTTCTTAGCCAATACACATTTGCGGATAAGCGTACGCTGGATGCCCGGAATACGTTCCTGCGGCACCTCGATACCCAAGTCACCACGCGCTACCATAACGCCATCGGCCACTTCAAGTATCTCGTCAATATTATCCACTCCCTCCTGATTTTCAATTTTGGCGATAATTTTAATATCACTGTTATGCGCATCAAGTATTTCACGGATATCGAGCACATCCTGCCTGTTACGGACAAACGAATGGGCGATAAAATCAATATCCTTTTCAATGGCATATAATATATTGTTACGGTCTTTTTCCGTCAACGAAGGCAAGTTAATACGTACACCCGGCACATTCACACTTTTACGGCTACCCAAAGTTGCTTCATTCTGAACTTCACATATCAGATAGTCATCCGTTTTATCGATCACCCGAAGTTCCAGATCACCGTCATCGATAAGAATGGTTCCACCTACATTGAGATCGCGCACAAAATTGGGGTATGAAACGGCAATGCACTCACGAGTCGTTTCCAAATCGGGGTTACCGACAATCTTCACTCTTTCACCGATCTGGTAAGGAATCGGTTCCGCATTCGCGGTAGTCCGCACTTCCGGACCTTTGGTATCCATCAGGATAGCAATGCGATTTGAAACGGCACGCACATTGGCAATCAATGCCTCGAAACCCTCACGGCTGGCATGAGCCGTATTCATACGAACAACGTTCATTCCGGCATCGAACAACTGTTTTATAAAGTCTACATCACAGCGCCTGTCTGAGATGGAAGCTACGATTTTGGTCTGTTTCAGCAACATCTTGAATAATTGTTTAATTTGTTAATGCATTCATAGCCGATTACCGTTCGGCATAGCCACACATTAATTATATTTATCTATACTTATTTTATTATATTCTTTACCATTATGACATTAGTACATACCTTTCATGAACACATCGGCGCATTATTCACCGGCGCATCCTTTCAGAGCTTCAAGCGCCAGCCGGTACGAATCGAGTCCGAAACCACAGATAACCCCTCTGCACGCACAGGCAATCATGGAAACGTGACGAAACGCTTCGCGACTGTGCACGTTAGAGATATGTACCTCTATCACCGGAGCCGTCACCGAACGAATAGCATCCTGCAATGCAATAGACGTATGCGTGTAAGCTCCCGCATTCAGAATGATACCATCCGCTTCAAATCCGGTCTGTTGGATGCAGTCAATCATTTCTCCCTCAATGTTAGATTGAAAATAGTTAATCTCTATATCCTTATACGTTTCACGAAGACCGGTCAGATAGTCTTCAAATGTAACACTTCCGTATATGGAAGGTTCACGTTTGCCCAGCAGATTAATATTGGGGCCATTAATAATTTGTATCCTCATAACACAATCCTACTAATTTTAATACCTTTGTCCCGAGAACATTATTTCAAGATGCAAAGATAGCGTAAACCGAATGCAGTAGCAAATTTATTTGTATTTTGCCGAGGGGCAACCTGTCTTCGCGGGGCAAAGGTAGAAAAAAGAAATGAAAGTAAACGAAAAAACAGAAAAGAAGGATACGGCGGCTCTGATAATCAGGAAGTACCAACAATATCTCAAACTGGAAAAGTCTTTATCCAAAAACACGTTGGATGCTTATATGACCGATCTGGATAAACTGCTTAATTTTCTACAATCAGAAAATATAGAGATATCGGATGTATGCCTGGACGATTTGGAACGTTTCTCTGCCGGACTGCACGACATCGGCATTCATCCGCGTTCACAAGCACGGATCATCTCGGGCATCAAGTCTTTTTTTCATTTCCTGATTATGGCAGATTATCTGGAAGCCGACCCGAGCGAATTGCTCGAAGGGCCTAAAATCGGTTTAAAGTTACCGGAAGTACTTACCGTAGAAGAGATCGACTCCATCATCGCCGCCATCGATCTGAGTAAAAACGAAGGCCAACGCAACCGGGCGATCCTTGAAACACTGTACAGTTGCGGTCTGCGTGTATCGGAACTGACTAATCTGAAACTCTCCGATCTCTATTTCGACGAAGGTTTCATAAAGGTGGAAGGCAAAGGAAGCAAACAACGGTTAGTCCCCATCTCCCCAAGAGCCATTAAAGAAATTAAACTCTATTTCACAGACCGTAACCGTGGAAAAATAAAAAAAGAATACGAAGATTATGTTTTTCTGGCACGATGGGGTAAAAACATATCACGCATCATGGTGTTCCATCTCATCAAGGAATTGGCACAGACCGCAGGTATCACCAAGAACATCAGTCCGCACACTTTTCGCCACTCTTTCGCCACTCATCTGCTGGAAGGAGGGGCCAATCTCCGTGCCATCCAGTGTATGCTCGGACACGAATCCATTGCCACCACCGAAATATATACCCACATCGACCGGAACATGTTGCGGAGTGAAATAATAGAGCATCACCCGCGCAATATTAAATATCGACAAGAAAAGAAAGGCTGATTTCATTAAATTATAATAAAAACAATACCTTGTTTATATATATATCTTAAGATTTAATATCTTTGCGTTACTTTTTCCGGGTTAATGGGAAAAGATGTGTGAACGAATAGACGAATATTTCAATTACAAACATTTAAATTATACCTAAAATGATTAAGAAGCTGTATTTGCCTTTACTTATGGCATTGGTTGTTGCATTATCGTCATGTAACAAGAAAATGGGTGAATTATCATCTGATTACTTCACTACGACTCCGCAAGTGCTGGAGGCAGTAGCTGGTAAGGTTCCCGTAACCATCAATGGAAAATTCCCTGAAAAGTATTTCAACAAGAAAGCGGTTGTAGAAGTAACTCCGGTTCTGAGATGGAACGGCGGCGAAGCTAAAGGTCAGCCAGCTGTATTCCAAGGCGAAAAAGTGGAAGGTAACGACCAAACTATTTCTTACAAAGTAGGTGGAAACTACACAATGAAGACTCATTCGACTATGTTCCTGAAATGGCTAAGTCTGAATTGTATCTTGAATTCAACGCAAAGATCGGTAACAAAACTGTTACTATTCCTGCCGTTAAAATTGCTGATGGTGTGATCTCGACATCCGAATTGGTTGAAAACACACTGCAAAGTGCCAATCCTGCTAACGGTGACGACGCTTTCCAACGTATCATCAAAGAAAAGCACAATGCGAACATCATGTTCCTTATCCAACAGGCTAACATCCGTGCAAGCGAATTGAAGACTGCTAAAGAATTCAATAAGGAAGTAGCTGAAGTAAACGAAGCTGCCAACAAGAAGATCAGCAACATCGAGGTATCTGCTTATGCATCTCCTGACGGTGGTGTGAAACTGAACACAGGTTTGGCTGAAAATCGTGAAAGCAACACTACTAAAATGTTGAGCAAAGACTTGAAGAAAGCAAAAGTGGACGCTCCTATCGATTCAAAATATACTGCTCAGGACTGGGAAGGTTTCCAGGAATTGGTTTCTAAATCAAACATCCAGGACAAAGAACTGATCCTTCGCGTATTGTCTATGTATCAGGATCCTGAACAAAGAGAACAGGAAATCAAAAACATCTCTTCTGTTTACAAAACTTTGGCTGACGAAATCCTGCCGCAACTGCGTCGTTCTCGTTTGACTTTGAACTATGAAATCATCGGTAAGTCTGACGACGAAATCGCTTCTTTGGCTGCTTCTAATCCGAAAGAACTGACACTGGAAGAACTGTTGTATGCCGCAACTCTGACTAACGACAACGGTAAGAAAGAAGTTATCTATACAAAAGCTACTGAGCTGTTCCCGAACGATTACCGTGCATTCAACAACCTTGGTAAATTAGCTTATCAAGCCGGTAACATCGACAAAGCAGAATCTTACCTGAAGAAAGCTGCAAACATCCAGGCTGCTCCTGAAGTAAACATGAACCTCGGTCTTGTTGCTTTGGCTAAAGGCGACAAGAATGCTGCTGAAGCATACTTAGGCAAAGCTGCCGGTGCTAAAGAATTAGGCGAAACATTGGGTAACCTGTATATCGCACAAGGTCAGTATGAAAGAGCAGTAAACTCATTCGGTGATGCTAAGACTAACAGTGCCGCACTTGCTCAGATCTTGGCTAAAGACTACAACAAAGCTAAAAACACTTTGGCTAACATTGAAAAGCCGGATGCTTATACAGATTATCTGATGGCTGTTCTGGGTGCAAGAACTAACAATCAGTCTATGTTGACAAGCAGCTTGAAGAACGCTGTTGCTAAAGATTCTTCTTTGGCAAAGAAAGCTGCAACAGATCTTGAATTTGCTAAATATTTCACAAATTCAGACTTCATGAACATTATCAAATAAGATAATATCTTATACGTAATAATAAAAAAGAGAGTTGCCCGCCAGACAAATGGCGGGCAATTCTTTTTTTTATCTGTAAAAACACGTACTTTCGCAGAAAAGAAATGGAAAATGAAGAAGATTAATATTCTGCTCATTCTGATACTCTGCATGACAGGCTGCAAAAAGGAAGCTGACACAACAAGTATCACCGGAGAAATTAAAGGACTGGGTAATGACACGATCTATCTGTATGGGGTGGACGGACTTTACGAACAAATAGATACCATCTGCGTAAAAGGAGACAAGTTCTCTCATTCCCTCAAAATAGATACCATTACTTCTGCCGTATTATTATTTAAAAAAAATACGGAATACCCCATTTTCCTTGATAAAAAGAATAAAATAAAAATAGCAGGAAACGTAAATAATCTGAGCTGCCTGAACATCAACGGTAACATCTATAACGAAGAGTTTTCCGCTTTTCAAGCCAGCCTGCAAGAGCTTGACACCCCGTCGGATAAAGCACTTGAAGAAAAAGCCGAAACATTTATCCGCCAACACAACTTTTCTTTTGCCAGTATCTATCTGCTCGACAAATATTTTGTTCAGAAAGAAAACCCCGATTTCGATAAAATTAAAGAGCTTATCAACATCATGGCCGGAATCTTACAGGACAAACCTCGTATCGGACAACTTACAGAATATATCGGCCAACTGGAAAAAGTAAATAAAGACAAAGCAGCGCCATTCTTCAGTATCCCCAATGAAAAAGGAGAAAAAATAACCCGCACAGGGCAATTTAAAGATAAGTATCTGCTTATCAACTTCTGGGCATCCTGGTGCGAAGACTGTGACTCCACAAATGTCGAACTGCGCAAGATAAACGCCAAATACAAAAAGAGCAAAGATTTCGGGATACTCGGCATTTCACTCGATATAGACAAGAAAGCCTGGAAAAACAAAATCAAACAAGACACATTAAACTGGGAACAGGTATGCACCTTCACCGGATGGGACATGGAAACAGCCAAACAATATGCCGTTCAGAAGCTGCCTGTCAGCATACTCGTATCCCCAAGCGGAAGAATACTTGCAAGAGATATCCCGGCAGACAGCCTAAGCCACAAAGTGGAAGAAGTGCTAAAGAAAAACGAAAAGAAATAATTGCCCTTAAATTACTAAGAAAAACATGCTCATAAAAGTATTCGGAGCGGCCGTACAAGGTATAAACGCAACCCTTATCACCATCGAAGTAAACAGCTCAAGAGGTTGCATGTTCTATCTGGTAGGTCTGCCCGACTCTGCCGTAAAAGAGAGCCATCAACGTATCATCTCCGCCCTGCAAGTGACCGGGTACAAAATGCCCACCAGCAATATAGTCATCAACATGGCACCGGCAGATATTCGTAAAGAAGGTTCGGCCTACGACCTCCCGCTTGCCATAGGCATCCTTGCCGCCAATGAAACCATCTCTTCCGAGAAACTGCCCCATTATTTACTCATGGGAGAACTAAGTCTCGACGGTAGCATACAACCGATCAAAGGGGCACTTCCCATAGCTATCAAAGCACGGGAAGAGAAATTCGACGGACTGATCGTTCCCCTGCAGAATGCCCGTGAAGCGGCAGTCGTCAATAACCTGAACGTATACGGAGTTACGAATATCAAAGAGGTCATCGAATTTTTCAACGGGAAATGCGAGTTACAGCCCACGATCGTCAATACACGGGAAGAGTTCTATACCCGCCAGGAAGAGTTTGAATACGACTTCGCAGATGTCAAGGGGCAGGAAAATGTAAAAAGAGCATTAGAAGTGGCGGCGGCCGGCGGGCATAATCTTATTATGATCGGAGCACCCGGAAGCGGGAAATCCATGATGGCCAAACGTTTGCCGTCCATCCTGCCGCCTCTGTCTCTCGGTGAAAGTCTGGAGACCACCAAAATACATTCCGTAGCCGGAAAACTGAGCCGAGACACCTCACTGATTACAAAACGTCCGTTTCGTAACCCCCATCATACGATTTCGCAATCAGCTATGGTTGGCGGTGGAAATTTTCCACAACCGGGTGAGATCAGCCTTGCCCATAACGGCGTACTCTTTTTAGATGAACTTCCGGAATTCCAACGCAGTGTATTGGAAGTATTGCGTCAACCGTTGGAAGATCGCCGCATCTCTATATCCCGGGTAAGATGCAGCATTGATTATCCGGCGAGTTTCACACTGATCGCTTCTATGAATCCATGTCCTTGCGGATATTATAATCACCCCACAAAAGCCTGTGTCTGTTCTCCGGGGCAAGTGCAGAAATATCTGAATAAAATATCAGGGCCTTTACTGGATCGTATCGACATACAAATAGAAATTGTGCCGGTTCCTTTTGAAGAGATGGCCAACAACCATCCTGCCGAACCAAGCTCAGAAATTCGTAAACGGGTTATCAAAGCCCGGCAAATACAGGATACCCGTTTTGCCGACCAACCAGGCATTTATTGCAATGCACAAATGACGAGCAAACTGCTTGCCCAATATGCCCAACCCGACAACAAAGGCCTGACTTTACTAAAAAATGCCATGAACCGGCTCAACCTCTCCGCCCGCGCCTACGACCGCATATTAAAAGTATCGCGCACCATTGCCGATCTGGAAGGTAGCGAACAAATACTCTCCGCTCACCTGGCCGAAGCCATCAGCTATCGGAATCTGGACAGGGAGAATTGGGGAGGGTGAAAAGAAGGGAGAATTCTCCCCTCTCTTCATCTTTCTTTTTCGATTCTTATCCGCGCATCCACCGCTATCACCTCTTTCTCCGTAGCCAATAGCGGATTGATATCCATCTCCTTGATCTCCGTGGCAAAACGTAGCAGGGTGGAAAGACGGACGATGATCTCGGCAAATTTATCTTCGTTTACCCCTTTCTGTCCACGGGTTCCCTGAATAATCTTATAGGCACGGAGGGAATGGATCATAGAATAAGCCTCTTCATAAGACAACGGGGCAAGGCCGGAAGAAACATCCTTCAAAACTTCAACAAAAATACCTCCTAAACCACAGAGCACAACGTGTCCGAATTTCTCTTCATATTTTGCACCGATAAAGAGTTCCGTGCCTTTCAGCATGGGTTGAACCATAATGGCATGTGCCTCGGGAATCTGCATCATCCGATCGAACTCCAAAGCGAGATGCTGCTCGCCTTTTATGTTCAGTACCACTCCTCCCACATCGGATTTGTGTACCGGACCGACAACCTTTGCCACTACCGGGAATCCACAACGGCGTGCAAAAGCAACCACCTCTTCTTTATTGCCGGAAACAAACTCATCGACAAGCGGAATACCGGCGGAATGCAGCAATGCCTGCACATAATGGGGGGCGATATAACCATCTTCGGGGATAGAGTCGATGATACGCCTGATACGAGGTACATCCACACCGAAAAGCTCTATTTCATTGGTGGCCGGTTGCGGGGCATTCACTATCCTCGACAAGGCCGTACCCAATGTCACCTCATCAGCAAAGTTCACATGCCCTTTTGCCAGAAAAGCGGCAACCTCGGCTCCTGCCGTATTGATAGAAGGAAGAATCGGAAAAATCGGTTTACGGCAAGTCTGCATCTTTTCATGTAGCACATCATACATTTCAAACATAGTAACCAGGCCCGGAGTACCGAAAATAGCCATCATCGCATCTATATTCTCAAACTTCTCTTCACAATAATCGATGCAAAGCCGCAAATGCTCGGGAGTACCGGTAGCTAAGATATCAATCGGATTGCCAACGGCAGCACCGGGATAAAGGCGGGATTTTAATTCATCTGCCAACGGGCCTTCCAACCGGGGAACATTCAGTCCGCCTTTGCTCAGAGCATCGGTCAGCATCACCCCGGGACCGCCGGCGTGCGTAATAATAGCAAAATTCTTCCCCCGCAATTCCGGTAACGTGAAAACGCAGCCTACCGTGGTCAACTCTTCACGGGAGAAACAACGCACGATACCTGCTTTACGGAACAGAGCCTCGACAGCAGAGTCGGAACTGGCAATAGCCCCCGTATGCGAAGAGGCCGCACGGCTCCCGCTTTCGGAACTTCCCGCTTTGATGGCAGCAATCTTACAGCCTTTCTTGATCAACGACGAAGCATGAAACAGCAAACGGTCGGGATCACCGATACTCTCGATATAAAGCAATTTAATCCGTGAATCCTTTTCCGGATCAAATGTATTATCCATATATTCCAACACATCTTCCACACCGATCTGCTTCGCATTGCCTACTGACCAGACAGAATTGAACTGCAATCCTTTTGTCACCGCACTCTCCAAAATAAAGACTGCCGTTGCACCGGAACTGGAAATCAAATCTACTCCCTGCAAGCTCAATTGCGGAATAGGCTGACTGAATACGCTGTGATGCCACGTGTTCATCAACCCGATGCAGTTCGGCCCGATCAGCGAAGCACCGTATGTATTCACCGTTGCCAGAATCCGTTCTTCGAGCAGTGCACCTTCGTGCGTCTCTTCGCCAAAACCGGCAGAGAGAATGATAAATGCCTTCGTTTGCTTTCCGCTCGCCAACGCTTCTACCACATCCGGACACAACGCCGCCGGAATGGCAAGAATCGCCAAATCGGTATCGGGTATGTCTTTGGCATCGGCAAAAGAAGGAATCCCCTGCACTTCCGTCTCCTTCGGGTTGACGGCACGAAGTTCACCACGATAACCACCATTGATAAGATTCTTTAATATAGCACCGCCCGGTTTATGCACATTATTCGATGCACCCACGACGACGATGCTCTCCGGACGGAGCAACTGTGTTGTAATCATACGATTGTATATTATTCGGTTATTAATGCACAAATATAGTATTTCCCAAAAACATAAGCAACTTAAAACATGGAAATTCATTTCCCCTTTCCCCCTTCCGCTTTTCGTTATTCATCGGTATTTAAGTGCAGAAGGGAGGGGAAGAAAGTTTTAAATATAATTCCCCGTCGGCAATCATCAACTGATCGATTGACAGTAGTCAACAGATAAGCCGACAACTACCAATAGATAAATTGACTACTGTCAACATACAATAATAGTTATACAATCTGTAAAGAATTAAATAAGGAAGATATATTTCCTCCCATATAATCCATATCTTCCGGTTATGAACATAGACTCCCATTTTCAAAAATCTCTCCGTTCGCAGTGCCAATCACCGAAGCCCTTCCGCAATATCGCAAGCTCTTCCGCTCCGTAATGCTTGCCACCAAGGCTTTTTAGCTATTGTACAAGGGGACATGTGCAATGCAACAGTACAGTTAAGGCTCCATCGGAGCATCATCATATTGTTAAAATCCGTCAAAAGCACAATCGTCACACAAATTAAACAAATAAATAACAGCGCACTAATATAAATTTTGTCACTGTAAACCGTTACAAAACAAAAACAAGTAAAAGGAAATAAGGCATGCAACTATTTTTTTTAAGAATGAATGCTTCTTATTTCTGTTTTATTAACTACATTTGTAGGCGAAGTATTAATAATATAAAAGTCTCCATACTTCTAAAAAATTAGGGATGATTGCGAAAGGAGACTGTCGCAAACAAACAATTATTACATGAATCAAAACAATTTCAAACATCTGTTTTTACTTTTTTATTTTCTGTTGTTCTTATGTCCGAGTATTCTATCGGCCCAACAGAGTAAAATTACGGTAACTTCCTTTAATCGGATGGAAAACGACATCACCGCCCGTATCACAGCACCGAAACGGGATCAAAACGGAGAAATATGTGCGTTGATACGCATCGTGACCAACGAAAAAGACCTTATGTTCGAGCCCGATGCCTTAGGCATTACAGCCCGCGAAAACAAGACAGGAGAAGTGTGGGTTTATGTCCCCCGTGGTGCACGACGCATCTCAATCCTGCATGACAAACTGGGAATTCTGCGCAACTATTTCTATCCGGACATCATCGAAAAGGCAACCGTATACGAGATGGTACTCAACACAAGCGACGACCAGAACAAGCCCGTGGCGGAAAGTAACATGCAATTTCTCGTAGTCCGCCCCGAGCCGGCCACAGCCAATGTTTACATTAACGAAGAACCGGTACCTGTGGAAAACGGACTTTTCAACGCAACCATGCCGAAAGGAGAACACACCTATCGGGTGGAAGCACCGATGTATCAGCCCGATGCCGGTGTCATCAAGTTAGGTAATACTCCGGTCACCAAAAGCGTTGCATTAAAACCCAAATTCGGTTACATGGAAATCTTCTCACTACCCGAGCAGGATGCCGACGTATACATCGACAGCGTACGGGTAGGAAAAACTCCCTACCGCAGTGACCGCATGGGGATCAAGGAATATAAAGTGCGTATCGAGAAACAAACATACTTCCCGATAGACACCGTGCTGAATGTAACCGCCGGAGAAACCGTACGCCCTACCTTCCACATGATATCCACCATCAAACCGAAAGTTCCGATGAACACGCTCATTATGGTACAGGCAGGATTTGGCGGTGGCGGGCAAACCTCCTTCGGCGGCATGATCGGTTTTACACGCACCAACGGATTCTATGCCGCTTTCAGGAGTGACTTCAACTCGATCAAAACCGTAGGTGAATGTGACGATAACCAAAAGACCACCGAAGGCGCCTCCATCATCTACGAACCGGGAAGAACAGAGAAATCCTACCTCTGCATTACAGCCGGATATATGCGCCGTCTGGCTAAACCACTTTACGGCTATGCCGGCGTAGGATACGGTAACCGCACTTTTGCCTGGCTCGAAGCCGACACGGAAGACAACTGGTATAAAAACACCGATCACTCCGCATCCGGAGTAGCGGCAGAAATAGGGGCTATCCTGCGCCTGAAAGGGTTCCTGCTTTCGGCAGGATTCAACACAATCAATTTCAAACAGCACCAGGTCACCGCCGGTGTAGGTATTATTTTCTAAGAATAACATAAATCACTTCAAACGATATGAAACGACTCATACGAACCATCGCCATCCTGTGCTTTATCTGGCTGACAGGAGGTTGTGAAAAAGATACAGAACCCACTTGGATTGCCCCGAAAATGGAGATCCAAGTAGTATCGCAAGATGACATTAAACGCAAAAGCGCCATACTGAAAGGGAATATCGGAGAAAACGATCTGGAAATTACCGAATGCGGCTTCCTCTACTCCATCAACAAGACTCTGCTCGAAAGTAAAGCATTGGGTGACAAAGATGTAATCAAAGTGCTTGTAGAGCAAACATCCGGTGAAGTAAAAGTACAATTGGAAGAACTCATTCCGGGAACGAACTATTTTTACTGCCTTTTCATCACCTGCGGCAACACCACTGTCATCAGTCCGGAAATTCTGCAGTTTGCCACAGTTGCCAACAATGCGCCCGAACTGGATGCAATAACCCTCCGAACCAAAGACAATCAAAGTATTACGGTCGCAAGCGAGGTCATCTCCAGCGGGGCAGAAAGCATCGAACTGCGAGGTGTCTGCTACGTCAAAGGAACCGAAGGCGACCCTAAATTGGGAGACAACAATGTGGCCGTACCCGAAGGCGAAACCGATTTCGTAGTCACCATCAGCAATTTGAGCGCCTCTACCGACTATACCATACGGGCTTTTGCCATGAACAACGAAGGCATCGTAGGATACGGCAAAACAACCGTTATCCGCACCGAGAATTCGGAAAAGCCAACTGTACGCACATACGACGAGCCAACTGTACGCGGTAATTATGCCGTAGTAACCGCTGAAGTGACCGATGCCGGAACTTCTGCCGTAACCTCCCGGGGATTCTGCTGGAGCAGTACAAACTCCACCCCCATGCTTGGTGCTTGCGACGGACAGACAGAAATGCCTTTAACAGAAAGTAATGTATTCGCAGGAGAAATCAATAAACTCAAAGAAGGCACCGTTTATCATATCCGGGCTTATGCAACCAACGGAAAAGGAACCGGATACGGCAATGCTGTCACCATCACTACCACCAGTGTGACACTGCCGGAAGTTACGATCACCACCCCTACGTTTACTACCAAAACAGCCGACCTCAGTGCCGCCATAGCCAGCAACGGAGGCGGTACAATCACCGAACAGGGATTCTGTTGGAGTGCATCCGTACACAATCCGCAAACAGACACGGAAGGATGCGAACATAAAGCAATAGAAGGCGACGACTTCAAGTACATGTTAGAAGAACTGACACCGGGAACCACCTATTACGTGACAGCCTATGCCGTCAACGAAAAAGGAACCGGATACTCGAACGTCAAAGAATTTAAAACCATGGAGCTCACAGTGCCCCGACTGGATGCACTCGTCATCTCCACACCCAAAACAGATGGCGCAAGCGTCAACTGCACACTGCTCAGCAACGGCAACGGTACCGTGACCGAACGCGGATTCTGCTGGAGCACCTCCGTACAGAATCCTCGATTGGACATGCAAGGATGCGAAAAAATACAGATGACAGGCACGGAATTTCTGCATGAATTTACCGGACTAAACCCCGGTACTCCGTACTACGTGACGGCTTACGCCACCAATGAAGCAGGAACGGGATATTCTCAGGCCGGAAGCTTCACCACTGTAACTATTTCCGAACCCACGTTGGACATTCCGTATATTTCGGCCATCAATACCACCTCGGCCTATGTGCGTAGCAGTATTATCAATGACAATAATTCTCCGGTCACAGGAAAAGGGTTCTGTTATAGTACAACGAATCCCAACCCGACAACCTCTGATAAAGTGATCAGTGTTGAAGGCAACGACTTCACGCAGCAACTGCTCGGGCTGAATCACGGTACCCTCTATTACATACGCGCTTTTGCAACCAACAGCGTAGGTACGGGATATAGCAGCAGCGAAAGTTTCACCACCACTCAAATCACCGCTCCCGGCCTGTATAGTACAAATGTCTCAGGCGTCACCATCAACAGCGCAGTACTTACCGCCACGATCTACTCGGCAGGTAACGGCACCATCAGCCGGAAAGGTTTCTGCTGGAGCACCGAAACGAGTCAGCCGGATATGGATAAAAACACCCACCAAGACATTGAAGGCAACGTAACCGCCCTCAACCACACCCTCACCGGCTTAACGCCCGGAAAGACCTATTACGTACGTGCATATGCCGTCAACGAAGCGGGAGTGACCTACAATAGCCATGCACAATTCACCACGGATGCCGTCAATAAGCCGACTTTCGGAAATATCTCCGTGACAGACGTGGCAATCACCACAGCTAAAGTCACTGCACGTATCAGCAGTAACGGAAACCAGGAAATCACACGGAAAGGTTTTTATTGGAGCAGCACCAACCACGAACCGGGCGAAAACGACCAAGTAAAAGCCATCGAAGGCACAGGAGACCAGATGGTTCTGAACATGAGCGACCTGAAATCAAGTACCACTTACTATGTACGTGCTTTTGCCACAAATTCACAAGGCACAACTCTCTCTAATATCACCTCATTCACCACCGCCATCGACCCCGTACCGGGTGATGGAGATATGGGTAATCCGGATAAATAACCCTCGAAACAGAAAAGTAATATGAAAAAGATATTCTTATATATATGTATGATATGCCTGGCAGGTCTGAGCACCTACGCTGCCATAAACGGAACACAAGCAAACGATGACACTTTTGCCACCAATGCGCTGAAAGAAGGCTCTTTCCCACTGACCTTTGAACAGGAATCTACCACTGCCCCGTGGACAACTGCGGGAAACGGGGTTGTGACCAGCAGTAATAAAGAAGCGAACTCTGAAGTAGGGTTCAGTACAACGTTCAACCTATCATTTGATGCTACGGTTTCTTTCGACTGGTCTGTCAATGGCGACCAACTGATATTTTATGTGGACAACAAGCAAGTAACTAATATATCCGGCATTATATCCAACTATACCCCTTATAGTTATGATCTAAAAACGGGTGTGCATACTTTGAAATGGAGCTACAAAAACAGTAGTTCCGCTACCACCGGAGATGATCGCGGCTATGTGAAAAATATCTATATGTCGCCAACATCATTCATAATGCCGGGCGTTGCTTACCCTGTATGCGAGACCCAACTTTACTTCGGAAATGTAGTAAAAAATGCACCGACAACGGTCAACCTGAATGTCCGCAATATCGGTAGTGAACAACTAAACATAACGAAAGTGACAACCGACAATACCATTTTCTCCATAGGAGATTATGAAAAGAATATTCCAGCATTGGAGACACGCACAATCCCTTTCACCGTCACTGTAACAGCCGAAGGACTGATTGAAGCCAAAGCTATCATAGTAACCAATGGAGGCACACGGGAGGTTTCCTTGCGGGCCAATTGTACAAGCGATATAACAAGCATCGCTGTGACAAGTCCAGGGAACCTCAGCAATCAAGTATCAGCGAGCGATTATGCAAAAATCAACAATCTTAAGCTGACAGGCGTTATTAATGATACAGATATCGCTTTCATCAAGCAAAACCTAACAGCTGTCAAGACGCTGGACTTATTGGATGCCTCATTTATAAACAACAGCATCAATACGCAATTCCAAAAGAATACATGGGTAACGTTGATATTGCCAAAAGGAACATTGACAATCAATTCTGCGGCACTCCAAGAGAGTGAATGGCTACAAAGTATCGTATTGCCCGAAGGATTGACAGACATAAATTCTAATGCTTTTTACAAGTGTAGTTCTTTACAAAATATCGTCCTCCCATCCACTCTACGAACTATCGGCATAAGAGCTTTTAATGATTGTGCGTCATTAAAAGCCATAACGATTCCGGACAGAGTTGAATCTATCGAACAATATGTATTCTATGAATGCAGTGCTCTCGAAGAAATAATTATCGGAAACGGAGTAAAAAGCATATCGGGTTATGGCCCATTTGAGGGATGTAACAACCTTAAGAAAGTGGTCATCGGAAACGGCCTGACAGATTTAACCGGCAGTATATTCCAAGGCAAAACGAACCTAACAGAAGTCATATTAGGAGAAAATATAACAACAATAGGAAGCAGTTGTTTTATGGGATGCACTGGATTAGAAAAGATTACATTGCCTAAAAAACTACGTAACATCAACGGGGCTGCATTCCTCGGATGTAGCAATTTAAGAACGATTGAAATGCCAGATAGCCTAAGAACACTTAAGGATCAGGTTTTTGAAGGATGTGAAAACTTGCAAAGCATAATACTGGCAGACAGTTTAACCGGAGAGATAGGAAATAGAGCATTCTACAACTGTAAATCATTAACTACTATAACAATCCCCGATAAAGCTGAATCTATTGGGCAATACGTGTTCAGTGGTTGCAGTGCTCTCGAAGAAATAATTATCGGAAACGGGGTTAAGAGCATATCGGGTTATGGACCATTTGAGGGATGTAACAACCTTAAGAAAGTGGTCATCGGAAACGGCCTGACAGATTTAACCGGCAGTATA
>ERZ791883.1656-NODE-1656-length-17815-cov-3.515709_pt1 | contig 17815 bp, 12 predicted proteins | sample MGYA00510160_ERZ791883 | MGnify/ENA primary metagenome ERZ791883 (study PRJEB30046, sample SAMN00792072) | human gut metagenome | study: EMG produced TPA metagenomics assembly of the A metagenome-wide association study of gut microbiota in type 2... | reverse complement strand
AAAGCCAATGAGAAACTGATGGTCGCCCAAGCGGCCTACGAACGTGGCGACTATGAAGAAGCCAAGTCGCAGATCGACAGTATCAAGATTTTGTATCCCAAAGCGTTCGAGGCACGCAAAGCGGGACAGGCATTGATGCTGGATGTAGAGACGAAAGCGCAGCAGAAAACGCTTGCTTACCTGGACAGCGCCCTCCGGGCCAAGACTGAGGAGTTTAACGCCATCAAAGACAAATTCATCCTTGAGAAAGATGCGGAATACCAACAGGTGGGCAATTATCTATGGCCTACGCAGACTGTCGAAAAAAATATGCACCGTTCTTTCCTCCGCTTTCAGGTGGACGAACTGGGCAAGATGAGCATGACTTCCATCTACTGCGGTTCCGGCAACATCCATCACGTAGGGGTCAAAGTGATTGCTCCCGACGGCAGCTTCGCAGAAACTCCCGCCTCCAAAGACAGCTACGAGACAGCCGACATGAACGAGAAAATAGAGAAAGCGGACTATAAACTGGGGGAGGACGGTAACGTTATCGGCTTCATCAACTTCAACAAGGACAAGAATATCCGTGTGGAATTTATCGGCGACCGCTCCTATAAAACGACTATGAGCCCGACCGACCGCCAAGCTGCGGCAAATGTCTACGAATTGGCGCAAATCCTCTCCGCCATGCAGGAGATAAAGAAAGAACAGGAAGCCGCCAACTTGAAAATCGGATTTATCAATAAGAAGAAAGAACGGAAAGCACAGGAAGAACCGACGGATAAATAATGAAAGCCATCACTCTAAGATAAAAAAGACAGACGGGTCACTTCACCCGTCTGTTCAATTGATTATTAGCCTTTCCGGCAAAAGGATTGTTACTTTTCTTGATCGGCATAACGCTACCTATTAGTCCCCTTCATAAAATTCTCTCAGGAACCAGCGAGCCACGAAGTCCCAGTTGTCGTGAAGCAATGCCTTTCCGTTCTCAAACGGGAATTGCGCCTCCGGCAACAAGTTATGTTCCATGCCATACTTTAACAAATCGAACGGGCACAATCCCCCTTCACAGAACATCTCGTATGCTTCCTCCTCCGTTGTCGCAGCGTCATACAACGGATTATTCCCCGCTGCAAAGTATTTGGCAACATCCGGAGCCACCAGCACGCCTTTCGGATTGCCATAGACAACGAAGTTGTCAAACTCCGCCAGTTCGGGCAACAAAGCCTCTTCATCGTCTTCCCATTTCAGAGAATGGACGAAGAAAAGCTTCAGGGCATCATACGAGTCAAAGAATATGAGTGGTTCGCCTTTACCGGCTTCCAGAAAATGTTCCACATCCACCGGCAATGCCGCTCCCGGCACAATCTCAGGCAGAGGTTCACGTTCCTTTTCCATCAGCCTCCTGTCCATCATCCAGTTCGAAGCCAGCTCATCACTGATAGGAGCCGACTCGAAAGCCGCATCCAGACGTTCGTAAAGTACATCCGCCAACTCAAGCAACGTCTCATCCAACGGATTCTCCACGTCGTTGAACGGGAAACTGTCACTGCTCGTCGAACTGAGCGCCCACAGAAGAAAAGCGATATCCTCACGGTTAATCTCGTCCGGCAAGTAATCCTCCGTCAACGAATAGAACGGCAGATAACGACCATAACTCCTCTTATGCCAATGGATAAACTCCCGCCAGTTTCCCGCATCCGCCACGCAGTCCTCCAGATACAGAGCACACGTCAGAGCCAACCGACGCTGGTCTTCCGCTACGTCCGGGTTTCCTTCATACAAAGGGAAAGTCATCACCAACGGCAACAGCTCATTGGCCAACCCCATATACCACTCGTCCGTATCTGTTTTCTTCGTCCGGTGGTGAATCTCAAGCCACGGGCGCATATAAATCTTTGATTGCCTCATCATTATAATCGTTTCAAAGCCAGTTTAATAACCTTTTCCACCGGAGCTTCCGGCTCTTCCTTCAAGATAGCCAGCACCACCTTCTGCGAAGGCGCAGCAGCAAAGCCAAGCATCGTCAATGCAGCCACAGCTTCCTCCTGCACTTCCGCGTTGGCAGCCTGCAGCAGCATACCGCCAACGGCACTTCCACCGGCAGCGGACGCTCCCATTGTCTTTATCTTATCTTTCAGGTCGACAATCACCCGTTGCGCAGTCTTCAGCCCGATTCCCTTCACCGTCTTCAACAAGTTCGCATTCTCGGTACTGATGACGTTTACCAGCTCGGCAGGCGAGAGAGCCGAAAGAATCATACGAGCCGTGTTCCCCCCGATTCCGGAAACGGAAATCAGCAACAGGAAAATCTCCCTCTCCTGCTTCTCGGCAAATCCATAGAGCACATAAGCGTCCTCACGAATGGCTTCATATATATACAACTTACAGGTTTCCTTTCCCTGAATAGCCGAATAGGTATTCAAAGATATATTGGCGGCATAGCCCACCCCGTTACAGTCGATTACTGCGGTTGCCGGACTTAGTTCGGCAAGTTCGCCTCTAATATATTCTATCATAGATGACACAAAAATAGAATAAAAAAGCGGAAATCGGAAATCTGGAGTTATAAAGTCTTACAATTATCAACTATATTGCATTTTATTGGCGGAATTATTGACCTATATTTAAAAAAGATATATATCTTTGTAACAACGATCAAACAAACCACTACTATTATATACATGAAAAACATATTGATAATAAAAATATTGCCTCGTATATTAGTCCTCTCATTCAGCCTGCTATGGAACGTGTTTACTACTCAAGCCACTCATTCATACAAGGTAGCTCTCGTTCATTCTTACGAAAGAAACTACCATGATGCCCAACGATACCGTCAAACGCTGGAAAAAGAACTAGCTGCCAACAATATCAAATTCGAGATTAGGGAGTATTTTTTGGATTGTGAAGAATTCGACTATTATCTGGAGCTATCACGCGCATCCTACTTCATTGATGAATTTACCAAATGGGGAGCCGAAATAGTTGCCGTGTTCAATAATCAGGCTACCTATTCACTCCTGAAATGTGATAATCCCAAGCTGAAACGCATTCCCGTCGTTTTCAGCGGCCTGTATTGTCCGGACAAGGAATTAATCCGCCAATACCCCAACGCAACCGGCTATGTAGACATTCCCGACTATACCCGAACTATCCGGATGATAGAGCAACTGATGGGAAAATCAAGAGTGATACTGATGAGCGGTATCGGTATTATGAATAATGAAATCTGGTCCAACCTGAACGAACAATGCCGCAAGGCTCATATAATGGCCTACGAGGGAGACGTATTGGAACATATACTAACACACCGTATTATACAGGAAGGGGTTTTCAACCAAGACATGAATACCATCGATAACGAACGCATCGACACCACCGTCGTGATGCGGCTGATGTCCGAGACATTACCTCTTCGTACCATCCAGTTGACGGCACGAGGCACTCATACATATTTCATGCAGACAGCACGCACCTTCTCCTCTCTGGATGCCGCCGATTTTTTCACCAATCCCTCCTTTGCCACCATTAACGATGGATTCGGATCAAAGGATAATATGCTGGGAGGTTACTTTACTCCTCTCGAGACCCAGCTAAAAGACATGGCAAACGGCATTGCCCAACGTCTTCGGGGAGAAATGCCCCGACAACAAATGACACAGTCCCGCAAAGAATATGTACTAAACTGGAAAGTGATGCAACGCTACGGCATTTCAACGAAGAATCTCCCGTCCGAATATCATTTGATGTATATTCCTTTCACCGTGCGCTATCGCTATTACATCCTCTTTAGCTCGGTTTCAGGAAGCCTCCTTGTTTTGCTCCTCATCGCCTACCTGACGCACAGTCTGACGCGTGAACGCAAGCGAAAGAAAGACGCATTGCTTCACTTGCTCTATGAACACGAAACTCTGAAACTTGCCATTGAAGGAGGTACAACCTATGCATGGAGAAAAGAAAAAGACGGACTTAGTTTCGATTCTCACTTCTATAAATTAATAAGCTATCCACGCAAATTCATTACATTAGAACAAATACTTACTTTCCTGCACCCCGAAGATTCCGAATCTTTTCGAAAAAACTTCCTGAAAGGAGATAAACACATCAACTACAAAGGACAATATCGCTGCAACTTCAGCGGAGAATATCAATGGTGGGAATTTCGCTACAGTTTCGTTTTCAATGACGGACAAGCTTCCGTTGTAACCGGTCTGTTGCAAAATATACAAGAAATAAAAGATCGGGAAGCCGAACTGATAGAAGCCCGTCATCTTGCCGAATGCGCCGAACTGCGGCAGTCGTTCCTTAACAATATGAGTCACGAAATACGCACTCCACTCAATGCTATTGTCGGCTTCTCCAACATACTGATCAGCGACCCCGACCTCACAGAAGAAGACAGGCAAGAATTCGTTGACATCATTAACACGAACAACGCTCTGCTTCTCAACCTGATTAGCGACATCCTAGAGTTGTCCCGCATCGACTCCGGAACCGTCTCTTTCACAGTGCGTGAAGAAGACTTACGCACACTACTCTACTCCTATTATCAGGCTTTCAGTATGCAGATAAAACCAGGTCTTGAGTTCCTGCAAGACTTTCCAGACAAAGATGTCATTGTACACGTAGATTCGATGCGCCTGCAACAAATAATCAACAATTTCCTGACTAATGCCAATAAATTCACCGACACAGGATATATAAAATTGGGATATCGCCTCTCTACCGACGAGAAAGCGGTACGCATCTTCGTAGAAGACACCGGAAAAGGAATATCTCCCAACGAACAAGAAATCATTTTCGACCGTTTCTACAAACACGATGAATTTGCCCAGGGAACCGGTCTGGGACTCTCCATCTGTCGCAGCATCATAGACCGGATGCAGGGCAGGCTCGAAGTGGAATCAGAAGAAGGAAAGGGAAGCCGCTTCATGGTGGTCCTCCCATTAGAATAAATCAACCCTTACCCGACTATTTGAAGAATATAATATGCTAAAGTATTAAATTAAATAATATTATGCCAACTTACAAAAGATTCATACTCTATTCATTACCATCAATCTAGAAGCGCAAATAACCACCTCCAGCATTAGCGGCAGAATGACAGACATGAATAAAAAACCGATCATCGGTGCTACCATTCTGGCCATACACGAACTGTCGAGCACCCGCTACGGCACCGTCACCAATATCGACGGACGATACACCATTCAGGGAATGCGGGCAGGCGGCCCTTATAAGATACTAGTTTCCTACATCGGCATGAAACCCAGCGAAACCAAAGGTATCATGCTCCAACTGGGTGAAACATTCCGCCACAACGTAAAACTGGCGGAACTCTCCGAGCAACTGAATGAAGTCGTCATTACAGGAAAAGCCGGTGTGGACGCCACCAAAACCGGTGCGGCAATGAATATATCCTCTACCGAAATAAACCGTATACCGTCTATCAGCCACAGTATCGCCGACGTCACTCGACTCAACCCTCAAGTACGCGTGGCAAACACAGGAGCCATGTACTTCGCAGGTGTGAACAACCGTTATAACAGTTTCCAGATTGACGGAGCCATGAACAACGACGCATACGGCCTGACCGCCAACGGCTCCAATGGCGGACAGGCAAGCACACAGCCGGTATCTATGGAAACCATCGAACAGATTCAAGTAAATACAGCTCCGTTCGACGTCCGCCAGTCGGGCTTTACGGGTGGAGCAATCAACGCCATAACCAAATCGGGCACGAATGAATTTCACGGAACGATCTACGGATTCGGAAACAACCAGCATCTTATCGGCAGCAAATATCGCATGATAAACGGAAAAAACAGCGAAAAATACAGAGACCAAAGTGAATATCAGGCCGGTGTAACCCTTGGCGGACCGATGATCAAAAACAAACTCTTCTTCTTTGCCAACTACGAAAAAGCGAATAAAACCTACCAGAATCCTTATGCCATCAACAGTTCCGCTTCTCTGATCGATGCCGCCACAGCCAACAATATCTTGGATAAATTGCGTGAAATGGCCATACAACAAGAAGTTACCTACAACGGAGAACTGAATTCGACGGATGTTTATGCTAAATCCGACAAAGCAGGTTTGAAGTTGAACTGGAACATCAACGACAAGCACAAAGCCTCTATCCGCTGGAGTCTCGTCTCCGCCCGACAGATGAACAGCGCAAGTTCTGCCGCAGTGCTCAACTCCTCTGATTTCAGCTATGATTTTGTATCGAAGACAAATTCTTTCACTGCCGAATTACAAAGCCGCTTCTCGGACCAATGGAGCAACGAATTCCGTATTTCCTACGTGCGTGTACGCGACGAACGTCAGCCGGGCGCACCTTTCCCGATGATTGAAATAGGGAATGTAGGCAATGGCACGCTGCATTTAGGCAACGACCGCTCTTCTATGGAGAACAGCCTGAATCAGGACATTTGGTCGTTCACCGACAACCTGACCTGGTATACCGGCAGACACGCTTTCACTTTCGGAACGCACAACGAGTTTTATAAATTCTCCAACCTGTTTATACAGGACGCGTACGGGAGCTACTTCTTCAGCAGCCCGGACGACTTTTATGCCGGTAAAATCAAGCAATACCGCTTTGCGCAAGCCAATGTAGACGTGACCGGCACTCCTCGTTGGGCCGCCGCTTTCGGTGCCGGACAGCTCGGATTTTACGCACAAGACAATTTTAATGTAACCGGCCATTTAGACTTGACACTGGGAGTCCGCATGGACATTCCCCTCTTCTTCGACACACCCGCCGAGAATGTTTCGTTCAACGAATTCGCAGCATCCAAAGGATGGCACTACAAGACAAACTCCAGGTTAAGCAGTGCTCCGATGTTCTCCCCCCGCTTCGGTTTCCGATGGAACATGGACGGGGCGGGCAAATACATTCTCCGTGGCGGAGCAGGTGTTTTCACAGGACGTATTCCTTTCGTCTGGTTGAGCAATAATTTTTCGGGCACCGGAATCCAGCTTTCTTCCTATATCGCGAGCACAAGCAGCAGCAATCCGGATGCCACCAAAGACCTGTCTTTCATCCTCAACCCGTCGAAGCAGACGCAGAATGTGGAAAAACTGACAGCCAGCGGTTCGCAGACCATCAACATTTTCGATAAAGACTTCAAATTTACTCAAAACCTGCGTCTCAATCTGGGTTTTGACTTCACGCTGGGTGGCATCAACTGGACAGCAGAAGCGATTTTCTCCAAATCATTGAACGACATTTTATATCAGAATCCGATAGTAGACCTGACCGGAAAGACCTTGGGAGAAACCTTTCCAAGCCTGCAATTCGACCAACGCCCCATGTTGAGCAAAATTGAAGGAGCAAATACATATAGCGGTGTCTATGTTCTGACCAACACCAACAAAGGATACACCTACAATTTATCCCTCCAGGGAATGAAGAAATTCGACTTCGGCCTGGACGTAACAGCCTCCTACGCATATACAAAATCGAAAGCACAAAATGACTGTACCGGGTCAGTCGCCCAAACCAACTGGCAATACAACTATACCACCGGCAATCCGAATGATCCGGAACTGGCCAATTCAATCTTCAATGTCCCTCACAACATCCGCGTAGCGGCTTTCTACACGAAAAAGTGGAAAACAAACCACTCCACTGTTATCGGACTGATCTACAATGGCAGCAGCGGTATACCTTACTCTGTCTACTACTACGGCGACCTGAACGGTGACAGCGGCTACAACGACCTGATGTATATCCCAACTGACGCCGAAGCGGACCAGATGAACTTCACCGCCACCTCCGGATATACTGCCGAAGAGCAGAAAACCAATTTCAAGTCCTGGCTGGCAAATGAGGACTACTTGAAGAACCACCGGGGAGAATACTGCCAACGCAACGGCGCCAACGAAAAGTTCGAGCATCACTTCGACCTGCATTTATCACACACCATCAGTTTCGTGACGAGCAAACGTACGTACGGACTGGAATTTTCACTGGATATTGTCAATATAGGCAATATGCTGAATAAAAAATGGGGGCGCACGTATGAATCCGGCGGAACTTACACCCCCGTCACCTATAAAGGCGAAGGCAACTTCCAATTTCTGCACGATGCTGACTACACAATGCATTCTTATAGCGATTATTATTCGCGTTGGCGAGGCCAGGCAGGTATCAGATTCACATTCTAACAATATAATAATGTGGTAAAAAAAATAAAAATATTAAAGCAAATGAACCAAAGTTAGTAGTAATTTGTTTACTTTTGCAAGCAAAAGAAAGAAATTTGTTCATTAAAACCAAGAAAAGAATGAAAAAAGTAAGAGCTGCCATCGTTGGTTATGGCAACATTGGACATTATGTACTTGAAGCGCTTCAGGCAGCACCTGATTTCGAAATAGCCGGAGTCGTTCGCCGTGCCGGAGCAGAGAACAAACCGGAAGAGTTAGCAAACTACGCAGTAGTGAAGGACATAAAAGAGCTGGGAGAAGTAGACGTAGCTATTCTTTGCACGCCGACCCGCAGCGTAGAAAAATATGCAAAAGAATATCTGGCGATGGGTATTAACACGGTAGACAGTTTCGATATCCACACCGGTATCGTAGACCTGCGCCGTACCTTGAATGCTACCGCCAAAGAACATAAAGTCGTATCGATCATCTCTGCCGGATGGGATCCGGGAAGCGATTCCATCGTACGCACCATGCTGGAAGCAATTGCTCCGAAAGGCATCACCTACACCAACTTCGGTCCCGGTATGAGCATGGGACACACAGTAGCCGTAAAAGCGATTGACGGAGTGAAAGCTGCCCTTTCCATGACTATTCCGACCGGCACGGGAATCCACCGCCGCATGGTATACATCGAACTGAAAGACGGATATAAATTCGAAGAAGTAGCTGCTGCCATCAAAGCAGATCCTTACTTTGTGAACGATGAAACACACGTGAAACTCGTTCCGAGCGTAGACGCTCTGCTCGACATGGGACACGGCGTGAACCTGACCCGCAAGGGCGTATCCGGCAAAACCCAGAACCAATTGTTCGAATTCAATATGCGTATCAACAACCCCGCACTGACCGCACAGGTATTGGTGTGCGTGGCACGCGCTTCCATGAAACAGCAACCGGGATGTTACACAATGGTAGAAATTCCGGTAATCGACCTCCTTCCGGGCGACCGCGAAGAGTGGATCGGACATTTGGTTTAGTCGGATTTAGTCGAGGGGCATTGAAAAACAAACGATATAGCAACCGGGAAGAATGGGCGAACACCCTCAGTCATGGGGCAGGCATTCTTCTCGGAATCGTAGGAGGATATTTCTTACTGCGAAAAGCCTCCGTTGCTGCTGATCCGCAATGGGCAGTGCCCTGCGTGATTGTCTATCTGGCGGGAATGCTTTCTTCTTACGTCAGTTCTACCTGGTATCACGGCAGTCGTCCGGGAGCACTGAAAGAACAGCTCCGTAAATTTGACCACGGAGCCATCTATCTGCACATAGCAGGCACTTATACTCCGTTCACACTACTCGTCTTGCGCCATGCAGGCGGTTGGGGATGGGGTATTTTCGCATTTGTCTGGCTGTCCGCCATTGCCGGTTTCATCCTTAGTTTCAAAAAGCTGAAAGAACATAGCAATCTCGAAACGGTTTGTTATGTGGGTATGGGGGCATGTATACTGGTGGCAATGAAGCCTCTTCTCGATCAGTTGGAAATGGCCGGTGCCTCCCCCGCTTTCTGGTGGCTGATAGGCGGAGGCATTTCATACATTACAGGAGCTGTATTCTATTCGCTGCGCAAGCCTTATATGCACGCCGCTTTCCATCTGTTCTGCCTCGGCGGAAGCGTAGGGCACATCGTGGCGATCTGGCTGGTTTTATAAAGGACACATACGAACAAAAAAAAGGCTATCTATCCCAGACAGCCAATCTTTATTAACCTTAAATCTAATACTATGAAAAACACACTACAAAGATACGGACTTTCCTCATATCTCCAAATTTTCGAGGCAAAGCAGGAACATTTATAACACGGTTTAATAGATATCAGATATTCGTTAACATTTAACGTAGTTAAATCTAAAAATTAACAAATAGCAAATGCGATAGCCCAGCATAGGAAGCACTCCGTCTATATATATTCCAATAGTGATTTATACATTTGTCTGGACTCCTTATTTACATCATTCATTGTTAGATACTTAAATCCATTATGCTCATAGAATTTTATAGTTCGCCGAGTATTATCATTGATAGCGTCCACAGTTATAAACTGACACCCCGTCTTATTTTTTAATAGAAAACCCTACGGTTATATTGTAGCGAACTCTAAATAAGCTATTTATGCGTAAGCAAAGAAAAATGAGGTAATGACTTGGAAGCAGTCGTAATTTCTGCGATTTGCTGTCCTTTTCTGTCAAACAACTCTTTTGTCCTCACAAAAATAGCAATAAAAATTGGAATATCTCAAATTATGGGAAGACTTTTTGGTTCATTTAAAAGTCTCCCCAATCTTTATATAGTCCAAACTGCAAATTGAATAAAACGCAAAGAATTTGTCTTAAAATTTACAGTTTTTGGTCTTTTCCATTTGTTTATGGCTGTAAAATGTTCTAATTTTGTGTTGAAAAATAATTTAATTACAAATATGGCTGATATAAATCGTATTAGAATTGCACTTGTTGAACGTAAGAAAACAAGTAAATGGTTGGCAGAGCAGGTTGGAAAAGACCCGGCTACTGTGTCGAAATGGTGTACCAACAAGACACAACCATCCTTAGAAACCCTTGTGGAGGTTGCGAAGATTCTTGAAATGGATCCTCGCGAACTTATTATACCAGTTGATACACAAAAAGTAATGATGGCGATAATTTGATCTACAAATTTGTATCATGACAATTTGGGCAAATACCGAAATAAATTTTGATGGTAGGCTTGTAAAGGCGCAAGCCCCAATTATAGTGTCCGCAAGTAGAAGCACGGACATACCTGCCTTCTATGCTGATTGGTTCTTTGATCGTTTGGAGAAAGGATATTCCGCTTGGGAGAATCCTTTCAATGGTGTAAAATCATATGTGTCATATGATAGGACAAGGTTTATTGTATTTTGGTCAAAGAATCCACGTCCTTTGCTGGATTATCTGCACATCCTTGAAAAAAGGAAAATCAAATGCTACATTCAGTACACACTGAACGACTACGAGGACGAGATGCTGGAGAAAGTGCCTGCGATTGCAACTCGCATAGAAACGTTCAAGTTGCTTGTTGAACTTCTTGGTGTCGGTTCGGTAATATGGCGTTTCGATCCGATGCTACTTACTGATGACATTACTATTGATGACCTATTACACAAGGTGCAGAATATTGGTGATCAGTTGAAAGGCTTTACCGAAAAACTTGTATTCAGTTTTGCCGATATCCTGTTGTACAAGAAGGTAAAGTCTAATCTCGAACGAAATGGTATTCTATATCACAAGTGGGCAGAAGTTCAGATGGAAGAGTTTGCTCAAAAGCTTTCTGCCATGAACAAGGAACGTGGATGGAACTACACGCTTGCAACATGTGGTGAGAAAATTGACATCGACAAATATGGCATAAAGCATAATCGCTGTATTGATGGTGACCTCATCACCAAGATTGCATGGAATGACACTGAGTTGATAAAGTTTATGAAAGTAAAGATTGAGGATATGCCACAACCGTCACTTTTTGGCGATGCTGAAATACCTGAGGGGGCAATCCTGCTCCCTCAAAACCATTACTTTATCAGCAATCACAAGAAAGACCCAGGTCAACGTGAGTTGTGTGGATGCATGGCCGCCAAGGATATAGGCGAATATAACACTTGCCCACATCTTTGCGAATACTGCTATGCCAACACCAGCAAGGAGTCGGCAATAGCAAACTGGAAATGTCACAAAGAAAACCCTTGGGGTGAAACAATAACTGGAAGATGAAAGAATCTAAAACCACATTTGCGTACCTTGTAGAGCATATGTCCGAGCCATCATTTGAGAAGGTTCGCAATATTTCTTACGATTTCGTTCAGAAACTCCCATCTGAGTTAGCTGACGAATTGTTTGATCAATTGAATCGCGGAGTAGAATTGCTTGACTCTGAGCCATTATTGCAGATGTATTTCTATTCTTATGGTCAAATGCATGCAGAGAAATTGACGTATACTTTTAAGCAATTAAGTCCATACATAAAATCTGCAGAGAAGATAGATATTGTTGATTATGGATGTGGTCAGGGGTTGGCCACGATGTGCTACCATGACTTCATAAAGGATTATAACTTACAACAACAAGTTCGCTCCATCACTTTGATAGAGCCTTCCGTCTTGGCATTATCAAGAGCAGAACTGCTTTGTAGTTGTTTCTTCCCTGAGGCATCAATAATAGCAGTTCAAAAAGACTTTGATGAACTATTAGAAGATGACATCCGAATAGACGTAGATTGTCCAACTCTTCATCTTTTTTCCAACATTTTGGATGTAGAATCATACGACATTATGCCATTAGCTGATAAGATTAAGACATCGTGCCAAGGCGACAATGAATTTGTGATAGTTTCTCCAATACAGAATGTAAGGCGTATGGGACGTCTTAAGGAGTTTGTGGATTGTTTAGGGGCAAATTGCTATTTTGGAAAGTATCTGGATAAACAACAGTTGAGAGAAGATAAAGACTGGACATGTTGCGCTATGTTGTGTAGTACGAGAAATAGCGAATTGGCAGCTATCAATATAGAAGAGGTTCACCGGAAGGCAAAAGAATTCTTTGATGATGTCACACTCTGGGGCGACAAAGAAGCTTCCAAAGCAATTTTTGATGAAGCAAGAATTTGTGCCGAGAATAGAGATGCCGAATGTATGAACATTATGGGATTATTCTATGCAAAAGGCATTTTGGTAGAGAAATGCAATAAAGAAGCATTTGCATGGTTTAATTTAGCGGCCCGACATGGATTCTCACGAGCTGCCAGGAATTTGGCATTGATGTATGCAAAAGGGAATGGAATTGAAAAAAATATATCTTTAGCCATACAAATAATAAATCAGATAAAAGAACGTGATACTCCTTGTTATTATTTAAGTCTTGGTGAAATAGAAAGGATAGCAAGAAGCCATGAGGCAGCTTTTGAAAACTTCAAAATTGCAGCAGAACTTGGGAATGCAAGAGCTAAGTATTTTTATGGAACTTATCTCCTAAAAGGAGAATGTTGCAACAAGAACATTATGTTAGGTGTTAAGAACATAAGATATGCAGCGAAGAATGGTATTGCACCAGCTTGCTTACTTTTGGCCCGTTACTATGAAAAGGGATTCACGGAAGGCGGTATAAATCAATCTAATACTTTAGCTGTAAAGTACTATAAATCTGCAGCAAAAAATTGTAGCGTCAAAGCTCAGAGAAGGCTTGCAGAAATATACAAAAGCGGAATCTTGGGTGTGTCGAAAAATCAAAAAGAATCTTTCAAATGGTATTTGATTGCCGCAGAAAATGGTGATTATGATTCTGCCTTTTATGTGGCATTGTCGTATGCGAATGGAAATGGCATAGATACAAACTATGTAGAGACAGTAAAGTGGTACAAGATAGCTGTCGAGCATGGTTCTTCATCTGCTATGAACAATTTGGCTGTTTGTTACGAAAACGGTCATGGTGTTGAAAAGAATGAAGAAAAGGCCTTTTCTCTTTATTTGAAAGCTGCAGAAGCGGGAGGCTTAATGGCTGCAAATAATGTCTCGGTGTGTTATCAAAAAGGTACAGGGACCAAGGTAAATCCACAACAAGCATTATTTTGGAAAGAGAAGGCTGCAGAAGGTGGTAATTCTAAAGCGCAAGGTAAGTTGGTAGAATGGTACTTCAAAGGATATGGAACAGAGAGAAGTTATGAAAAGGCTCTCTACTGGTTTATTAAATCGAAGCTCGATAAAGAAGAGAATATCATTGGTATTGAAAATCTCTTTGATTTAATTATGCATAAAGCAAATGATGGGAATGCTTTGTTTCAGTATTTGTTGGCAAAATGTTATGCTTATGGAGCATTTGTACCGAAAGATCTGCCTTTGTCGATGATATGGTATGAGAAATCCGCTACTAATGGTTTCGTAGAATCACTTATTAAATTGCGGCGTATAAATTCAATCTCTACAGAAGCCACAAGAGAAGAAATGTCAGCAGGAGTGAAAGATGAACATGGTGTACTGTATTCTCAAGATTGGAAGAAGGTCTTATCATGTAGCTTCGTTCATTGTAAATCTTACAATATACGCAAAGGAACTCGCGTTATTTGTGACGGAGCTTTTGCCAATCAATATATTGAACGATTGCTAATTCCTTCTTCAGTTGTTGCAATAGGAGATAATCCTTTTGCAAGCAATCCATACTACCATGATACTAAAATCGCAATAGAGAATCAATCTCCAAACTATATTGTCAATGAGGATGCTTTATATACAAAAGATGGTCGAACGATAGTTGCATATTGGGGTAAACAAAAACAATTCACAATACCTGAGCATATCACACACATTGCTAATGGGTGTTTCTCAAATGCAAGAAATCTTAAAACGATTTTTTTGCCGCAAGGTGTTGAATCCATTGGACGCAAGGCATTTGAGGATTGTTATTCACTTAAGTCATTGGATTTGCCAAAGAGTTTGAAAGCCATTGGAGAATCTGCTTTTTGGGGATGTGAAGCACTTGAAGAAATATGGTCGTTAGGTTCAATTAGAACTATTGAACCTAATACCTTTGAAGGATGTAACTTAAAGTATGTTCACTTTCCATCATGCTTAGTTTCAATAATGGATAATGCGTTTAATTCAAATAGAGAGTTGAAAAATATTGACTTACCAGATACGCTTGAAACAATAGGGAATCACGCTTTTGCATATTGTAGCAATCTGGAACGTATTAACTTAGGGAACTCTGTTAAATTTATTGGAAATTTCTGTTTTCATAGGTGTGCCATAAATGAGGTACGCCTACCATCGTCTTTAACGAGTTTGGGAACAAGGCCATTTGATAACGTTGACAATATCATAACAAAACGTGATAGCTTATATAAAGCCGAAGAAGGAATGCTTATAAACACAAAAAACAAAAACTTGGAATGTATATTTGGCGATAGCTCTTCCATTACATTAAAAGGCATTAAATCAATATCCTCATTGGCATTTTACGAATCAAAAGTTGTAGAAGTTGTTATGTCTAATGATATTATTTCATTGCCAGAATATGCGTTCTATAATTCGCAGAATCTAATAAATATAAAATTGTCTGAGAGGTTAGAATTTATTGGAACAGGATCTTTCTATGGATGCAAAAAATTATGTGGTATATCCATTCCAAAGTCAGTACAAGAGGTAAATAGTGCAGCATTTTGCAGATGCGTTTCATTAGAAACAATAGAATTAAAAGGATTAGCGACAAAAGCCTCAGAATCAATAATTGAATATAAAGATTATGAACATTTTCCATCAGCATACCATTCGCATTGCATAACAATGGGGAGTTGTATAGATGAATTAGATTGGAACTATAAACCTGATGTAGAATCGTTCAAGTGCATTACTATAGTTGTTCCTAACTCTACAAAGAACAAATATATTTTTAAACCCGTATATCATCTTAAATGGAACCAACGTGAAATGGATAGAAAATTTAAAATTATAGAAAACGATGAGAACTGCGAATATTATGAAAGTTGACCGTTTGCGAATGGGTACAGATGGCCAGGGCATAACCACGCTTGTAGCTTTCTATAAATGTCCACTAAACTGCAAGTATTGCATAAACCACAAATGCCATTTAATTGATTCTAACTCCAAAGTTTCTACCATTGAGCTATACAACAACATCAAAATAGATCAATTATACTTTGCGGCTACAGGTGGAGGATTAACTTTCGGTGGCGGAGAACCACTACTTCAAGCTTTCTTTATACAAGATGTTTTGGAACTCGGTGCTAAGAACTGGCATACAACAATAGAAACATCCCTAAACGTTCCTTACGAAGAATGGTGTAGCTTGATTGATTACGTTGACGAATGGATTGTTGATGTTAAAGACATGAATCCATCCATTTATAAATGCTATACGAGTAAAGATAATGTAATTGTCATAGACAATCTGAAAAAGTTTGTGGATTTAGGGCTTACAGAAAGAGTCCTTATACGTTTACCATTTATTAAAGGCTTTAATACGGAAACAGATGTTCGTAGTAGCTGCCAAAAGCTTGAGCAAATAGGATACTCTCGGTTTGATGAATTTTCTTACAAGATAGTATAATGGATGGTAGAACCAAATGCAAAATACTTAAGGGTATTCGTCAGAGAATAGCGGATATAAATGGAATCAATTATGAACCATATCCCTGTTCGAATACTAGTGACTGTAAAGGCACTTGTGCCCAATGTGAAAAAGAACTAGATTGGCTATGGAGGCAGCTAAAACAGAAAGAATCTCAAGGGTATCAGATATACATAACTCCTGAAGATTTGAAAGAATATGAATTCCAGAACAGTATGACAAGATATAAAACTAATGTAATATAGAATATGGCAGACATAAAAGATTTATATGGTCAAATCTCAAAAATCCTAGAGGTTCAGGGCTATAAAGAGTTTCTAGAACGTGCGGAGACTCTCTATTACGATGAATCGGGTAATGATAAGCATCTTATTATCAAGAGAGAGAAGTTGAATACCAATTACGATGCAGTGTTTATATTAGGTGGTGTTCAATCTGAAGATTCGTTATCAATAGATGAATTGAAGGATTCTCTCGGAATAGAAAGAACAAAAGAACTGAAGGCAAAGAATGATTTAAAGGGTTCATTCTTAGATATCTTGAAAAAGGCAAAAGTTACAAATGTCTTGACACTGATTGAGAAAAATGGATGGCACATACACTTTAATGCAGTTCAAATTTTGTATTATGGATTTGTTGATATTATAGATTCTATAGAAGGGTTAGATGCAGATTCATATGAATTTAAAGCAGTATTATATGATGTACTAAAAACAACTCCAGACGCAACTGTTGCCCATTTCAAAAAATATAAATATCCTAATATAAAGGATGCGGAAATCAAGGATTTCATAAAAGGTATTTTATATTTCGTAAATCAATCAATAAATGCTGATGCCACAAAATCTTTGATCTGTCCACACAAATTATTCCTAAAACAATGTCTTGAAAATGCACGTAACCAAAAGAATTTGATTTTCATTCAAGATGAGACACCTCATGAATGGGTTAAAGACTATCTTCAGTTCTATCGCCAAGAAATAATTACATTTCGACATAAGACATTATTATTTGATGAAGAGAAACAAGTACAAGCCAGATTGTCTTCTGAAAACCTAAAGTACGAAGGAAAAGCATTATGTCACTATTCTTTTTGCGATTCGTCTACTAATGCGATGATACAACTAAGTGATTATATTGTTGGTATATTACGAAAGTACTTTATGTTCCTTGATCGTCTTCAACCAAAGGTAGATGCAGATATAGATTCTTTTGACAAAGTACAAATGAAGAATTTCGAACTGCTTAATAAAATATTGAAACGATCACTTCAATATAATCCATTATTTATACACACCATAATGAGTGTACATTGCAAAAAGAAAATGGATCTGTACATAGACAAATATGGGGAGGATTGAATTTGAATATTTTCATATAACGCTATAGGCAAAAATAGACAACTTGAGTATTATTGAATGTTCAGAGGTGAAATTCTTAAAAAATTTGTACCATAGTTTTTACAATGCGGCACTATAAAATATTTTGTGTAAATGTAAAATACGGGATTCAGTACGAGTTCCG
>ERZ791883.1652-NODE-1652-length-17869-cov-3.561469_pt1 | contig 17869 bp, 18 predicted proteins | sample MGYA00510160_ERZ791883 | MGnify/ENA primary metagenome ERZ791883 (study PRJEB30046, sample SAMN00792072) | human gut metagenome | study: EMG produced TPA metagenomics assembly of the A metagenome-wide association study of gut microbiota in type 2... | reverse complement strand
ATACATGATCGGGCGCCTTCGCGAAATGGGATTCGGTATCCAGGTCGAACCTAAAGGGGCTTTTTATATTTTTGCCGATGCCCGCAAATTTACAAAGGATTCTTATAAATTTGCTTTCGAAGTATTGGAGCAGGCACATGTTGGAATTACACCGGGAATCGACTTCGGTACAGGAGGAGAGGGATACGTTCGTTTTTCGTATGCCAACTCGTTAGAGAATATCCGCGAGGCGCTCGATCGTCTTAATCGTTTTCTGCTTTCTCGCGGTTTCTTATAATTTCCATTGCAGGTTCATAACAGTCCTCTGTCACCATTACAGATACGGTAGGGCTGATATAGGGAGCTATCGTTGTGATGAGGCCGTCTTTCAAGGCGGCTGCTATTTCATTGCTTTCAAGCAGACCTTTGATGAGTTCTGCTTCCCATCTCGAACCGGAAAACACTTCAACTAAACGGCTATTATCTTCTTCTTTCATAATTTTTTGGGGTATTAAGGTGTTTATACTTCTACAAATGTACACGATAATTTCAGAAAAATGGCATCGGGAGATGAAAAAGTAAGAGACTATTTTGTTTATTTTCGATAATACAGCACTCTATGTATGTTTCGTATCCTTTACACACTGTTTGAAACGCTTTGGATAGTAACTGTGGACGGGCACAAAAAGAGAACTCTTTGTTTCTGCTTTTCTTAATAGTGTGAGCAAAATACACAATAAAGTGAATAAATTAATCAATTTATTGCCTAAACGTCAAAAATAGATGTATATTTGCGAAACACAACCACGCCATTAATCTTGCAGAAATATGAGAACGATCCCCTCTCGGAGAATATTATTTGTCATTTCTCTTATTCTTTGTTGTACAGTCTGTGCGCAAGAAGAAAAAGAGTTTAATGTAGATAGTGAACTTTATTCTTACTTTCAGCGTTGTCAGGAGAATGTCGGTGATTCGAAAGTTCTTCACATGGCGGATACATTATATTGGATGTCTGAAAAAAAAGGAGATCAGCGCATGCAAGCTGTAGCATTGACTCTGAAATTAGACCATTATTATTTTAAGGGAGATGAAGAAGACAGTATCATTCATTATACGAAGGTGGTTAAGGAGTTTGCGGAGAAAACCAATCAGCCTAAATACTATTATTTCGTTTGGAACAACCGTTTGATTTTATATTATCTCAAAACAGGAAAAAGTAATATTGCCTTGTATGAGGCTCAGGAAATGCTTAAGGATGCACAAAAAAGAGATAGTAAAATCGGATTGCTTTATTGTTATAACAGTCTGTATCAGATTTATGAAATCAAAGATTTGAAGAGTCTGGCTATTGAATATTGCCTGAAAGGAATCGAACTGACTGAAACTTATCATGTTGATAATTATAATATTTCAACTTCTTATACGGAGGTAGCCAAATACTATATCAACCAGGGGGATATTTCTAAAGCTCTCGAAATGCTGAAAAAAGCGGAATCTACGGCCAATGCAAGTACGCATGTTTTTTCTGCAAAATTGGGATATGTACACTATTATCTTGCCATAGATAATCCGGGCGAGGCTTGGAATAGATTGCAGGAGGCCAAAGTGCTGGTCGAAGAGGATAAAAAACTGGATATTTATAAGAAGCTTTACTACGAGAATGAAGTCTTCTATTACAAGCAAACCAAACAATATCAGAAAGCTTTGGTGGCTGCCGATAAACAAATAGAGGAAGAACTGCGGCTTAACGAACATGCGTTGCAAGGCAGCCATTATCGTATGAAAGGTGAAATATATCGGGCGATGGGGCGAAAGGATCTTGCAACGGATTTTTTGGCCAAATATATTTTGCTGGAAGATTCCATAAGACAAAGTAATGAAGAACAATCCATCAGTGGATTTGCCACTCTGGTCAATATGGAAAGATTGAATGCCGAGAAAAAAGAGTTAGTGCTTCAGGCACAGAAAAAAGAATTGCATAATAAGCAACTTCTCATAATTTCGCTGGTTACCTTACTGGTTTTCGTATTTATATTTTTGTATCGTGAGAATCGCTTGAATAAACGGCTTCTCCATTCGGAGGAAGAATTACGGAAAGCAAAAAATGCGGCAGAGACCGCCAGCCAGATGAAAACGTTGTTTATACAAAGTATGTCGCACGAAATTCGTACACCGTTAAATTCGATTGTGGGATTCTCTCAAATATTGGGAGACCGCTATCAGGATGATCCGGATACTAAGGTATATGCTTCTATTATAGAGGAGAACAGTAATAACCTCCTTCGGCTGATAACAGATGTGCTCGAGTTGTCTGATCTGGATAAGACCGGAAAGATGCCGGCTGATATCATGACCAATATAAATGACTGTTGTAAGTTGAGTGTGGATAATATTCGTAAAGATGTGCAAGAGGGAGTGGAATTGCATTTCCAGCCGGCCCGTGAAGAATTTATCGTGAAAAGTAATCCGGAGCGTATCATGCAGGTGTTGGTGAACTTGCTGCATAATGCTGCAAAATTCACTCCGTCGGGTGATATAACATTGGCATATAATATAATGAAGGAGGGACAGCGGATCTGTTTTACTATAACCGACACAGGGCCTGGCATTCCTTTGGAAAAGCAGGAGGCGGTTTTCTCCAGATTTGCCAAACTTGACAGTTATTCGCAGGGTACCGGACTGGGACTCTCGATCTGTCGGGGAATTGCAGATAAGTTGGGAGGGAGTCTGACTCTTGATTCTAAGTACACGAAAGGGTGTCGTTTTGTATTTATAATACCATATTCTTAGTTTTTATATATTTAATACCCTAACAAATGAAAACAAAAGTATTTCTTATGAGTCTGGCGTTGAGTTGCCTTTGGAGCTGTCAGCAAAATGAATCGGAAGAGTTGATAACCGCTCGAACGATTAACTTCACCAGTGTTGTGATTGGTGATGAAGTTCTATCACGGGCCGGTGGTACTTCCATTGATGTGATTTCAATGCGTACCGAATTGGATGATGCGTTTACAGTGTTTAACCTCAGAGAAGATACTCGTTCATGGGAAGAATTCGGAAAGGCGGATGAGGTTCTCTTTTATGCCCATTACCCGCGTTTGCCGGAAGATGTATCCGGTGCGGAGACTCGTGTATTGAAAGGAGGAACGGATGATTATTTGTTCGGGCAGGCGAAAGCGGTCAACGGTCAGCAGCAGGTATGTCTTCAGTTTAAACGCGTGATGGTCCCTTTGGCAGTAGAAGTTCTTGAGGAGGATGGCAATCCTTATCCGGGCAGTATTGAGGTCGGTGCTTTGTTAAAGAATAAAGGTGTTCAGAACTTGAAAGATGGTTCTGTTACTACTCTTGACGAAAAGGAATATACTAAATTTGAATGTGTAGCGAATAGCACGACAAGAGGTGTAAAAGCGATTATTGCTATTAACCTTCTGCCACAAAAAATTGAAAAAGGAACTCCTTTTCAAGTGCAGTTGAGTGACGGTAGGGCTTATACTGCTACAGTAGCCGAAACCGTACTGTTGAAATCAGGAGAAAATTATAAGGCGGTTGTGAAAGGTGACAAGGTGACCATTACAATCTTTGATGGATCTATTCCCTTATAAGTGTTAGGTTAACGTGAGTTATATCGAGCTCACGTTAGATTAATGAAATCGTGTTAATGAAACATATGATAAAGATAAAGCCCTCTTTGTATAAACAAGATACAGAGAGGGCTTATATTATATGGAGAGCGTACGGATTACTCAATCGGTTTATTCAAGTGTTATCCGTTTGACACTTATTCTCTCATTCAAAAAAGTAGATGCGGATTCGGTGAATTTTTCTTCTGCTTCTGTCGTATAAAACGTGCATTCTCCGCCTTCTGTGCATTTGACTGCCATTTCCGGATGGCGATAAAGGTAATCTTTCAGGCTTGCAGCAACATATTCGCCTTGAGAAACGACCTTGATATTGCTGGGTACAAACTGCCTTATTTTAGGTAGTAATAACGGATAGTGTGTGCATCCTAATATGATCGCATCGATCAGAGGATCTTTTTCTAACAGAATGTTCGTGTACTTTTTAATAAAATAATCGGCTCCGGGGTCGTTGGCTTCATTGTTTTCTACCAATGACACCCACATCGGGCAAGCTTCTCCACTGACATGAATGTCCGGAAATAATTTATGTATCTCCAGAGGATATGACTCTGATTTGATGGTACCCGCCGTGGCAAATACCCCTACGTGGCGGTTGTGAGTCATGTCGCCTATACATTCTACTGTAGGGCGGATCACTCCGAGCACTCTCCGTTGGGGATCTATATCCGGTAAATCATTCATTTGTATAGTACGCAGCGCTTTTGCCGAAGCTGTGTTGCATGCCAGAATTACCAGATGACATCCCATTTCAAATAATTTATTTACAGCTTGGAGGGTAAATTCATAAACAATCTCAAAGGAACGTGTGCCATAAGGGGCACGGGCGTTGTCTCCCAAATAGATGTAATCATATTGAGGCAGGGCTTCCCTGATTTTACTTAAAATGGTCAGTCCGCCATAACCCGAATCGAATACTCCGATAGGGCCGGGGGCTTGTGAGAGGTTTGGTTTCATGATGATGGAAAAGTTACGAGCTACAAGCTACAAGTTACAAATGGCATTTTAAGTCGAAATTGCCGGTAACTTGTTGCTTGTAGCTCGCTTTGTCTGTTATTTGTTGCTTATAAAAAACTTAAGCTGTCGTTCTTTTATTTAATTCCGAGCTGAGCTTTTACTTTAGTGGTAAGATCGATACTTTGAGCACCGATATAAGGTATTTGCGTACGCGCAAGGTCGAAAACATAGATAACACCTTCTGCTTCACCTACAGCTTTGATCGCATTGTCTAACTTCTGATATACAGGAGCCATTTTCTCTTGCTGTGCTTTTTGCATTCCCTGTTGTGCTTCCTGCTGGAATTGTTCTTGTCTTTCAGCCATATCCTGCAATTCTTTCTGTCTTCTTTCTGCAATGTTTTGCGGTAGAGAATCTTTTGCTATTGCTTGCTGGAATTCCTGATATTTTTTTGTGAATTCTGCTTGAGTCCGTTGAATTTCATCTGTGTAGTTTTTTTCCAAAGCCTGCAATTCCGAAATGGCTTTTGTATATTCGGGCATTGTAGGAATAATATCAGTCGAATTCATGTGACCGAACTTAAGTGTTGATTGTGCAAATACACCCATCGGGAGTACTAACATAATTAATAGTGCAATTTTCTTTAGCATAGTTTTATTATTTATTTTAATGATTACTTTCCGGTTATCGCTTGCAAATGTATGAAATTAATTTGAATATCCTAACTTTGCCAGCACTTCATTACTTATATCAATGCGCGGAGATGCAAAAATGATACTTGCTGCTGATGCTCTGTCTACTACAACAGAGTAACTTTTCTGTTCCGCCAGTTCTTTTACAGCGTTGTATATTTCATCCTGAATAGGCTTCATCAAACTTTCTCTTTTCTTGAAGAGTTCGCCTTCCGGACCGAAATATTTACGTTTCAACTCTGCAGCTTCTTTCTCCTTTGCTACAATCTCTTCTTCTTTCTTGGTCTTTTGTTCTTCAGAAAGAAATACTGTTTCCGATTGATAATTCTTATACAGTGTTTGAGCCTCTTTGGCAAGCGTTTCTACTTCACTTTGCCATTTCTTGGAGGATTGGTTCAACTGTTCGTTAGCACGCTCGTAAGCGGGAATATTCTTTAGGATATATTCCATATCAATCAGAGCAAATTTCTGTGCGCTGGCTGTCAGACTGACAGCAAACAGCATCATGATAAATAGAACAGACTTTCTCATAATGTTTAGTTTTTTAATGAAACAATTAGAATTCTTGACCCAGTACGAAGTGGAAATGACTGCCACCGGCACTGCTGCTACCGAATACTTTATCGAAACCGTAAGCCCAGTCGATACCCATCATACCAATCATCGGAAGGAAGATACGTACACCGACACCGGCAGAACGTTTCAAGTCGAACGGATTGAATTTATTGATATCGTTCCATGCATTACCGGCTTCTAAGAAACCTAACACATAAATGTTAGTACTTGTTTCCAGCATTAACGGATATCTTAATTCGATGCCCAAACGGGTGTATGCATAACCTTCGCTACCGTAAGGTGTCAACGAACTGTTTTCGTATCCACGTAATGCAATACTTTCCGTAGCATAGCTCGAGTATCCCGTCATACCGTCGCCACCTACATCAAATGTTTCGAATGGAGACTTCTTGTATTTATTGTAGTGTCCCAATAAACCGAATTCAACACGACTCATCAGTACCAAAGATTTAGGATGAGTGGTATAGTCCATCAAAGCTGTATAAGTTTTTGCTTTGAATTTCCATTTATGGTACTCAATCCAATTGTATAGCTTGTTTCTATTGTCTTGAGTAATGCTACCATTGGAATTATAGTATCCTTTGTAATCTCTTCCGTCAAACAGAGAATACGGTGGTGTAATCTGTGCCGACAATGAGAATTCGGAGCCTTGGCGCGGGAACAACGGATTGTCTATAGAACTACGGGCCAATGTCAGGTTCAGACTAATGTTGTTGCATTTACCGTCTGTAACAGGGAAATACTGCCAGTCTTTCAATATATAACGTTGGTATGCCAATTCTGCTGAAAGCGTAAAATAGTCATCCGGCCATTTTAGACGTTTACCCCAACCGATTGAAAGTCCCCACATCTGGATCGATTTGTCAGGGTCATAGTAGTTCTCGTAGTTGTTGTAGTTTCCGTAGTTGTACATGCCATATCCGCCATAACCACTATAAATACTGTTGTAATAGTTATTATAATAGCTGTCGTTGTAATAGCGGCTACTGATATCGGTTTGTCTGGAGTAGAAAGCCGAAACTGAGAATGAGTTCGGACGTTTGCCTCCAAACCACGGATCGAAGAATGAGATACTGTATGATTGATAGTATCTTGCATTGGTTTGCCCGCTGACGGTCAATGTCTGGCCGTCACCTTGCGGAAGTATACCGCGATAGTTATCTCCCGGGTGTAGCAGATTGGCCAGTGAGAAGTTGGTAAACTTCAAACTCAATTTACCGATTACACCTGTCTGTCCCCAACCTGCGGAGAATTCAACCTGGTCATTGGCTTTGGATACCAGATTGTAGGCGATATCAACCGTACCGTTCATCGGGTCCGGTTGAATATCCGGTTGGATATTTTCCGGGTCGAAATGTCCCATTTGCTGGATTTCACGCATAGAACGCATGAGGTCGTCACGACTGAACAGTTGCCCGGGACGGGTACGAAGTTCACGGCGAACTACATTTTCATACAAACGGTCGTTACCGTTGATCTTGATTTTATTGATGGTGGCTTGTCTGCCTTCGTAAATTCTCATTTCAAGGTCGATAGAATCTCCATCGATATTGATTTCAACCGGGTCGAGGTTATAGAACAGGTAGCCGTTGTTATAGTATAAGTTACCGATAGCATCCTCATCCGTAGAAAGGCGTTCATTCAATAATTTCTGATTATAGACATCTCCCTTTTTCATGCGGAGAAGGTAATTCAGTTGTTCGGAAGGATATAAAGTGTTACCTACCCATGTTACATTACGAAGATAGTACTTGTCTCCTTCTTCTATTTCGATATATACATTGACGGTCTTTTCATCGTAAGGTGATACACTGTCCACAACGATCACCGCATCACGGTAACCTAATTCATTATACTTATCGATAATCAACTGTTTGTCTTCTTCGTATTTTTCATTGATGAATTTCTTGGTACGGAACAGGTTTTTCAGTTTACCTTTTTCATTTGTTTTCTTCATTACGCGTTTCAGCTTGGACGTTTTGATGGCCTTGTTGCCGACGATCGTAATTTCATGCACTTTTACCTTTTCTTTTTTATCAATATTTACATCGACAATGACTTGGTTTTCATTGGAAACATCGTCTTTTTGTGAGATAATGATTTCTGCATTTTTGAAACCTTTGTCGTCAAAATAACGTTTAATAAGGGTTTTTGCACGATCTACCAAGTTCGGGGTAATCTGGCTGCCTTTTACCAATCCTAAACGTGTTTCCAAATCCTGCCTTTCTGACTTTTTAACACCATGATAACGTATTTCCGAAATACGCGGGCGTTGGGTCAGACTGATTTTTAACCAAATTTTGTTACCTTCTATCTTTTCGGCTGTAATCTGTACATTCGAGAATAGTCCATGACGCCAATAACGCTTGATAGCACTTGTTATTTCATCGCCCGGCACTGAGATCGTTTGTCCTACCGATAATCCGGACAGCCCGATGAGTACATAGTCCTCGTAGTTTTTAACACCTTCGACCTTTATATCGGCTATTTCATATTTTTTGGGTGTTCCTGAATATAAAATAACAGGCTTTGAAGATTCGTCTGTGTTAGCATCTTGTGCCCTGCCTGCCAATACAAACCCAAACAGGCAGATAAACGTTACGAATATGAAGGAAATACGATAATGCATTTATGTTATAATTATAAGTTTTGAGTTAACTGATTTGTTCACTGGTTTTGCCGAAGCGACGTTCCCGTTTCTGATAATCACAGATGGCTTTTCTCAATTCTTCTTCCCTGAAATCGGGCCAGAAAGTGTCACAGAAATAGAGTTCGGAATAAGCACACTGCCATAAAAGATAGTTGCTTAACCGTATCTCACCTCCTGTTCGGATCAACAAATCCGGATTGGGCATAAAATGAGTGGTCAGATGTGATTCTATGCAGTCGCAGGTAATTTCTTCGGGAGTAATTTCTCCTTTTTGTACCCGTATTGCAATTTGTTTGGCTGCTTCTGTTATTTCCCATCGTGAAGAATAGCTGAGTGCTAATACCAGACACATACCGGTGTTGTGCGAAGTGTGTTCTACACAAGTATTCAGGCGTGTCAATACATTCTCCGGCAACTTTTCTATATCACCTATAATACGAAAGCTGATGTTATTCTTCATAAAGGTCTCTTCTTCGATGGAATCGAAAAGAAGACTCATCAACGCTGCCACTTCATCAGACGGACGATTCCAATTTTCTGTAGAGAAAGTATATAATGTCAGATACTTGATGCCCATTCGGGCTGCTTCTTCTGCAATGACATGCACCGTTTCCGCACCGGTCTGATGTCCAAAACTGCGTTCACGTCCGCGCTGTTTGGCCCATCTTCCGTTACCATCCATGATAATTGCTACATGTTGAGGTATCCGGCTAAAATCTATTTGCTCTGTATAGGACATCTTTTTAGTTGTTACATTCTTTACATCTGGAAAAAAGGTCATATGTCACAAAAAAGACGGTATATGAATAACTGTCTTTGTTCTTCCATCCCTGACTTTTAATCCGATACGGATCATTCAATTGCAGTCCTTCTTTATTGGTGACATCTAATTTATCACTTAAGCTGAACCGCATGGTAAACTCGCAACCGATATTGATGCGGTGGGCTATTTTATATTTCACTCCCACCCCTATCGGAAAGTTTACTGTAAATACTCCTTCTGCCGGTGCCGGTGCGAAGGTAAATCCCATTCCCCCTAATATATAAGGAGTAAAACGATGCCCTCCGTTATATCCTATTCCGGTACCGTATGCCAGAAAGTTATATTCAAATTGTGCCCCGAGGTCGAAGAGTGTACGTTTAAAACCAACTTCTCCGTTGTCGGGGTATTTGTTTTTAAAATTTTTCGTGTTGCCGGATATTCTTCCTGCCATTAAATTGGTTTTTATGGACATTCGTGGATTCATGATAAACCTGGCCATAAATCCTCCGGCTACTCCTATATTTTTGAATGGGGTGGTGTAATTGGCATCACCCATGTAAAAACTGCCTCCTAATCCGCCCCCCAATTCCATTCTATATTCTTCGTCATCCTGCGCATGCAGACTGAAAAGCGGTAAAGTGAGCATCCATATACATGATATCAGCGTTCTTTTGATAAATGCCATAATCGTTTTATTACTTGGTTATTCCATTAATAGAACGGCTGATTAACTTTAAAATTGTATATAGGCTACTGTCTGTCAAAGCCTAACCGGTTTAAACGTCCCCGCCAAACTTCATTGGGCTGACTTCGCATTATCCAGATAAAATTATTTTTATCCACTACCATTGAATAATCAGATTCCCAACCTCGGAAACCTCCGGTGGCAGAAGATTCTGAGGCAGCCTGCTCCGGGAACATGAACATACTTTCTACTGCATTCCATACAATGCCGTTTACAGACTTGTAGAAAGTCTTGAAATCTTTTCCGAAAATATAGAATGCATCTCCGTAGTACATGATAGACGGATCTTGTAGCATGGGACAAGTATAGGACGATTCGGTTGAAAGGGCCGCCCATTCCTGGCCTTCCATATATCCCCACGCTATAGTTGCCGTATCGTTTTCCGTCGGCTCAACGATATTACCTACGACCATTATATTAGGTACGCCGATTGCATTGTTGAAAGTCGTTGCCGAGATATTGTTGCGTGGGAAATTTTGAGGGACAATTCCTTCTACTTTCCATTCACTACCATCGGTCGTGAAGAACCTTTCCACATCCTCGGTTTCGTTCTTTTCGTTTGTTTCTTTAAGGGTTTTAATTCCTGTAAGAATATTGCTGATCGGTGCGATAAGTGTGACCACATCTTCGCCGAATGCCGGAGCATCTGTCCAACTTTTACCGTCACTTGAACTATAAACTTTACTGTAACCGTTTACTGTAGCATACAGCATTTCTTTAAAGGTGACTATTGAAGTGAGGTCTGTTGATGGCAATCCACTGATCGGGCTCTCGGCCCAATGCTTTCCATCGGACAATGCGGTGGAGTACACAGCAGTTGCTTCCGGTGAATAAACCAATATGTTATTATCAAAAATGATTGCTTTTTGTTTGCCGGTAATTGCGGGTGCAAAAGGCTGGGCTATCGGACCGTCGCCCCAGTTCAGGGAATCCGGCTGCTGTTGATGTACACGCACAGAGAGGGAGTATTCTTTCTTGTGTTCTAAATCGGGGGCGTATACTCTGAATTTGAAAGGTTTTCCAGATGTTCCGTCCGGAAGTATTTCCATTGTATTGACTAAATTGACAGAATCTTCTATGTTGAAAAGCGAGTCTTTACCGGCAGCGTCTACCGCAACGACATATCCTGCCGTCGAAAGTGTTTTGATTAGGATTCTGTCGATAATGGTATCCGAACCAACTGGCAATGAATCTTGATTGTATATTCTTCCTGAAAGCTGATCTATCGTGAAAGCATAATTCACTCCCAATATATTGTCGAGTTCAAATGCCTGCACTAACGCATTTGGGCTATATTCGATTGGATCGTCGTCGCCAAGGCAGGAACTCATGGCAAATGATACAAATAAGAAACTCACAATTACTGATAAAAACTTAATTCTCATTTTGAACGATTGTGTTTATTTACAAGTTGCAAAAATAGGAACATTTTTTCCGATATTGAACATTGTGGAGAAGTTTTATATAAAATTATAGATAATCACAGGCTTTTTATCGATGGAAACCCCTCTATATAGGGTTGTTTAACCTGCTTTTATTTGTGTAATGTGTTATTTCTACTCCAAAATGTTTTTCAGTGGAATAACTAATTTTATTTCTTATTTCAGGTGCTTTAACACCGGATTGCAGCCTGATTTCGGCTCTCTCAATAAATGCTTCATCCCATAATTCTGCATTGATGAACGACTGAAGCAATTGTGCTCCTCCTTCTACCAGCAGGGATTGTAATCCACGGTGATAAAGTTCTTCCATGATCTGCGGTAATAAGTCTTTTTGGTAATTTAAGGTGATATATTCTATATGCTTTTCTTGGGGGTGTATTAAGGATGTAAAAATAAGTGTTGGAATGTTGTCACTGAGAAGATGTAAAGTGGATGGCAGTGACAGATCTTTGTCCAATGCGATTCGTACCGGATTTTTGCCGTACCAATTTCGTACTGTTAATGACGGATTGTCTAACAACGCCGTTCGGCTTCCTACCATGATGGCGTCTGATTCACTTCTCTTTTTATGTACCAACATTGAGGTCAGTGAGGTAGAGAGCATTACCGGATGTCCCTCCGAGCGGTTGATGTCAATAAAGCCATCTGATGATTCGGCCCATTTTAATATAATGTAAGGACGCCGGAGGGTATTGAATGTGATAAAGCGTCGTATTAAGTCACGGCATTCTTTTTCGAGTACACCTACAATCACTTCTCTTCCTGCATTGCGCAGCTTCTGTATGCCTCGTCCGGCCACTTCTGAAAATGGATCCTGGCAACCGATGACGATACGTGGTATTTGCTTTTCGATAATCAGGTCAGCACAAGGGGGTGTTTTGCCATAATGAGAACAGGGCTCCAAGCTGACGTAGATGGTGGAATGTTTTAATAAGGTTTGATCTTTAACCGAGCGGATGGCATTAACTTCTGCGTGGGCTTGTCCGCAACGGATATGGTATCCTTCGCCGATGATGCGTCCATTGTGCACGATGACGGCTCCTACCATCGGATTAGGGGATACATTGCATAAACCGTTTCGTGCCAGTTCGATGCAACGCTGCATGTATTTTTCTTCTTCCATTTTTCCGTCTTTTATTAATAATATTTGTACTTTTGCACCCCAAAACAGATGAATTTATGAATCGGGTCTCGACTTACATCCGTCAATCGCTGTGTGATATTTATCCTCCTCAGGAACTTAAGAGCCTGACGATGATGATTTGGTGTGATCTGCTTGGCATGGATGCACTCGATATTTATTTGGGCAAAGATATTAATTTATCAGAAAGCAAACTGCATGAACTTGAAAACATTCTGCAACGTTTGCGGAAAAACGAGCCGGTACAATATATTCGTGGGTTTGCAAATTTTCTCAGCCGCCCTTTTTATGTTGCGCCCGGTGTGTTGATTCCACGTCCGGAAACTGAAGAACTGGTAGAGCTTATTATTAGTGAAAATCAGTTTGATACTCCTCGAATCTTAGACATCGGTACCGGAAGCGGATGTATCGCTGTTTCTTTATCTCTTGATATTCTGCATGCTCAGGTTACCGCTTGGGACGTTTCGGATGAAGCGCTCGATATAGCTCGTCGTAATAATGAAGCGTTGAATGCTACTGTGTCCTTTGAGAAAAGAAATGTGTTTGCTGATGTAGAACAGCAAAAAAAGTTTGATATTGTTGTCAGCAATCCACCGTATGTGACAGAGTCCGAGAAAAGGGCAATGGAATCGAATGTACTCGATTGGGAGCCGGGACTGGCTTTGTTTGTGCCGGATAATGATCCGTTGTGTTTTTATCGCCGGATTGCAGCTTTGGGGCGAAAACTTTTAAGCCCGGGTGGAAAGCTCTATTTTGAAATAAATCGTCTGTATGGTGCACAGATCGTTTCTATGTTGGCTGATTTGGGGTATTGTAATCCCCGTGTGATAAAAGATATTTCTGGTAATGATAGAATAGTAACTGCATATAAATGAATACGATAACTGAAGATGAGGCGTTGAATCGTGTTGCCGCCTATTGTTCTGCTGCCGAACATTGCCGGGCAGAAGTGAGTGAGAAATTGCAAAAGTGGGGAATAGCTTACGAAGCGATAGAACGTATTCTTGCCCGGCTTGAAGCAGAAAAGTATATTGATGATGAACGCTACTGCCGTGCATTTATAAATGATAAATATCGCTTTGCCAAATGGGGGAAAATGAAAATAGGACAAGGATTGTATATGAAAAAAATTCCCTCTGATGTAGCGTGGCGTTATCTGAATGAAATCGATCAGGAAGAATATCTTGCTATTCTGCGTGATTTGCTTGCTTCTAAGCGGAAGAGTGTTCGTGGAAAAGATGAATACGAACTCAATGGGAAGTTGATCCGTTTTGCGATGAGTCGCGGCTTTGAAATGAAAGATATTAAGTGTTGTATAGAGGTTTCGGAGGAAGAAGCATGTGCTGATTAAAAAAAATAACGGGAATCTTCTTTCTCGTTTCGTTCTATTTCTGTATTTTTGCAATCTATAATTATCAAGTTAGTTTAGTTATGAAAAACTTAGAGAGATTATTTGCTGAGAAGTTACTGAAGATTAAAGCGATTAAGCTTCAACCGGCTAATCCTTTTACATGGGCTTCCGGATGGAAATCACCGTTTTACTGTGATAACCGTAAAACACTTTCTTATCCGTCTCTTCGTAATTTTGTGAAGATTGAAATTACACGTCTGATATTGGAACGATTCTGCACAACACTGCCAGCGAAAAGTGGCAGTTCCTGAACAGCTACAAGGATTGGTGGCCGATGCATTGAATCTTCCGTTCGTGTATGTTCGTTCTACCCCGAAAGATCATGGATTAGAGAACCTTATCGAAGGAGAGCTCCGACCCGGAATGAAAGTAGTGGTGGTAGAGGATTTGATATCTACCGGTGGTAGTAGTTTGAAAGCTGTAGAAGCGATTCGTCGTGACGGCTGTGAAGTGATCGGTATGGTAGCTGCCTATACGTATGGTTTCCCGGTAGCTGAGAAAGCATTTAAAGATGCTAAAGTACCTTTGGTTACGTTGACAAATTACGAAGCAGTGCTTGACGCAGCACTTCGTACCGGTTATATTGAAGATACGGATGTTGCAACTTTGAACGAATGGCGCAAAGACCCGGCACATTGGGACGCAGCAAAGTAATAAAAGATATTTGACTATATTTAATACGTAGATAAAGAAGAGCCATTCGGGCAGATATTGTTCGGATAGTTCTTTTTTTGTCTTTAATTTATTAAGAATAAAAATAAGATGACTAAATTTGAAAGTCCGGTAAAAGTAATACCTTTCAGTCAGGAACGTGTTTACGGGAAATTGTCGGATCTCAGTAATCTCGAAGCTATAAAAGATCGTTTGCCGGAAGACAAAGTGAAAGATATAAGCTTTGATTCGGACAGTCTTAGTTTCACCGTGTCTCCTGTGGGACAGTTGACGTTGAAGATAGTTGAGCGTGAACCTAATAAGTGCATTAAACTTGAAACGACTAATTCACCTCTTCCATTTAATATGTGGATTCAGCTTGTTGCAACTGGGGATGAAGAATGTAAACTGAAAGTGACTATTGGCATGGAATTGAATCCTTTTATGAAGGCAATGGTTCAGAAACCTCTTCAGGAAGGATTGGAGAAAATGGCGGATATGCTGGCGATGATTCAATATTAACCAAGCGGTAAGTGATCAAATAGTGAGTGATAGAGTAACCTTTATTATTATTTCTGATAGAAATAGTCACAGTATCTATTACTTACTACTGGCTACTAACTACTAACTACTAAATATTATGGCACAGAAACTTTGGGAAAAATCAGTTCAGGTGAATAAAGAGATAGATCGCTTTACTGTCGGTCGTGACCGTGAAATGGATCTTTATCTTGCGAAGCATGATGTAATGGGATCTATGGCCCATATTACTATGCTCCAAAGTATCGGGTTATTGACGGAAGAAGAGCTTTCTCTGCTGTTGGCTGAATTAAAGAATATCTATGCAGAAGCAGAACGGGGAGAGTTTGTGATTGAAGATGGAGTAGAAGATGTGCATTCGCAGGTAGAGTTGATGTTGACCCGTCGATTGGGTGATGTGGGTAAAAAAATACATAGTGGTCGTTCGCGTAATGATCAGGTACTTCTTGATTTGAAGCTGTTCACTCGTACCCAATTGAAAGAGGTGGCTGAGGCGGTAGAACAGTTGTTTCATGTGCTGATTCTTCAAAGTGAACGATATAAGAATGTATTGATGCCCGGATATACTCATTTGCAGATAGCGATGCCCTCATCTTTCGGATTGTGGTTTGGTGCTTATGCCGAAAGTTTGGTGGATGATATGTTCTTTTTGCAGGCTGCCTTCAAGATGTGTAACCGTAATCCGTTAGGGTCAGCTGCCGGTTATGGCTCCTCTTTTCCATTGGACCGTACGATGACGACTCGTTTGCTTGGTTTTGATTCTCTGAATTATAATGTGGTATACGCCCAGATGGGGCGTGGCAAAATGGAGCGTAATGTAGCTTTTGCACTTGCCACTATTGCCGGGACCATTTCTAAACTTGCGTTTGATGCTTGTATGTTCAATAGTCAGAATTTCGGTTTTGTGAAACTGCCTGATGATTGCACTACCGGTTCCAGTATTATGCCGCATAAGAAGAATCCGGATGTTTTTGAGCTGACGCGTGCTAAATGCAACAAATTGCAATCGCTTCCACAGCAGATAATGATGATAGCCAATAATCTGCCATCGGGATATTTTCGTGATTTGCAGATAATAAAAGAGGTATTCTTACCTGCTTTTCAGGAATTGAAAGATTGTCTGCAGATGACGACTTATATTATGAATGAGATAAAAGTAAACGAACATATCTTGGATGATGATAAGTATCTGCTCATTTTTAGTGTAGAAGAGGTGAATCGTCTGGCGCGCGAAGGTATGCCTTTTCGTGATGCTTATAAGAAAGTAGGGCTTGATATTGAGGCCGGAAATTTCTCGCATAGTAAGCAAGTTCATCATACTCATGAGGGGAGTATCGGCAATCTTTGTAATGATGAAATCTCTGCCTTGATGCAAAAGGTGATAGAAGGGTTCAACTTCCGGGGAATGGAGGAAGCGGAGAAAAAAATATTGGAACGTTCATAAAAGTGATATGCTCATGCGTAAATTGTTTTTGACTCTATTATTATTTATAAGTGTCGTTGCTTGTGATGATGCCTATAAATCGAGTATTCCGGATGTTGCATTTGAATTGAGTTACAATGTTGCTGTTTTCCCATCAATAACACAGCCTGGTTATTTTGTTAAAGTTGAGAAGAATACGCATGGTATTCCAGTGGGATATGCCGGTATTATTCTTGGTAAGTCTGTATTCTCGCAATTTGGAGATAATAATTATATTGCTTTTGATGCTGCTTGTCCTGTTGAAGCCAGTCGTAGCGTTTCCATTAATGTACAGGAAGATGGTTTTGGAAATGCTGTCTGTCCGTCATGTGGAACGAAATATGCTTTAAGTTCGGGAGGAGTACCCGAAGGTGAGGGAACGGAATATTTAAAGCGTTATAATGTAACTGTTAATGGAAGTACATTGTTGGTTCGCAACTGATTTTTATTATAATGTACGCTCGATATAATATTGGAATAATCTTAATAGCCCGTCATTGACAAAGTTCGTGTCAATGGTGGGCTTTTTACTTTTATTATCAGTTGTATCTTATTGAGAAATATGATTTCAAAGAGTGTTTCCCCATATGGCCCTTATTTGCATATAGTCTCTTTCTTTGATATTTTTAAAGAATGTATCCTGTTTAAGTGGTTCACGGTCATTCACGAGTCAATGAAAAACAAGCAGATCGCTGGAATTTCATAGATGGAAAATTTACAAAAGGGCAATAAGAGGAGTGGTAAGGGTATGGGGATTTATGGCATAAATCATTCCGTTTGTATGCAAAGAATTATTCGTTTATTTATGTGATTTCATTGATTATGTTATTAATAAAGCAACTTGGTGAAGCAACTATTATTTGTTTGTTAAGATTAATAGTTATTTTAATCATATCTTGGACTTTGACTGGTGAATGACTTATGTCCGATTGATATTATGGCAGGAAATATAGGGTGCTTTTTTTTGTATCATTACTAAATGTCTGGAAATATGAAAACAATGGTGGTCTGTTATAGGTGTAAATGTGTTGTTGTACAGTTGATTATGAGGTGAATAAGGGCTTTCAAGCTATAGATGGGATTGGACGCATCTTTGTATGGTGACTTTGTTTGTCTTTCTTTTCAAAACTTTCCTTTTAAAAAATTTGGCAGAAACAACAAAACTCTTTATCTTTGCACCCGTTGAAAAAATGCGGAAATAGCTCAGTTGGTAGAGCATAAC
>ERZ791883.1639-NODE-1639-length-17981-cov-6.399364_pt1 | contig 17981 bp, 10 predicted proteins | sample MGYA00510160_ERZ791883 | MGnify/ENA primary metagenome ERZ791883 (study PRJEB30046, sample SAMN00792072) | human gut metagenome | study: EMG produced TPA metagenomics assembly of the A metagenome-wide association study of gut microbiota in type 2... | reverse complement strand
TTTCAAGCAAATCATTTAACAAATCAGAAGAAATATCTTTCTGCTGATACTTACGAATTGTTCTCCTTTGTTTTAAGCTTTCCATTCTTTCTTTTTTTTGCAAATATAGTGAAAGAAACACAGAGTGCATATTTAATAGGCTTAAATATATTCTCCCATGTTTTCCAAAAGAATAATTCCATCAAGCAATAAGTTAAGGCACAATTTTCTTTTTGGAAAACTTTTCATTCATCACAAAAAGATATTCTCATATAAATCAATCAATTAATAAATTAAATTGGAAAACTTACATACGGTTAATAAAATTCCATCTTTTTATTTTGCTATAATAAAAAACATTCATAGATTTGCAATCACATTTGTTAGCGATAAGTACAACTTCTACACATTTACTTATTTACAATTAAATCTAAGAGATATTGCATCGTGGAAAAGAAAATTTATTCTTATGACGAAGCCTACGAAGAATCTTTACGATACTTTCAAGGTGACGAGCTGGCTGCAAGGGTTTGGGTAAACAAATATGCAGTTAAGGATTCTTTCGGGAATATTTACGAAAAGTCTCCGGAAGACATGCACTGGAGAATAGCCAACGAAGTGGCACGCATTGAGGCCAAGTATCCTAACGCACTGAGTTCCGAAGAACTCTTCGGGTTGTTCAACCACTTCAAATACATCGTTCCGCAAGGAAGTCCGATGACCGGGATTGGTAACAACTATCAGGTAGCTTCCCTTTCCAACTGTTTTGTTATAGGTGTGGACGGTGAAGCCGATTCATACGGTGCCATCTTCAAAGTGGACGAAGAGCAGGTACAACTGATGAAACGCCGCGGCGGAGTAGGCCACGACTTATCGCACATCCGCCCGAAAGGTTCTCCGGTGAAAAATTCCGCTTTGACTTCCACCGGACTGGTTCCTTTCATGGAACGCTACTCCAACTCTACTCGTGAAGTGGCCCAAGACGGTCGCCGGGGCGCGCTCATGTTAAGCGTGTCCATCAAGCATCCGGATTCGGAAGCGTTCATCGATGCAAAAATGACAGAAGGCAAAGTGACGGGCGCCAATGTTTCCGTCAAACTGACCGATGCATTTATGCAAGCAGCCATTGATGGTAAACCATACGTACAGCAATACCCGATTGACGCCACCGATCCTGTATTCAAGAAAGAAATCAATGCCACCGATCTGTGGAAAAAAATTGTGCATAATGCATGGAAGTCCGCCGAACCCGGTGTACTTTTCTGGGACACCATCCTAAGAGAATCCGTGCCCGATTGCTATGCAGACTTGGGTTACCGCACCGTATCCACCAACCCTTGCGGTGAGATACCTTTATGCCCCTACGACTCTTGCCGCTTGCTGGCTATCAACCTATACTCCTATGTAGTCAATCCGTTCAAGCCGGACGCATACTTCGACTTCGACCTCTTCAAGAAGCACGTCGCATTGGCCCAGCGCATCATGGACGATATCATCGATCTGGAGCTGGAAAAGATAGAACGCATCATGGCCAAGATCGATGCCGATCCGGAAAGCGAAGACGTGAAACATACCGAAAGCGTATTGTGGCAGAAGATATACAAGAAAAGCGGTCAGGGTCGCCGTACCGGTGTGGGAATCACCGCCGAAGGCGATATGCTTGCAGCACTGGGATTGCGTTACGGCACTGAAGAAGCGACCGAATTCGCCGAACAAGTACATAAGACAGTAGCGCTGAGTGCCTACCACTCGTCTGTGGTAATGGCAAAAGAGCGTGGTGCTTTTGAAGTTTACGACAGCGAACGTGAGAAGAACAACCCGTTCATCAACCGTTTGCGCGAGGCCGACCCCGAACTGTATGAGGAAATGCAGAAATACGGCCGTCGTAACATTGCCTGTCTCACCATTGCGCCGACAGGTACAACAAGTTTGATGACACAGACCACTTCCGGCATCGAACCCGTATTCCTGCCCGTCTACAAACGCCGCCGCAAAGTCAACCCGAACGATTCCAACGTACATATCGACTTTGTTGACGAAACCGGAGACGCTTTTGAAGAATACATCGTATTCCACCCCAAATTCGTGACATGGATGGAAGCAGAAGGTTACGACCCAGCCAAACGCTATACGCAAGAAGAAATAGATGCGCTGGTTGAGAAGTCACCTTATTATAAAGCGACTTCCAACGATGTAGACTGGCTGATGAAAGTCAAGATGCAGGGACGTATTCAAAAATGGGTGGACCACTCCATCAGCGTAACCATTAACCTGCCGAACGATGTGGACGAGGAACTGGTAAACCGCCTGTACGTCGAAGCATGGAAATCGGGCTGTAAAGGCTGTACGGTGTATCGTGACGGTTCGCGTTCCGGCGTACTCATCTCCACCAAGAGCGACAAGAAAAACGAACTCCCGCCATGCAAGCCGCCTACGGTTGTTGAGACACGTCCGAAAGTGCTTGAAGCAGACGTTGTACGCTTCCAGAACAATAAGGAAAAATGGGTGGCATTCGTCGGATTGCTGGACGGACATCCCTACGAGATATTCACCGGTCTTCAAGATGACGACGAAGGCATCATCCTCCCGAAGAATGTTTCAACAGGACATATCATCAAGAACGTCGATGAGAACGGTAACAAGCGTTACGACTTCCAGTTTGAGAACAAGCGCGGTTACAAGGTCACTATCGAGGGACTGTCCGAGAAGTTCAACAAGGAATATTGGAACTACGCCAAGCTCATCTCCGGCGTATTGCGTTACCGCATGCCTATTGAGCAGGTAATGAAACTCGTAAGCTCGCTCCAACTGGACAGCGAAAACATCAATACTTGGAAGAACGGTGTGGAACGCGCTCTGAAGAAGTACGTCACAGACGGTACAGAGGCCAAAGGCAAGAAATGCCCGAACTGCGGCAACGAAACCCTTGTCTATCAGGAAGGCTGTCTCATCTGCACCACTTGCGGTGCATCCCGCTGCGGATAATCGGAAGAGCAAACGTTTGCATAGGATTTTAAACGAGATAGCAGACAATAGCTGCATGATTATGAAGAATATTTTTTATACTTGCATAATCATTGCAGCTATTGCTATTTCTAAATCTAATATATATGACCTTATCATTTAATATCGAGTACAGAACCAATTGGGGTGAAGAAGTCAGAGTTTCAGGCTCCATCCCGGAGCTTGGAAACGGACATCCCTCCGAAGCATTTCCGCTACAAACCATAGACGGCATCCATTGGGCTGCGGAAGCAGACATTGCAATGCCGGAAAGCGGATACGTCCGATACAGCTACTATATTTTCCGCGACGGCCACCCTATACGTGCCGAGTGGAACAGCCTGCCCCGCACTCTTTACCTCTCCGGAAACTCCAAGAAAACCTACCGGATACAAGATTGCTGGAAGAACCTGCCAGAGCAGCAATATTTCTACACCTCCGCCTTTACGGAATCCCTTCTGGCACACCGCGAACGCAGTGCTGCTCCTAAGGGACATAAAAAAGGCCTGCTGATAAAAGCGTATGCCCCCTGCATCGACAGTGACCACTGTCTGGGCATCTGCGGAAACCAGCCGATCTTCGGAGACTGGAATCCGGACAAGGCCGTACTTATGAGTGATGCCAACTTCCCTGAATGGCAAATAGAGGCAGATGCCTCCAAAATCCATTTTCCGTTGGAATACAAATTCATTCTATACAACAAGAAAGAACGCCGCGCCGTATGCTGGGAAAACAATCCGAACCGGTATATGGCAGACCCGCAAAGCGGTGCAAACGAGACACTGGTTATCGGTGACCGTTATGTATATTTCAACCTTCCCGTCTGGAAAGGTTCGGGTGTTGCCGTACCCGTATTCTCACTCCGTTCCGAGAAAAGTTTCGGTGTAGGCGATTTCGGCGATTTAAAACGCATGATCGACTGGGCCGTCAGCACCCGGCAGAAAGCCGTACAGATTCTGCCGATCAACGACACCACCATGACACATACGTGGACAGACTCCTATCCTTATAACAGCATCTCCATCTATGCTTTCCACCCGATGTACACAGACTTGAAACAACTGGGTGCATTGAAAGACAAGAAACTTATGGCTGCGTTCAACAAACGTCAGAAAGAACTGAATGCCCTGCCCTCCGTCGATTATGAGGCAGTCAACAAGGCCAAATGGGAATACTTCCACCTCATCTTCAAGCAAGAGGGAGAGAAGGTGCTGGCCTCGGCAGCCTTCCATGAGTTTTTCGAGTCGAACAAGGAATGGTTACAACCGTATGCCGTTTTCAGCTATCTGCGTGACGCCTATAAAACGCCCAACTTCCGCGAGTGGCCGAAGTACAGCAACTACGACATCCAAGAGATAGAGAAACTCTGCCAGCCGGAATCGGCGGATTATCCGCATATCGCCATCTATTATTACATCCAGTTCAACCTGCACCGGCAGCTACTCGCCGCCACTGAACACGCACGCGCCAACGGCGTCGTACTGAAAGGCGACATCCCCATCGGCATCAGTCGCAACAGCGTAGAAGCATGGACAGAACCCCATTATTTCAACCTGAACGGACAAGCCGGCGCACCACCCGACGATTTCTCGGTGAATGGACAAAACTGGGGCTTCCCCACCTATAACTGGGATGTCATGGAAAAAGACGGTTATGCATGGTGGATGAAACGCTTCCGCAAAATGGCGGAATACTTCGACGCCTATCGCATCGACCACATCCTCGGCTTCTTCCGCATCTGGGAAATCCCGATGCACGCCGTACATGGTTTGCTGGGGCAGTTTGTACCCGCCCTACCCATGACACGTGAAGAAATAGAAAGCTACGGACTCCCCTTTCGCGATGAGTTCCTGAAACCGTATATACACGAATATTTCCTCGGACAGATGTTCGGTCCGCACACCGACTACGTGAAGCAAACCTTCATCGAACCGACGGACACGTGGGAAATCTACCGGATGCGTCCGGAATTTGACACTCAACGCAAGGTAGAAGCCTACTTTGCCGGCAAGACGGACGAAGACAGCATTTGGGTGCGCGACGGTTTGTATGCGCTCATCAGCGACGTACTGTTTGTACCCGACCGCCACGACCCGTACAAATATCATCCCCGTATCGGTGTGCAGCACGACTATGTGTACCGCTCCCTGAACGATTGGGAAAAATCGGTCTTCAACCGCCTGTACGACCACTACTACTACCACCGCCACAACGAATTCTGGCGCGAGCAAGCTATGAACAAACTGCCTCAACTGACACAGTCCACCCGAATGTTGGTATGCGGTGAGGACTTGGGTATGATTCCCGATTGCGTGGCATGGGTGATGAACGATCTGCGTATCCTCTCACTGGAGATACAGCGCATGCCCAAAGACCCCGCACAGGAGTTCGGGCATCCGGAGTGGTATCCATACCGCTCAGTCTGCACCATATCCACCCACGACATGTCCACACTGCGCGGCTGGTGGGAAGAGGACTTTCAGCAAACACAACGTTACTACAACACGATGCTCGGACACTATGGCGCTGCCCCCGCAACTGCCACTCCCGAGCTTTGCGAAGAGGTGGTGCGCAAGCATCTGCAAAGCAACTCCATACTCGCCATCCTCTCCCTGCAAGACTGGATGTCCATGGACGGCAAATGGCGCAACCCCAACGCACAGGAAGAGCGCATTAATGTGCCAGCCAACCCACGTCACTACTGGCGCTGGCGCATGCACCTGACGCTGGAGCAACTGATGAAAGCCGAAAGCCTGAATGAAAAGATAAAAGAACTTATCGCACAAAACGGACGATAAGACAAGTGCATTTAAGCTGATAATTAATAAGAAAGCGGTGGAAAACTTTTGAGAAGTCTCCACCGCTTTTGTATTTTATAAAAAACAAGACACAGCAACAATTGGCCGGTGTGGAAAAAGGCTACCTGGCATTGGATAATATCGAAGTGGGCTTCCGTAATGAAATTCCGCTATGGTTATTCGGATTGACGTACTAAATTGAGAGCTTACAAAGCCAAATCATATAAAAAATTTCCCCGCGTTTCACAACGCAGGGAAAACAAACAAACAAATACAAACAGTATAGCATGGAAACGGAACACTTTCCAACTGTTTTCCATGCAAACTGGATGTTTCCATATATTTCCAGCAAGCGGCATCCGCCGCATTACCATAGTTATTTATAGTCGTCCCATCCGGTAACGTCTGCGCCAAATGTAACGCCTTCCTTGATGATAATGTTCTTGTTTATGCTGTCATAATAATCATTATTCGCACTCAAGTTACCATTGATAGTACCACCATTAATGACAAGATTACCGTTCTTCTTACCGCTATTACCATCAAACTCTACGCGGCCATTAATGACGCTTTGGCCATTGACAGTGACCGTTACCCCTCCCGGATAAGGCTTGTAGGAGTAAACATCGAACGCACATTGTCCTGCTGCAGCAGTAATGGTAGAGTTTGAAATCGTACAGCTTCCGTTATTATTGGAGATAACATACTTACAAGAACTTCCGCCAATCAGTTTGACTTTGTCCAGTGTCAGATGACAGTAATTCTGTATAAGCATCCTGCCTGACGCCACCTCTTTGGGCTGAACAGTACCATTCCTGAAAGTAACAAAAGCATCTTTTTCAAGATGGAAGTATTGGTTCTGGTATCCGGTAGAACCAAATAACGGATCATTGGTAAGATTCCATGCATGTTGGTTCAAGTCTATCTCAACCGTAGCCCGGCTACCGTTTTTACCATAGAAGATGCCCAGTCCCGGACCCTCATAGTCCTTCAGAAGTTTGACTTTCACATTGGCCCCGGCAGACAGATGGCCGAGCAGACTCGGATCGGAGAATGTACCGCCGCTGACGTTGATAGCCGGTGTGTAGCCGGCATTGCCCGTAGAAACAAGCGCATTAGCCTCTGCTATCAGTGTACCGCCTTTGATGTTCACGACACAATCGCCATATTTGGCAGCTACATTGATTGCCGCACTTTTCAGATTGCCGGTACCGTCGCCCCAATCTCCTGTGTTGCCTGTACCCTTACTGGTGATCAAAGCTGTGCCCTCAACATTCAGTGTACTGCGGTTGATGCATACACCACCTGCTGCACCATACACCTTACCGCCGCTGATGGTGGTTGTGCCGGATTGCGGCAAGTACATCGCATAATCGGCAGTAGAAATCAGCTCACCGCCTTCAACCTTGATTATACTATTTTGCGTTGTATAGTCACCATTGCCTGCAACCGCATACCAGCCAGTTTCTATCTTACCGCCGGTTATGGTGAAATCGCCGCCGGCATAAACGCCCACACCATACTGTCCATCGGTACCGACATTTTCCCTGACGGCATAAATAGTGCCGCTCTGCATAATCATGGCCGCATTTTCACCTTTAATACAGATCAAGCCTGCACCATAAACGCCGTTCGCCCAATCCTTATTTGCAACAATCCGGCCGTTTCCCTTACTGTCTTTCAGTGTCAGATTGCCATATACCGTAATTCCGTCTACTTCCCGATTGGCTGCCGTAATGGTTTTGCCGTTCAGGTCTAAGGTAGCCGCCGTACCGGCAGGAATCTCAATGCTTCTACCCGTTATGTCAACATCTTCTTTCAACTGATATACGCCGCCTTCAGCCATAGCCTCTTTGAGGTTCTCCGCTTCCAAAGACACCGTTTTAAAGATTCCCGGCAAGGAGGTGGGAAGTTGTGCCTGTCTGGAAGTATAAATATATATAGTATCGGTGTTCATGGCGCCATTTTCAATTGCAGAAATCACAGCCTTACCAAATACCTTTACATTACCGGTATTCACCGTCAGCTTGCCAACAGTCACCCCGTCATTGATTACCAACGTATTTTTGGCAGTACCGGCTTCTATCTCGGTATACTTCGTTCCGTTCAGATAGACGGTTGTCTGCTTTGCATCAATGACCAGTTTTTTGGTTTGCGGAGATATGATAGTAAGTTCTTTCGGGGGATTTGAAGTTTCTGTACCGCTGGCATAATTAATCGTCACTGTATGATCCGTTGTTTCCGGCAATGTAATGGAAACAGCCTTATCCGCTGTCTCATATTTAGGCAACGCAATGATGGCATCTTCCGTCGGAGCAGTTGCAACAACTACATTATCACATTTTGTCAACGCATCGGCTGCCTCTGTAATATTGGGCACTTCCATAACATCCTTATTCACATCACCTGTGAACGCCGGGTTCAAGGTTGCGACAAACTGGCCGGACACAGTCAGCATGCTACCCGTTACATTCGTCTTGTAGTTGCGCTGAACAGGAATTTCGTTCAATTTCTTATCGGTAATCTTCTCTCCAGCGGCATTATACATTGTCAACACCATACCCGTCAGCAATTGTCCCTTTTCCGGAGCAAAAAGATAGTCCATCGTCAGTGCACCATTCTCATCTACAACAGCAGCCTTTTCGTCGTAAGAAAGTGTGCCCAAATCACCTGTCGCTGCGCCTGTATGAGCGTTAAAGCCCTTATATACTCCTTTGAACGCCAACGATGCAGCGGCAGGAATAAGCGTCGTGGGAATATCTTTAAGGTCTGTGGTCTTAATATTCAACTGACCAAAGGGGCGGCTCAATGGCACCTCCACATTGAAAGCTCCGGTCACCAACTTACTCAGCAATACGCCCGTAAAGGCATCACGAGAGTCATCGTTTCCGGCATAAGTTCCGAGGAGAGAAATATTCTGTAAACCATTGGTAGTCTGGTAATGTCTGTCGGCCTTAATGCCTCCCTCTCCGGAAACATCCGCCCAGAACACAAAGTCATAGGTTTGTGAAGTTACCAGCCTCACGTTGAAGGTCGCGGTTTTACCATCCACAGGCACCACCTGACGCTCACCATAAAGTTTGTCACCCAAATAAATCTCCATGATACAACGGTTCACCTGTGTACCGTCGCCCGCCGCGCGGGTAGAAGGAGCATTAGCACCCGGCAACTGCACACTGAAAGATACAGCGGTCTCGTTGCCACTTCCACCATTCACCAACTCGTCATTCTGACAGGCTGTGAAAGCCAACAGGATAAGACCCGCCAGCAGTAAAAAACTCTTTTTCATATTAATAATGTTTTAGAATAGAAAGACATTCCTAAAATCTCGTACCGTTAATAGTCAGCGAAGGCTGGGTTTCCTCGTATCGTATTCCTCCCAGCAGCCCCATATATTCTGTTTTATCGATCGTCTTACCATTAAAGGTTGAACTTTGAATATAGCTGAACGGCATATCGATAACCAAAGACTGACCTTTCACACCTTGCAATGTACCTACACAAATGCTGCTCTTACGATGCTCCTCACCGATATTCGTATTAGCCGGAGCTTCTACTTTGGTATTGATGATGAAATTTCCGCTTACTTCATTGGCAGCCGCCACTGAACCGATATAACCTAAAATACCGCCACACTGACCATACTCCTGATTCTCGGTATCTACCTTAATCGTCGAACCTTTCACAGTACATTTTCTGATGCTGATACCATTCTCAGCCTGGAAACCGGCTATGCCACCCACTTTATTGATACCCTGCACGATACTATTTTCGAGTGTACAATTCTCTACCACGTTCGTACCATAGGCACGACCGATAAATCCGCCGGCATAAGCATTGTTACTGCCATCATTAACTGCTGTAATATTCGCATTCTTCAGAGTAAGGTTCTTGACAGTCACACGAATGGCATTAGGTAACAAGCCTGCATATTGCTTGTTCGACAAAGTATAATTGGCAATGGTATGATTATTTCCGTTGAAAGTACAATTACTTATACTTTCAAACGAAGTGCTCAATGTGATATTATGGCTACCCATATCCAAATCGCGGACAAGCACCACTTCCACACCCTTTCCATCGGCTCCGCTTTGAATAAAGCCGGCCAACACATCCGGATCACCTATGTAAATCTTACCGTCATCAGCAACGGTTCCTACGGAAGCATAACTGTGTCCACTCCATTTATGGCTTGGCAACACTGTTGCACCCGTTGCACATCCGTCAAGATTTATCGAGCCATCATCAACCACTTCATTGCGCCAAGCATTGGCATTGAAATCTACCACATGCGGCAAACGCGGCGTCCGGGTTTCACGGAACTTTGTATTATTCTTCAATATCAGTTTATTATAATAAGGAGAACGCATGCTTACACCATACTGATAGTTGGTTTCTGTCTGTGGAACATTATCACTCACTACATCACAGTTATCCAACGTTATTGTATTGTTACGCACATACTTAACTGGTGCGGCATCGGTGGCATTATAGTCATTCAACACAACAGTGGCAAATACTTCCGTAGGACCAGAAAAACAGTTACGCCCTATCAGCTTAGAATTCTTCACATTAAAAACAGAGCCGGCATTTGCAGTAGACCAAATATTGAAAGCAGCACGCCCGTCAAGAATGGAGTTATCCACATTGATATTCAACGATACATTATGCAATGTATTAATAGCATAGTACACTCCTTCAAAAACACAATCGTTTACAGTCAGGTTTGTCACAGCCGTTCCATCATACGCTTTATTACTATTACGTCCTACTGTAATCGCTCTCGAATAAGAAGAGTTTTTAAAATTATCGCTCTTCTCGCTCGTATAATCATAATCCTGCGACTTATCCACATTCAACTTCGTGGCTCCAAAGCCAATATAGGAATTCTCCAGTAAAGCTGTAATCACATTACCGGTACCGCCGTTCTGAATGTTGAAACCAGACTGATTAGACTTACCGGAAGTCAGCAATAAAGAACTGTTACGGACAGTAATTTTCTGATTAGTTCCTAATACTTTCACCAATGGATATTCATTGGTAGAAGATACTGTCAAGTTATCAAATGTAACATTGGCAGCTCCGTCGATTATCTCGATAGGAGATACGGCAGCCTGATCTACATGTATTTTCAGGTTGGAGATGGTGGCGTTAGCAGCAATTTTCATTGGTTTCCCTACGGTTGCCGAAGAATTGGCAGATACTTTGGCCGCATCGAATGTAGCTTCACGTTCAATCAAAATGCCGGTATACCCTGAAATAGCATCGGTTATCAAGTTATCATAACTTTGTTGATTATCAAGGCAGCGGATGATAGTTCCGTTCCAACCCGTCTCCTTCGTCACAGCAGCAGTTATCTTTCCATAAAGCTTGACATTACCTTTCTTCAACGTCAGTGTTCCGATAGTAACACCACTTTCCACAATCAAGGTATTCTCCGCCGTAGCAGCCTCAACTGCTGTATAAGACTGTCCATTCAATGTTACGGTAGACTTTTCCGCCTTAATAATTACCTTACTGGCAGAAGGGGTCGTTATTTTCAATTCCTTAGGAGCATTTTTGCTCTCTTCACCGCCTTCCGATGAATAATTAATAGTAATATCCTGAGCTGTTTCAGGCAATGTTATGGACACCGCTACATCTTCTTCCTCATATTTAGGTAATGAAATGGTTTCCGCCTGCGTCGGAGGTGTCGTAACGACAACGTTAGTATTGGTTTTCAAGGCTTCAGTGACTTCACTTACGAGCGCTACTTCTTTCACTGTCTCACTTAAATCAGGAGAAGAAAACGTAGGCTTTACTGTTACCTTAACCTTACCGTCAACCGTCAGCAAATTGCCCGTTACATTTGTCTTATAATTGCGCTGAACAGGTATAGTATTCAAATCTTTCGTAGTAATCAGCTTACCGGCAGCATTGTTTACGGCAAGTGTCATATTTACCAAATGTTGCTCGCCTACAGCTTTCGGTGCAAAAAGATAATCCACAGTCAGATTACCGGTAGCATCCACCACATCTGCCGCTTTTTCGTAAGCCAAAGTTATCGGTTCGCCAATCAAATCCCCCGTAGCAGCATTAAAGCCGGTATAAAGGTTCTTGAACGACAAGGTAGCAGTTGTCGGAGTCAATGCCTCTCTTTGATTTTCAGGAATCAAAGCCAAATCTTCCGTCTTGATATTCAACTGTCCGAACGGACGAGTCAACTCCACACTTTCAGAAAAAGCATTTGTAACCAGCTTCTCCAGACTAGCAGAGAAAGCATCACGCGTATCATCCTTGCTACTCCCATTGTAAGTGCCTATCATAGCTATGTTACGAAGGTCAGCAGTGTTGTAATGCAAATCGGTTTTAATATCCTCACCTTCAGCAGACGCCACATGGTCTGCCCAGAATACGAAGTTATACGTTTGTGACGTAACCAGACGGACATCGAATTTAGCTGTCAGCCCATCCGCCTGAACGGCACTGACTTCACGCTTATACAATTCGTCATTCAGATAGATTTCCATGATGCAACGGTTCACCTGCACACCGTCACCGGCAGCGCGGGTGACAGCAGAATGGCCGTCATCCGGCAACTGTACACTGAAAGAAGCGGCCACTTCGCCGTTTCTTCCACCATTCACCAGCTCGTCACTCTGACAGGCTGTGAAAACCAACAGGATAAGACCTGCCAGTAGTGAGAAATACTTTTTCATATTAGTTTTGTTTGAGTGAGACATATATTATTTTTTTGAATAAGAAAATTAAGGAACCACCACGTTTATCTCTCCGTCAAAACCGGGGTCAATACCGATGCCGGGAGCAAATTCACGAGTAAGGAACTCATCGCGCACCATGGTTATCTTGTTCCGCTTGAGAGGCACTTCCACCCCGGTGACGCGATTCACCTCCTGTCCCTCCTCGTTGTAAATGATCATTTCTAAGGTGACGGAAGATTCTTCGCCGTTCACCAGCACGTAGTCGAAAGCCAGACAGGCTTCATTGTCTGAAAGGACGAGAAGGTTGGAAGTGAACTTTATGCCCATAACCGCCTCATTGGGGCGGTTGGAGACAACATTAAAGCCTACGGGAAAATATCCGGTATAAAGCACCTGCACCGTAAAATCATCTATGGCTGCGTCCCGGATACTTTTCGTTTGCTCCAGCTTGTTGAGGTACTTGACAATGTCGGTGGTAATCAACTCCACCTTTGCCAACGGACGCTCCAGTTGCATCTCCTCGCGGTGTCCGGCTTCCGATTGGCAGCGATAGGGTGAAAGGTCAAGGGCAACCTGCCCGCAGAACACATCCTTATAGTCGGTTCCGCCCGTATAGTCTCCTTTCAGTTTGACGGCAGAGAAATCGGAGGTAGTATAAAAACAGTCGTCGGCAACATTGCCGGAAACTCCGGAAGCAAGCACAAAGTCGCGCCATGCCACCACCCGGTAGTTGCGTGCATGAAGGTCACATTCCAAAGTCACATCCTCCGTATCTCCCTCATCACAAATGAGTTGGCGGCGAAATTGCAGGCTTTGGTCGAACTTATCATCGGCATAGACTTCCACAATGTAACGCACCTTGTATTCACGAGGGTCGGCGGCGCGGGTGGAGAATTCCGGAACATCGAACGGGGTCATGTCCGCACCGGGCAACAGGACTATTTCGGTATGCACAATCGTAGGGTCTACTCCGCCGTCCTCCGGCAATTCGCGCACGCTGCATCCTCCCAGCAGGGATATGGACAACAAGCTGCAGACAGCTATCAACAGTTTTTTCATCGCCGGCCTCCTTTCCAATCAATGCGGTAGCCCAACGAGATGCCTACGTGGTCTATGCCGAAAAAATTCCTATGGCGCGTATCCACATAAGCGCCGTTGGGAATGTTGAAGAAACGGTCATAATCCAGATAAGCATACCCCGCTCCCAACGAAAACTCCACACACCAGCGCCCGCCCTTTCCAAGCGGGAGACGGTAGCCGGCAGCAAGTCCCACATTCAGCAACGGGGCACCCGTATCACTGTTCTGATAGCGGTAGGTATTGTTCTTAAGGGCATAATTATAAGAGGCCACCCCGACATGCACACCGGTGAAGAGTCCGTCCACTTGTCTGAACCAGTAACGCACTTCGGGCTGCACGCAGAAAGTGCAGAACTTGCGGGAAGAAGTAAGATAATCGACAGAAGAGTAATAAAAAGGTAAAAGGACAGAAACAGCAGGCGAGATGTCATATTCCACCGCTGCGTTCATAATTGCCATTCCCCACGCCGCCACATTCGTTTTCAGCAGCAATGAATGGTTATTGCGCCCGGTGCGCGAGTCCGGATTGAATATTCGCTTGGCATGGTGCGGGGTATTTTCCCCATTACCCGCTTTCGCATACACACCATTCGGAGTCATGAAAAGTACGCACAATAGAACCAACAATATTCTTATTTGCATAAACGTCTTATAAACTTCTATCTGCACAGGCAGACCGGAAGTATGCGTCCTCCAAACTCCGAAAAGGACCGGTTAGAAACAGAAACGTGGAGCTGCGTGCTGTTTCTTCGATGAAGGTCCTAGGAAAACCCGTTAAATGAAAACAGACAGCAGTCCCACGCTATAAACGTGAGAATCCACTGTGCTGTCCTTCATTCAACTAATGAAAATTTCCTAGGTTTTCATCGAAGAGGACAAAGCACAACGCTTCTAATTATATTTTATTAAAAAAAATCAAGCCACAGTCGCCACCGAACTTCAATGCAAAGTTATAGAAATATAATTAGAATGAAAATTTTCACGTCCTTTTTTCTTGAAAAGTACAAAAATCGCGTTCCAAGACTTGTAGAACAAAGATATTATCCATAAGTTTGCATGAAAGACTATTATCTTTTCATTATGAGCAGTTATATATTTTTGGATCGGATGCGTTTCTTCGCCCATCATGGCGTGGGCCGACAAGAGACCTTAGTCGGCAATGAGTTCGTCGTCAGTTTGCGACTGAAAGTAGACATCGGGCATGCCATGCAGACTGATGATGTAACAGACACCGTAAGCTATGCGGAAGTATATGAAGCTGTGAAGAAGGAGATGGAAATTCCCTCCAAGCTGTTGGAGCACGTCGGAGGACGTATTGTGAAACGGTTGTTCGGAGACTTTCCCCCAATAGAGGACATCGAACTGAAACTGTCAAAACGCAATCCGCCAATGGGAGCGGACATAGAAGCGGCAGGAATAGAGATTCATACTTCCAGGCAGCAGCAGTGAATGAAACGGTAGCAATATTATACGGGCATTCCGTTTCCTTTACAAAACGAGTTTTTTCAAAAGACGATCGCATACATAGCCTATCTCAGTCCCATACAAAGACTGTCTCAGTATAGGACTAAGGTAGCCTCTGTATGGGACTGAGATAGGCTGTTATATTACATCTTGATAATCATGAGATTGCAAAGCACCGCATTCTCATCAATAAATATCAACATTATTTTCTTTTCTTCCTCTTCTTTGCCGACTCAACGGCTTCGGCAACGACCGGTTTATTCTCGAAGCGCTTGGCATAGTTGCTGTAATCGGGAACGGTACGCTCGTAAGTAGGATCAAGAAAGAGAGGGCTCGAAATGATGTGGTCGGCCGTACTGCGATTGCAGCAGAAAACAATATTCTCCACACCAGCCAGACGTGTCAAGGCTTTGACATCCGTATCGTGCGGCTGCAAGGTCATGGGATCTGTAAAGAAGAAGAGATAATCTATTTCCCCATCCACAATGCGCGAACCCATCTGCTGGTCGCCGCCCAAAGGGCCGGATTTAAGAATTGTGAAATCCCATTCGACATCGGGATGCTTCTCCTTCAGCGCTTCCAGAATAAGTGTTCCCGTAGTGCCCGTACAGTAGAATTTATGTCCCATAAGCAACTCCGAATTCCAAAGCGCCCACTCTATGAGGTCTTTCTTCATGGCATCATGCGCCACCAACCCGATCTTCCTTACCAATTTGTCCATAAAACAATAACTTTTAATGATACAATAATTTTAGAAAAAGAGAACAGTTCTTACAAGCGGGAAAAGAACTTCTTCCCATGTAAATAAAACTGCACCAAGATACTGCTTTTTGTCCGTTCGGGAATAACCGGAAGGGATGTTTTTTTCAGATTCTCTTCACGATCAGCCGCAAACAGGGGGCGGAGTGAATGAAAAGCGCGGCGTGCACGAAGCACCGCCCACATATTGGCAAACTGGCCTTTCAACAGAAAACTCAGGGCAGCCACACAATCGAGCACCGCCCGCACACGCATCACATAGCCCAGTTCTTCTTCCGGCAGATTCTTATACAACATTACAAGATTGTTGCGGAAATTGAGAAAAGTCTTATGGGGGTTCTCCTTCTTCAGGGTGGCGCCCCCCACATGGTAGACGGTGCTTTGGGGTACACAAGCCAGCATCCGCCCGCGGGCACGAAGCCGCCAACACAGGTCGATCTCTTCCATGTGGGCAAAAAAACGTCCGTCCAGTCCGCCGGCATCCTGATAGTCCTTCAGGCGTATGAACAAGGCAGCTCCCGTAGCCCAGAACACCGGAACAACGGTGTCATACTGCCCGTTGTCCTCCTCCACCACTCCCATTATCCGCCCGCGGCAGAAAGGATAGCCGTAACGGTCTATGAACCCGCCGGCGGCGCCTGCATATTCAAACCGTTCCTTGTGCCGCCAACTCCGGATTTTGGGCTGGCACGCCGCAACCTCCGGATGGGCATCCATATAGTCCACCAGCGGCGCAAGCCAATGCCCGGTAACCTCCACATCGGAGTTCAGCAGCACCACATATTCGGCAGACACCTGCTGCAAAGCAAGGTTATAGCCTTCGGCAAAGCCCCGGTTTTTGTCTAATATAATAAGGTGTACGGAAGGAAACTCTTGGCGGAGCATCTCAACGGAAGCATCCGTCGAACCGTTGTCCGCCACATAAATCTCCGTGCCCTCCGTCTCCGAACAGCGCACTACGGACGGCAGAAACGAACGTAGCATCTCACAGCCGTTCCAGTTCAATATGACAACAGCCACCTTATCCATGCCGCACCACATCTTCGCGTTTCAGTTTCCAGCGCTTATGCGACCAGAACCAATAAGCCGGTTCCCTGCGAATGGTCTGTTCCAGCCTTCGGGCAAACAGTTCGGTTATCTCTCCGTCGGCCGTTTCTTTGGGAGTTTCGGTTATCAAGTCGAACTCCACCCTGCAATATCCCCTGCGCTGCTTCTTCAATTCACAATAGAATACGGGGAAATCCATCAGCTTGGCTATGCGTTCGGCGCCGTCCATAAAGCCGGTGTCCTGATTCAGGAAAGTAGTCCAATGATGAGCCTCGTTGATATTGGGGGATTGATCGGTTATCATTCCCACTGCCACACGCTTATTGTCGCGACACAGCCTGATGATTTCGCGCGCCGTAGAATGTTTCGGCACATTGTAGCCGCCAAAACGGGCGCGTATACGCTTGAACATCGCATCCATATATCGGTTGTGCAACGGTTTGTAGATTTGCACCGGTATGTCGCCCTCCTGCATGATAGCCCCCATGCCTATGATCCATTCAAAGTTTGCATAATGGGGAATAAGGAGCACTATCCCGCCATGCCTTTCAATCATGGCAAGAAATTCTTCCTTATTGTCATATTCCATGCGACAGCAAAGCTCCTTGAAAGACATGCGCAGCATCTTCACCTCCTCCAGCATATAATCGCAGATGTAACGGTAGAACTTGCGCTCTATCTCCCTCAGCTCCGCTTCGGACTTCTCGGGGAATGCGTTGCGCAGGTTATTGCGCACCACCCTGCGCCGGTAGTGCACAATGTGATGCATCAGAAAGCAAAATCCGTCGGACAGCACATAAAGCGCCCTGAAAGGCAATAACGCCAACAGCCACATACCGGCATAAGTCAGCCAATAGATTAATCTTGATTTCACTCTGTCAATTTCAAATTACTAATTCCGATCATTAATTACGGCTGTCAGCTACCGGCCGCCGGCATCGCCCAACAGACCCAGAAGAGCCGTACCGTCTTCATTGAACTCTCCCATACGCGCCGGAACCACGCGGTTGTCCAGCGCATCATCGTGCGGAACCTCCACCCGGATGTAGTTCGGAGTGAAGCCATGCATCGGCGTCCCCGGTTTGGAGCGTTCCAAGAGAACGGGCATCGTCTGTCCGACTTTCCAAGTGGGTTGGCGCCTAATTCTCCTT
>ERZ791883.1623-NODE-1623-length-18140-cov-5.397125_pt1 | contig 18140 bp, 14 predicted proteins | sample MGYA00510160_ERZ791883 | MGnify/ENA primary metagenome ERZ791883 (study PRJEB30046, sample SAMN00792072) | human gut metagenome | study: EMG produced TPA metagenomics assembly of the A metagenome-wide association study of gut microbiota in type 2... | reverse complement strand
CGAGAACCAATTCATCACAGACTTCGCCCTCTTCCCCACCCCGGCCGGCCGCTCTCCCTAGAGGAGGCGCATTGCTTCGGCCACAACCGTCACAGCATCGGCATCTGCTACGAAGGGGGATTGGACGGTGAAGGCCTCCCGCAAGACACCCGCACGCCTGCCCAGAAGGCAGCCCTCACGCAGTTGTTGCAGGAGTTAGGCCGCCAATTCCCAGCATCCCTCACCGTAGGACACTGCGACTTGAACCCCCAAAAGGCCTGCCCTTCGTTCGACGCGGTGAAGGAATATAAGGGCCATTTGAGTGCAGTTACCCTAAGATCCGGAGTTGGACTTTTTCTTTAAACGAAAAAAGCGTACGCGCCGCAGGACATCCTGCGACCGTACGCTTCTCGTTTACGCGGTGTTGTTATTGTGCGCGTTTTCCTTGTTTACTGGGCTGATTCAGAAGGAACTTCCTGACCAACCTTCAACGGAGTGATATTGTTCTCAGTACCCGGATAGCCCACATTCTGGTTGATAACGCCACCGGTGTTGGATGTGATAGAACCTTCCGGGATCGGCCAAAGAACATGATGCGTACTGAAACGATATTCAGCATAGTTTGTCTTTATTCCTTTGTTATAGAAATTGTTCTTGGCAGAAACCCAATCGAAATAGAAGTTCACGCCAGCATCTTTACAATTTACACTCGTACCTTTCGGACCAGAGAAATTATCCAATTTGTAGACATGACCGCCAAATACTTCACATGCTTTACCCGTCAAAGCATACACATATGAAATACGGGAAAGTTCCACATGGCGGTTTTCTTCGTAATACAATTCACGTGCACGTTCGTCCAGAACCGTACCGATATTGATATCCGAAGCAGCCAGAGATTCTGCACCGGCACGCTGACGCACCACGTTCATCATATTGGCAGCCTCCTGTTTCATATCTTTCCAATAATAACATTCAGCCAACATCAGATATACTTCTGCCGAACGATAAATATACCAAGGAGTTTCACCGCCTCTACGGTCTGTTGTCACGGAAGGGTCCGGAACAAACGTTTTATAATGAGGCCACTGGAACCAGCAACGGATAGAATCCGAAACAGACATACCGACAGGTTTTACCGGATGTTTACCATACCATTCTGTTCCTTTAAGAGCCGGAGCATTATAGTATAGGTCGAATACACCCTTCCAGCTATCGCGGTTATATACACCACGCAAGTCGTTTTTCTCCTTTTCCGTCCATATGTCATACTGATAATAATTGGTCGGACGGCAAGTTCCGATACCACGACCTACATTGGCATCATTATCCAACTCGGTACCTTTGGCTTCATTTGCCGGAACAATAGACATACCCGTCTTACCGTCAGGAGTCTTAATCGATCCATTCGCCCAATAAGGAGTGGCATTACGCATCGTATTGATTCTGTCACGACCTTCTACTTCCGGATAAGACACGACATACAGGATACCTTCCGTATTTGACATATCCATTTTAGCTTCCACACTATGCAGGTCATGCATCAAGTTCGTATTCGGCTTTGTTTTGTTTGTCGTAAAACGTTCGGTCATCAACGGGTTGGCAGCGATAACTTCTTTTCCGATTTCGATCGCTCTGTCAAAATGACCCAACGACATACAAACTTTCATCAGCAATACACCGCAAGCCCATTTGGAAGGTTTTCCTCTATCGACCTTCTCCGGTACCCACTGATAAGCGAACTCCATATCTTTTTCTATCTGTTCCAGAATGCTCCAACGGTCATACGTGTAGAAATCCACTTTCGGTGTTTCAATCTCCTGGCTCAGATAAGGAACATCTCCAAACAGATGTGTCAGCTTGTAATAACGATATGCACGCTGGAAATAGGCGGCACCCCGTACTGCGTTTTCTTCAGCTTCATCTTTGAACGTCGCATTCTTCATACGGTTCAGAACGATATTGGCATATTTGATTCCTTTGAATCCTTCATCCCAGTACCATCCGATCTTGTTTTTATTCACATCGTTTGCTGTACGGCTCGGCAACAGATCCGCATCCATATCTATCAAAGGCCCTGATTTATCGGTCGTACCAGTGACAGCCAAGTCTGTCGTATACATGTCGGTTGTGATCGGAGCGCCGTCTCCGAAAAACTCATGACGCATATTACGTTCACAAGCAACCAATGCAGCATACAAACCATCTGCATCCACATATGTATTTTCCGGAGTATAGATAGACAGAGGCTTTGGTTCCAACCAACTGTCGCTACAAGAATTTAACAAAGGCAATCCGGCTACTGCCAAAATAAGACATTTCTTTATATGTTTCATTATTCAATCTCCTCTTTTATAAAGTAAAGTTTACACCAATATTGAATGTTCTCGGAACCCACAAGTCGTTTTTATCCGGATCTTCTTCAGGATCTCTGAATGTATATCCAGACAATACGAACGGATTACGCACGCTTAAAGACAAACGCATGTTCTGTACGGAAACCTTCTTCAAAAAGTTCTTCGGAACATTGTAAGAAAGAGAGATATTTTCCATACGCACAAAAGACTTGTTCACGTAATGGTTACCCAAGTTTTTCGATCCCAGACGTCCATATTCATTTGTCGGGTTATTGACTGTCCAGCGTTCGATATCCAAAGCACTGCGACGGTCTGCCAATTCAATGGCGTTTGCAGCCGGATTGAATGTACCGTATGTTCCGATATGAGAATACATCATGAAAGACAAAGAGAAGTCTTTATAAGTGAACTCATTTCTCCAAGACAGGTAGAAACGGGGAGTTTTGTACTTCTGGAACACTTTATCCTGGTCATTCAATACTCCATCGCCATTCTGGTCTACATATTTGAAGTCACCCGGCTTATTTCCATATTTGGCCGCTTCTTCCTCTTCTCCAAGCTGCCATACGCCATCACCTTCGTAATCCCAGATCTGGTCGGGGTCATGACCGATAAACCACTTGTTTTTGTAGTCGTCAGCTTCCTTCTGACCAATCACATTACCGTTTTCATCCTTGATGTCTTCCATATCTCCGTAAAGATGTTTGATCTTACGACGGTTGAAAGAGAAAGTAACGCTCGAATTCCAGTTAAAGTCCTTTCTGCTCATCACATCACCATTCAGAGACAATTCAAAACCACGGTTTGTCAAAGCACCCAAGTTTGCCTTTACATCAGAGAAACCGGTGATATTCGGCAAAGAACGTTTAACCAACAAGTCGTTCGTTTCAGACATATAGGTTTCCATAGAACCTCTCAATCTGTCGTTGAACAAAGAAAAGTCCAAACCGATATTATAAGAACCGGTACGCTCCCATTTCAAAGCCGTGTTACCCATGTGGTCTACATAGACCTGTGATGTCACATAGATATTACCATTCTGATCGATAAACGGACTCAAAGATGATTTCAGCCATGCCAATGCTTCATACTGACCGATATCACGGTTACCGTTCTGTCCCCATGAGAAACGCAACTTACCGTAATTCAACCAATCGCTTGCCGATTCCATAAATTTCTCGGAAGTGAAAACCCATCCTAAAGCGACAGCAGGGAAAGTCGCACGCGGGTTCATCATACCAAAAGCAGAATAACCGTCACGACGAACAGAGGCCGTCACCATATATTTATCCTTATAAGAATAATACAGACGTCCCATCAAAGCATCGCCAGTCCTGTATGTATCCTGGTTTCTACCTTCATCTTTCAAAAAAGACAGAACAGTCCCGGCTCCCATATTATGATAACCCAGCAAATCGCTCGGTGAGAAATTCTGAGCACCTACATATGTATCCCAATATTGTCCTTTTTCAGCATTTGCCAATAAGGTCACTTCAAAATTATGTCCTCCGTTAAATTGATGTTTCCAGCGGATGATATTATCTAATAACCAGTTAAAGCTTTTTGAATTTCTACGCTCTGCATATCCGCCTTTTCCTGCCCATTCAGGGTGTTCGGCTGATTCATGTTTCATAAACTCATACCATTTATATTTCGGGGTATAGTTCATCTGATACTCAATTCCAAACGGAAGTTTTACAATCGCATAAATATTTGCATTCAGCGTATGTTCAATTTCGCGTTTGTCACGATACATATTATCGAAAAACGGATTCTTACCATTGTTGTCACCGGAAGGATACATACGATACGGGCTGTCCGGATCATCGATATCATTGGGGGTATAAGGTGAGTTATTTGTACGCTGAGTAACATCGGCAGCCTGTGCACCCTTGTCTTTAGTCGCGAACTGGGAAGTCAAACCGATAGTCAGGAAGTTGGTTACTTTCGATTCCAAGTTCAAACGGGTACGGAAGTTCTTGAAACGATCGCCAACGCGAATGCCTTCGCGGTCGGCATATCCTAAAGACCAATAATAAGAAAGATCCTCTTTCTTATTGCTTATACTGGCAGTATAATCCTGCTGTAAAGCAGTTTGGAAGACAATATCATCCCAATTTGTTTCAACGCCGTTCAGATAGTTTTCAATTTCAACAGTCTTGAAATCCAGACGGCCTAACCAGGTTGTCAGCATTTCCTGTTCGGAAGGCAAAGTCGTTACAGGAGTTGACTGGTCATAGTTATACCAAGTCAACGGATCGACTCCAAGGCCACTTAATTGACGCGGGTCTGTAAATTTACCCGGTACTTTTGCCATTTCTTCCAGAGTCAGTTTGCCTTCCTGATAGTCTTTACGGAACTGGATAAATCCGGGACCATCCAAGGCTGCCGGAATACGTGAAGGCTGTGCAAAACCGACATTTGCATTGAAAGATACAACCGGTTTGCCTGTTTTACCTTTCTTAGTTGTAATGGCAACTACGCCATTCGCTGCTTTTGCACCATAAACGGCTACGGAGCTGGCGTCCTTCAATACGTCTACTGACTGGATATCCATCGGATTGATATCAGACAAATCGCCGTCATAAATAACACCGTCCAAAACCAACAAAGGAGAAGATCCGGCAGTCAGCGTATTTTTACCACGCACCTGCAGATTAGCCGTACCGGCAGCATCTGTCGAAATACCGATAGAAAGACCGGAAGCACTTGCACGCAAAAGGTCCTGTACAGAACGGGGAGTCTCCTTTTCCATGTTTTCCGCTTTCACAGTCGAAATAGCACCGGTCAAGTCTTTTTTCTTTGCCGTACCGTAACCAATCACAACAACTTCCTCCAGTTCTTCCGTATCTTCTTTCATCGTCACATCAATCATTTTCTGGTTTCCAACCGTAATGTCCTGTGACAAATATCCGATATAAGAAAATGTAACAATAGCCTTGCTGCCATTGACAGTCAGGCTATATTTTCCATCCACATCCGTAATAGAGCCATTCGTAGTGCCCTTTTCCATTACGTTCACACCGATCAGCGGTTCACCCGTCTGATCCTTAACAACACCGGTTATCGTCTGCGATTGCGCATAGGCTTCGCCAATAACCATCCCCAAAAATAGCAACAAGATACTAAATCGGGGTAAGAAACTAAAAACACGATTCTTCATACAATTTTTCAGTTTAGTATTAAGTTTGATAGTTTATATTAGAATTTATAGATTCGCATAACAATCAATACGACAAGCTTATTCACTGCAAATGTGCGCGTTAACACATTTACTTAAAACCATGTTATCCCATTCGAATAATGACCTAAAGAGGAAACTATTCAATACTTTCTATGTAGTTTTATATTCCAGACAAGTAAACAACCTTTTGTAAATCAAGAATTTAAAAACACATATCTCAACATTCAGCACATGTTCATAACATCATTGTCCTAAGTTAATAGCAAATTACACTGTCTAAATTAAATTGATCAAAAGAATATTCATTTTGGGCGCCAAAGTTATTGACTAAAATTGAATATTCATAAATATATATTCTTTTTTTTACAAAAAAGTAACAAGCTTCTACGATTCAATACATTACAAAAAAAATCTTCATCAGAAAAAACATTCTTCGCGACAACCTCTTCTCGGTCGTCCAACAGGTAACCCCCTACTCATACGGTTAGCCATTTTATCAAAGCATAGGCTCAACTTCATATTCTGCCATATCCACAAAAAAATCTACTAACATACATATTATAATATAATCCATATTTTCGTTAGGGGCAGCAAGAGAAACTGACGTATTGTCACACTTCCTGCCACCTGAACTTTTCTAAACCTATCCTTGTTACTTTGGCATACGATTTGTAGAATAGTTAATGCAACTCGAAAGAGAAAAGCAAATACAGGAAAATAATAACAATATAAAATAGTAGAAAATTATGGGAAAAATTATCGGAATCGACTTAGGAACAACCAATTCTTGTGTTGCCGTATTGGAAGGTAACGAACCGGTTGTAATTGCAAACAGCGAAGGTAAAAGAACGACTCCTTCAATCGTTGCATTTGTTGAAGGTGGTGAACGTAAGGTTGGTGATCCTGCAAAACGTCAGGCTATCACAAATCCGGAAAAAACAATATTCTCTATCAAACGTTTCATGGGGGAAACCTATGATCAGGTTCAGAAAGAAATCAGTCGAGTACCTTATAAAGTAGTTCGTGGTGACAACAACACACCACGTGTCGATATCGAAGGACGCCTTTATACTCCTCAGGAAATTTCTGCAATGGTACTTCAGAAGATGAAGAAAACAGCTGAAGACTATTTAGGACAGGAAGTAACGGAAGCCGTTATCACCGTTCCGGCATACTTTAGCGACGCACAGCGTCAAGCGACTAAGGAAGCTGGTGAAATTGCAGGCTTGAACGTTCGCCGTATCGTAAACGAACCGACTGCCGCATCTTTGGCTTACGGTTTGGACAAAACGAACAAAGACATGAAGATCGCCGTATTCGACTTGGGTGGCGGTACATTCGATATCTCTATCCTGGAATTAGGAGACGGTGTGTTTGAAGTAAAATCCACAAACGGTGATACTCACCTGGGAGGTGACGACTTCGACCATGTGATCATCGACTGGCTGGCAGAAGAATTCCTGCGCGAAGAAGGCGTCGACCTGCGTAAGGACCCGATGGCTTTGCAACGTTTGAAAGAAGCGGCTGAAAAAGCAAAGATCGAATTGTCAAGTACGACAAGCACGGAAATCAACCTGCCGTATATCATGCCGGTAAACGGTGTTCCAAAACACTTGGTCAAGACACTGACACGTGCTAAATTCGAACAGTTGGCAGACAGTCTGATCCAGGCTTGTATCGAACCTTGCCGCCAGTCTTTGAAAGATGCAGGTTTGAGCACTTCCGACATCGACGAAGTAATCCTGGTAGGTGGTTCGACACGTATTCCGGCTGTACAGGCCATCGTTGAAAAATTCTTCGGCAAGGCTCCGTCAAAAGGTGTCAATCCGGACGAAGTAGTGGCTGTAGGTGCTGCCATCCAGGGTGGTGTATTGACAGGTGAAGTAAAAGACGTTCTGCTGCTTGATGTTACTCCGTTGTCATTGGGTATCGAAACAATGGGTGGCGTAATGACCAAGTTGATCGAAGCCAATACGACTATTCCTACCAAGAAGTCTGAGACATTTACAACTGCCGTTGACAACCAGCCTTCTGTAGAGATCCACGTATTGCAGGGTGAACGTTCACTGGCTAAAGACAATAAATCGATCGGTCGTTTCCATCTCGACGGAATTCCAGCCGCACAGCGTGGTGTTCCTCAGATCGAAGTTACCTTCGATATCGACGCAAACGGTATCTTGAATGTATCGGCTAAGGACAAAGGCACCGGAAAAGTACAGAGCATCCGTATCGAGGCTTCCAGCGGTTTGAGCGACGACGAAGTAAAACGTATGAAAGAAGAAGCTCAAGCTAACGCCGAAGCCGATAAGAAAGAAAAAGAACGTATCGACAAACTGAACCAAGCCGACAGCATGATCTTCCAGACTGAAAAACAGTTGAAGGATCTGGGTGACAAACTTCCGGCAGACAAGAAGACTCCTATCGAAACAGCTTTGAACAAGCTAAAAGAAGCTCACAAGGCTCAGGATATCGCCGGTATCGATGCCGCTATGGCGGAACTGAACAGCGTATTTCAGGCTGCAAGCCAGGAAATGTACAATGCCCAGAATGCACAGGGTGGCGCACAACCGGGTCCTGACTTCGGTCAACAAGCTGGTGGCAACGCCGGAAACAACAAGCAGGATAGCGGTGTAACGGATGTTGACTTTGAGGAAGTCAAGTAAGTATTGGTAAACAACGATAGCTATAAATAGGAATATAGGGTGTAACTCAACGAGTTATGCCCTATTTCTTTTTATATCACTTTCCTTTTGCTTTGCTTGTTATTTGAATTTTTATTGTATATTTGTACCATAATTGTTCCGCAATAAAAAAGTAGATAATGTGCGACAAATTAGATAAGATTGAAAAATAACAAGAAATAACTCATTGTATGCCAGCAGCAAAATTTGAAATAAAGCGTAAATGCCAAATTTGTGGAGAAGAGTTTTTAGCCAAAACTATAGAATCTTGGTATTGTTCTCCTCGGTGTTCTAAAATTGCTTGGAAACGTAGGAAAGATGAGGAAAAGAGGAATCTTAGATTGGATGAAGTGGTGAAAGGTATTCCTAAAGACCAAGACTATATTAAGGTATCAGAAGCCTATGCCTTGTTTGGAATTAGTCGTGATACATTGTATCGTCTCATTCGTAAAGAGACCATTAGTCACATGAATCTTGGGACGAATCAAATCCGAGTAAGTAAGGCAGAACTGATGAAACTCTATCCTCTCCGAAAGAAAGCTCTTACAAAGCCAAAGCCCATTGTCAAACTGTATAGTCTGGAACCTAAAGACTGTTATACCATTGGAGAAATCACAGAGAAGTTTCTTGTGAATGAAAGTACGGTTTATCTCCATATACGCAAATACTCTATCCCTACTCGGCAGATAGGTAATTTCGTGTATGTACCCAAGAAAGAAATTGATAACTTATATAAAGGTATGAAGCGATGAAGAAAGCATTAGTCAATACACGAGTGTCGGTAAAGCTCCGCAAGTCTGAATATCGTGATGAATGGTATCTCTATGTGGAATCTTATCCCGTATTCCAATCAGGGAAAGATACACCACAAAGAGTACGTGAATATCTCAATCGTACCATTACGACACCTATTTGGGATAAGTCACGTAATGCAAGGACTAATGCCGATGGCAAAACCACTTATAAACCGAAGCGAGATTTAAATGGTGTTATTCAATGTAAATCTCAATTAGACCAAGAATCATGTATCTATGCAGACAAGGTCAGGAGCCTACGGCAAAAGGAATATGACAATGCGGCTCTTTATGCCGATACTGATGCAGAACAGGCAGAGCAGTTAGAACGATCCAAAAGTAATTTCATTGAGTACTTTGACCATGTGCAACGAACAAGACATGCTCATAGTTCCGATTCTATCATTGTCAACTGGAGGAGAGTTCATGAGTTGTTAAAGATATTTGCAAAAGGCGATACCATTCTCTTTTCACAAATAGACTTAAAGCTGGTAGAATCGTTCCGCCAATTCATAATGACCGCACCACAAGGTGGTACTAAGCGAGGTACGATTTCTCAAAACACAGCTTCTACATACTTCTCCATTTTCAAAGCCGGATTGAAACAGGCATTTATAGACGGCTACCTGATTATTGATATTTCTGCGAAAGTCAAAGGGATTCAAGAAAGGGAAAGCCGAAGAGAATATCTCACGGTAGAGGAATTGAACCGACTGGCTCAAACACCTTGTGACCCATTACTGAAACGTGCAGCTCTATTTTCTGCTTTAACAGGAATTCGTCACTGCGACATTCAAAAGTTGAAGTGGTCAGAAGTGGAAATGTTCAATGGAGGCTATAGGTTGAATTTTACTCAGCAAAAGACAAAAGGAGTTGAATATATGCCTATATCAGAGCAAGCATACAATCTCTGTGGAGAGCAAAAAGAGGGTGAACTTCTGGTTTTTGCCGGACTTCCTGACCCTTCTTGGATAAACCGCCCCGTCAAAAAGTGGGTCGAAGCAGCCGGAATCACCAAACACATTACCTTCCATTGCTTTAGGCACAGCTACGCAACCCTGCAACTGGCTGGAGGAACTGATATTTATACGGTTAGCAAAATGTTGGGACATACAAACGTGCGAACAACACAAGTATATGCAAAGGTTGTTGATGAAAAGAAAGAGAAAGCTACAGAAACCATTAAATTGGATTTATCTATGTGAGAATAGATTTTAAGCATTTAGTTCAATAGTTCTGTAATATTATAACTATAAGAATGAAATAATTTATGAAAGAAGATTTGTTATTACCTGTATATCAAAAACTATATGCGGCTCTTGCTAGTCTGGAAAGATTTGGTAAAGGGCAAGATTTATATGATAACATTGCTTGCATTGATAGTTTTTTGTCTGAATATCGTAATGTTACTTTCGTTCTGCAAAAATCTTTAGCACACACAGGCTATATATCTTTATATGAAAATCTTCGCGATAAATATCTAAAAAATGACCAATGTTCTTGGTTGGTAAAGAAACGCAACGAAGTACTTAAAGAGAGACCTTTTGCCTTAGAGAAAAAATTCATATTGACTATCTATTTGCCACATACAGCAGGTGTATTTCATTCAGAATCTTATACTATAGAGGATGAAGTTGATTATGAATCATTAATTGAATCTGTCAAGACAATCATTTCTAATATTTCTGCTATTGAAGTTTTTTTTTCTGTTGAATTCGTATATAAGGAAATAGCTTCAGATGTAAATTTATTTGATAGTATAAATTATGGTATAGAGGCACTTCTGTCTTTAATTGTAGAATTGGATAAAGAAATTGGCAATGAAGTGTCTCCAATGCGTAAAACTGTTCAAAATAAGATTGAAAAACTACTTTTTCACCGTATTCCAAAAGATACTTGGTTTATTGATGACTATGTTTACTATCGAGAAAATAATATTTTTGAGAAAGGTGAACGGTTGGAATTAGTTACACCATTTAAAATAGGTGTTAAATACATTGATTTTTGCAAATTACTTCACATAGAGAAAAAAGGAGATTTTATTCAAGAAACTTTCGAAGCATTTAAAAAGATGCATATTATATCTTTTTCTAAGCAAAAAAAGATTATGCCAACATTCTTGATCTTAAGCGGAGATGGAGTCTTATCTATGCTCATGTATGACGCATCTATCAAAACAACAACATATAGAAAGATTAATGAAATTGCAGCAGAAATAAGGGCAGGAGCAAATATTGCAGCAGTTTTTTATGTAGGAGAAATGATATACTACAACGATATCAATTTGTTGAATTTAGATTATAGACATAGAATAAAACACATGCATTCAGAATTACTTTCATTTGATTTAATAACAAAAAATGATTCTGCTCAATATTTGGTTAGTAAAGAAGCTATTATTGAAAACTCAAAGGACTGTTTATTTCCCACTCTGACAAAAGTTAAAACTAAAGATGGTTCTTCGTTTATGTATCCAATAATAAACGCATTTTTAGAAGTCCAAAAGAAGAAAGAATAATATTAACCAATTGCAAATAGAGTGCTATAAGCTTTTATCGTTTCAATGTTTACAATAAACATAGCCATCTGCGTAGAATTTACGTGGGTGGCTTTTTATTTTATCTACGGTTATTTCTTGTGATTGCCTTATGATTCCTATATGATAGACGACACTATCATAAGAATCCGCTACTGATATTCTCCATCACTTGCATTGATAATCAACAAGTAATCCTTATGATAGTTATGTTTCGTTGCTGTCTTTTTATGTGATGTATTACACCATAAAATCAGTATTTGAAATCGCTGTTACTTTGCCGAAAAATCAAACAGTAAACAAGTAATAATATGAGCGAGAAGAACATTACATTTGAAGATTTGCCCAAAGCAATGTCGTGGATGATGGATAAGTTGAATGAATTGGATTCCAAGATTGACGGTCTGAATAATCCAACACACAATATCCCAACCGAGCAATGGATGAACCTGAAAGAGTTGTGTGAATATATCCCCAGCCATCCGGCCGAACAAACAGTATATGGATGGACGAGTTGCCATCAAATTCCATTTCATAAAAGAGGGAAACGTATCATGTTTCTTAAATCAGAAATAGATGAGTGGCTTCATGCCGGTAAGATAAAATCTGAAAAGGATTTGGAAAATGAAGCATCCCAATTCATAAGGTCAAAAAGAAATACCCGGTTCTAATGGATTCTATCAACTTATGCAATGCCATTAGAATGGAATTTGAAGGAGTCTTTGAAAATAAGATTCCTTTGGATGCTTTTCCGGTAAAAATCCAAGATATGATATTGGCATTATCCCGGCAAGAGAATTATTCTATAGAATACATGATGGCTTCTCTTTTGATAGCTGTCTCAACTGCTATTGGTAATGCTATCAACATTCGTATTCGTGGAGGATGGATTAGTAACCCTGCCCTTTATATGATATTGGTAGGTCGTCCAGGAATGGGTAAAACTCCACCTTTGGATTTTGCTTTCCGTCCTATTCGCAAGCATGATGCCAAAGCCATCAAACAATTCAAACTGGAGATGGAGCAATACAACAGTCTGGTAGAAAACAATAAAGGTAAGAAAGAAGGTACTACCCCTTTGCCAAACAAACCTGTCTTACGGAGAACTATTATATCGGATTTTACTCCAGAGGCGTTAATGCGTGCGCTTGATGACAACCGGCGAGGTGTTGTGGTATATGTGGATGAGATTATGGGGATGTTTAATGCTGTGAACCAATACAGCAGAGGACAACTTATCGAGCAATTATTGACTGCATTCAGTGGTAAGCCTTTGGATATTTCAAGATGCAGTATGCCTATCCCGATTCATATAGAATATCCCTTCATAAATCTTGTCGGTACGATGCAAACAACTCGTATGCACGAACTGATAGAAAAAGGTTATAAAGAGAACGGACTGCTTGACAGAATTATTTTTGTTTATCCATCGTCCCAAGAAATTGCTGATTGGCAATCAGATGAAGATTCGTCTTTTGATAAATACTCGACTATGTGGGAATCAATAATTGACAAGGTGATTAGTTTACCTTTTGTAGAGAATGGAGATGATAGAAATACACAAACAATTTTGGATTTTTCCTCGGAAGCTAAAGTCTATTTTACAAACTGGCGTAATAATGCAATCCGAGCTATCAATCAAATTCAAGATGATGGACTGGTAGATAGCAGAGTGATTAAAACCCCCATGATAACGGCTCGTTTGGCATTAGTCCTGCAAATCTTTCGTTGGGCTTGTGGAGAAGTGCATAAGGATTTTGTGGATATAGATTCAACAAAATCGGCTATTGCTTTAAGTGAATATTTTGAGAGTTGTTATTCTGACATTTAGAAGTATATGTTGAGAGAGAGTATTGAACCTCAGAAAAAAGAATTACTTGATTGCCTTCCTAAACAGTTTACAACTTCCGATGCAATTCAAGCAGGGAAAGAAGTCGGACTATCAGAAAGGTCTGTAATGTATTCTTTGGTCAGTCTTGCCACAAATAAAATTATCAAGAAAGTAAAACGAGGTGAATATGAGAAACTGCAATAGACAACCTCATTTGCACTTTGCAGTTGTTGCAGTTTGCACTTTGTTTTCATATAGGTTTCTGCAAAACTGCAATAAGTGCAAACTGCACGGACTGCAACAATAAAACAATGAAGTATGAGCGAATATAGATTTTCCCTTCAAAAATATAAGCGAGGTTCAAAACTATCATGTCCTAAGTGTGGAAAGAAACAGTGCTTTGTCAAATACATAGATAGTCAAGGAAAGATTACCTTTCCAGATTATGTGGGTAGATGTGACCATGAACAATCTTGCAAATACCATTATACACCCTTGGATTATTTTAATGACAATCCAACGCTGATGAATTATAGCAAGTATAATTCTACCAAAGTAAGTAATCCCAAGCCGTGTTTATCACCTTCCTTTATTGATAAAGAACTAATGGAGCGTTCTTTGACTAACTATCCCATGAATCCATTGTACATTTACTTGTCTGGGGTGTTGGGCAAAGATGAGACATTACGGATATTCCAATTATATCATGTTGGAACTTCAAAGAAATGGGGCGGTTCTGCAGTCTATTGGCAAATGGATTGGCAAGGCAATGTGCGAACCGGGAAGATTATGTTGTATGATTCCACAACAGGGCATCGGATAAAAGAGCCGAGATGTTATGTGAGTTGGGTGCATACAGAACTGAATCTTCAAGACTACAATTTGAAGCAATGCTTGTTTGGCGAGCATCTTTTGTCAGAGAACCCAACCAAATCGGTTGCGATTGTTGAAAGCGAAAAATCAGCTTTAATAGCAACCCATTATATGCCGGAATTTATATGGTTGGCAACAGGCGGAATGCATGGGTGTTTTAAATCTGATGTGGTAAGCGCATTGAAAGGTCGGTCTGTTATGCTGTGTCCTGATTTAGGAGCAAAAGATGTTTGGGAATCCAAGTTAGATTTACTCACGCCCATTTGTGCTAAAGTGGTATTAAGTGATAGCTTGGAACAATACGCCACGGACGAACAGCGAAAGAACGGATTGGATATTGCGGATTTCTTGTTGATGACTGATACACCAGCGATGATACTTCAAAAGATGATAAAGCGAAATCCTAACTTACAGACTTTGATTGATTGTTTGCATTTGGAATTGGTGGATTCAAGTTAGAGGTAAGTTTTTGGAGAAGCCCAACTAAGGGAAGAGAAAAATAATTGATTAGCCAAATAAATATTGATGCCAATAGCCACTTCTTGTATTGGTGGATAAGCGGATTTACTTTGGACAAATGCAATGCTTGCATTGAGGTTGATAATGCTCCATTTCTAATGGGTATCCTTTGCAAGAAGTACCACCGTCCGACAAAATAGTTTCACTCATTTGTCATCTTGGAGGCTTCTTACATTACTCGCAGGCTCGCAATGAATTGAATATTTTTATAAATAAATTCCAGTTATAAACAGCTATGGATATACAACAAGACAACGATAAACAGAATGTTCGTACCCGTCATATTGATATTCGTTTGACTGAAAAAGAGTACGAAACGGTTGCTGCAAAAGCAGCTGAATGTGGAATGACACTCAGTAACTATGGACGAAAATTACTCCAAAATCACCATCCGAATAAGCGACTTTCTAATGAGGAAGTGCAAGGTCTAAATTCTCTATCGGATGCAAGAGCTGACCTTATCCGCATTCAGAATGTTCTCAAAGGTAAACCTGACGAGATAAAAAAGAGATATTTCCGTGATGAAAATTATATGCGTGCATGGATAGAAGCAGTCAACAGGCTTATCGTACGATGGGGACAGATTCGGGACAGTATAAATCAAATTTGAAGTTATGATAGCACAAGGGAATGCAATCTCTCACGGAGCGAGAGCCATTGAATATTCAATGGAAAAAGACAAGGCACGACTTGTTAAAGTGAATGGCTTACCCGAAAATATAGAGCCTTTGGCTATGTGGTCACGGATGATGCAACACCAGCACCAATGTATGAAAGACAGGTATAATCCGAAGCCCATAACCTTGAACGCACTGCGTTTTGAAATATCTCCAGCCAAAGAAGAAACGATAGATTGGTCGATGAAAGACTGGCAGGATTTGGCAGATGAATTCATTTCTGTGCTTGATGGTATTGACAAAAGATCTAGCAAATCAGATTGTCGGTTAAGACCGACCAATATCAAAAACAGTCAGTATGTTGTTTCGCTGCATACTGATAGCAAGAGTGGCATTCCACACTTGCATATTGTGGCTAACCGAATAGATAATAATGGCAATACAAATGATGCGCATTACATCGGTGAACGTGCTGTTCGTGCAGCCAACATCATCAATGAGAAACGAGGTTGGGTACAATCTGCGCAACGTCGTAGCGAAAATATTCAGCAAATCAGCAAAGACTGTATTGCCATTTTGAAAGCCATGCCCAAATTTGATTGGGCTACTTATTGCCAAATGCTTAATGCTAAGGGATATGACATAAAACTAACGAAAGACGATACAGGAGTAGTCAAAGGATATGCCATACGAAAGGGGAACTCCATTTATAAATCTTCAATATTGGATAAAAGTCGAAAATTAATGCCATCAAAAATTGAAGCTACATGGGCTGGATTACACAATTCATCTGAGCAAGCAATTCTGCCTCAATCAAAAGATGAAAAAATGAATGTGCAAGAGAATAGCAAAACGGTAACACAGTTAAATCCTCCATTTCATCATTATTCTATTGCAGTAGATGGAAAAATGTTTGATATAAATTTACCTCATTCTGTAAAGTCTGTGTTTAACAAAGAACTTGTAGATTCGGATGAAGGAATCAAACACGCTGATTTGCTTAAAGTTGCCACCTTGTTGTTTGCCGGATATTTGGATGCAGCCACTTCTATGTCATCTTCATGCGGAGGTGGTGGCAGTCCCGGTAGTGGATGGGGTAAAGACAAAGACGAGGATGAACGTAACTGGGCAATCCGTTGTGCAAAAATGGCAAAATGGCTCTGTAAGCCCATTAAGCGTAACAGAAGCAGATAGCATTTCATTTATAACCATACAACACTATGCGTAAAAGTAAATTTGACCAATCTCCTTTGCCTGTGCAGGATAGTAAGTACATGAATCAGGATGACAATATTAGTGAAATAGAAAATCGTGTAGAATTTGACACCGAATTTGTCAATCTTACAAATCAGATAGAGGACATCAAAGCCGCTATTCAAGAATTGGAACAGATAAAAGCCTGTGTAGATTATTCAATGGAAGCCCTTGAAAAATCAACACAAGCTCTCAATGCAGCTATAAAAAAGTCCGATAATATAGCCAATGCTATTTGTCGCACTTTTATTCAAGTAGAGAATACTGTTATAACTGTAAAACTTAGCGAAACGGATAAATCCATCCTTGCTGAATATCGCCACAAATTGATTGAGGAAGAAAAATGCCTATTTGAAAAACAAGTGGCTGAGTTGAAAGCTACTCATGAAAAACATTGGAAAGAAGTTAATAGATTTGCGAAATCTTATACTTCGTTTTCTCTTAATGGCTGGATAGCAAAAATCTCCGTTATTGGATTTTGGATATTATATGCGTATTTCTGTTTGACATTGGGAGGATGGATAATATATTCGATGTGTGTTTAGCGGAATTAGGAAGGATGGACGAACCACCCTTCCTAATGTCTCACCAAGTTATGACCTTATCAACAATCTCTTGTTGTTCGGCACTACTGCGTCTCAAATAAATGCGAGTGGTTTCTATGCTTTCATGCCCCATCAGATCGGCGAGCAAAGAAATATCGTTGAACTTCTCCAAGAAATTCTTGGCAAAGCGATGACGGAACGAGTGAGGGTAAACTACTTTTTCATTCAAACCGTATTTTGAAGCATAGTTTTTCAACTGTTGAGCAATACCTCTGGTAGTGATACGTTCACCGAAGCGATTGAGGAAAAGATAGCCCGTGGTACGATTTGCCTTGTTAAACCATTCTGTTGCCTCCTTGCGTAAAGCTTTCGGAATGTAGATACGGCGTATCTTACCACCTTTGGTGTAGATGTCGAAATAGCCTATCTGCACATGCTCCACCTTCATTTGTATTAGTTCGCTGACTCTTGCTCCGGTGGCAGCAAGGAAACGAACCACGAAATACCATTCCTGATTTTCCTCTTTCTTAAGTTTGTTCTTTAGGAAAACATAGTCGGCATTGCTGATTACATTTTCCAAGTAGCTACGCTGTTGTACCTTGACGGATTTAAGTCTCAGACGAGATTTCCCCATGCAATCAAGATACTTGTTCATTGCCTGAATACGAAGATTTACAGTTTTAGGCTTGAACTTCTCAATGAGATAAGTTTTATAAACAAGCAGATTGCGCTTGTTCACTTCCTTGTGTTGGGAATAGTATTCTCTTACGGCATAGAGGTAAGCCGCGACCGTATTCTCCGCCATATTCCCTTGACGAAGATACGTTTCAAAATTTTCAATACTCATGTCTGATACATTATTAGTTAAACAATTCGCTATCATTAATAATGTATAGCATCCACAAATTCATTGAGTTCCTATTATGAGAAGTTTATCGCCACTGGAGAGGTAAAGTGCATTGATGACGAG
>ERZ791883.1622-NODE-1622-length-18143-cov-2.587682_pt1 | contig 18143 bp, 30 predicted proteins | sample MGYA00510160_ERZ791883 | MGnify/ENA primary metagenome ERZ791883 (study PRJEB30046, sample SAMN00792072) | human gut metagenome | study: EMG produced TPA metagenomics assembly of the A metagenome-wide association study of gut microbiota in type 2... | reverse complement strand
TTTCATAACACACTTTCTTTAGGTAATGGATTTTTCTTTCCAATCCGCCGCCTAAGTCCATTGCATAAAGCATTACATTCAACGGAACAGCATTTAACAGTTTTTCATACTGTTGTATCTCCGGCATAGAGTTTAACCACCGTTCCCATTTTTCATGCTGTACATTAGCCGTATGCTCAATTTTTAACAGTGCATCAGATGGCACATATCCCATGGGATTGACATACCATGTGATTTTTCCACAATTTGCAATATGAGCAATAGTTTTATAATCTCCATTTTCCTCTACGGCTTTATTGCAAACAGTGATTCCATTTCCCAAATGTCCCATAAATAATTCAAATTTTTTCATGATTATCTTTCCTTTCTTTTTCTCATGTTCCATTTTCCTTGGCTTGTCTCATCAGTTGGAAGGTTGCCGCCCTACCCAATACCGCCCGAAGGCGGTTTCAACTTAATCGGCTAAAATTGACCTTGCGGTGTTAAAAACGTAAAGTCTGTTGTGCGGATGGTGCTTAAAATCTCCATTGCTTTTTATCGTTTTCCCGATATTTTCATATTTAAGACTGACAACGATTAAATATTTTTCAAGCATTTCATCGGAACATTTTAAGCAGTTAATCGCATTTTGGATGCTGCTTTTATTACTATTCCAGTAAATACCTTCGATTCTGCATTTCTTTTCTTCCTGTAATTCGTTAAATTCTTTCATTAAATCTTTCTTTGTCATTTTGATTTCCTCCTTCGTTGTCCTCTGTTGTTTTCTATGGCATTATATTATCATATTTAATTAATAATGTCAATTCATAAACGCAAAATTAAATAAAATATTATTGCAAAAATAATGTAAATAAGTTGAATTAAGTTTTATATAATAATTGACTTATTTATTGCATTATTGTATCATTTAATTATATCAATAATAATGCGTATTAAATGGAGGTATGTAATCATGGCAAAGAGTGAAAAGGAAATGATAGAAAAATACAAGGCAAGGATGAAAAGACAGAATGAAAAGATAAAGGAAAACTACGACAGAGTATCCGCAACGCTTCCAAATGGCACCATAGACAGAATAAAGGCTTTAGGTCTGACGATTAACGGAGTAATTAATGAGAGCGTGCTTGCATATCTGGACTGCATGGAAGAAGCGCAGGCAGAGGAAGAACAGAACAACGCAGAAACCGCAGAAATACAGGATTCCCACCAGATACAGAAGCAGTTGAGATTGCCCCTGTAGAGCCGGAAACACCAGAACCGTCCAAGCCGCTACCAGATGCAGAAACGCCCAAAAACGGCTTAAAACCGCTAACAATCGAGGATATCCAAGCCATGTTTGATAACAGGAAAACAGACGAAATCAGACAGGAGGAAGAAAGACAGGAGCGGAAAGAACAGGAGGAGCAGGAGCGGCGAAAGCTGCTGGCTAATCCAGAATATGCCGCCACCTATGCGCAACTTATGGCAATGGAGACCGCAGAGAAGGAAAAGAAGCGAGCCGAAATGCTCACAAGGGCGAGATTAGAAACATTGTAAACCTGACCGCCAGAAATGGCGGTTATTTTTCCATATTTTACCATTTATTTATCTTTGTAAAGATATCTTTGAAAAGATTTAATATTTTAGGAAGATATCTTTTTAAAGATATTTTATCTTGATTTTTTGCGGTGAAATTCGTATAATTGAGAGTAGGAAAAACGAAGGAGGTGTATTTAAATTTGATGTTGCAGCTGCATTAGAATCCGCTGGGGTTACTTCTTACACAGCTGTAAAAAATGGTTTGTTATCTGTCGACACGTGGCGGAAAATCAAGAAAAACGATGCAAATATAAGCATGAAATCTCTTAACAAAATTTGCATCATCCTGAACATGAAACCAGAACATTTAATCACATACAAGCTGGATGAAAAAGAAGATTCTGACATAATAGAAAGGTTCAAAAAACTAGGTTAAGAAGATAGCTTTTGAAAGATACACGATACCCCATACAAGCATCTGTATCTGTAAGGGGTTAAAAAGAATGTAATCTAGTAGTTTACTTCATACAGTAAAACCAATGAAATCTAATATATTCAAGAATGAAATCTAAAAAAGAATTTAAGTACGTAGTAATATATTAGATCTTAAAACAAATACAGAAACCGATTAAATCATAAAAAATAAAATTCCCTATTGACAGAATGATTAAATTTTTGTATCATATCCAGCAAGAAAGAAAATTGAATTTAAAAGGCATCCAGCTAACGCCGTTGCTCTGGATGACCTGAACGGCAAGGACGGCACCCCAATTATTGATTAAGATACCAACACGCCACAGAATGAGAGTAAAATCTTTTTCTGTGGCTTTTTTAATTTACCGCAGCAGGAACGAGGAAGGAGGCGCGGAGCATGGAAAATAAAATTTATGATTCAGAAATCGAGGCGTGTCTAGATTCGTTTTGTGCCGAAAAGGGAATTGCGGACATGTCCAAGGAATCACAAAGCGTCTGGAATGCTGCCCTAATGTATATTAAAAAAATTGTATTCCCAGACACAAAACAGTTAAAATCTAGTATTTTATTCAAGAATGGTATAGGAGCAATGAGCAATTGTAATGCCTATGACTATGAGCTTGTAGACCATATTTGTGATATATATATATATATATCCCTGATGAATGACAAAGAAGTATCTATCAATGGCTTTAGTTTTTTAACAGGGATAAGTAGAGATGCAATAAAAGAATGGGGAAATGGTAATAAAAAACTAAGTGATAAAGCTTTCAAAATTTACAAAAAGCTAGTAGATGTAAGGCTTGAGAGTTTATCGGGCAAACTAGCCACAGGAAAGCAGAACCCTGTAGGCGTTATCGCAATCCTAAATCACTTTTACGGTTGGAACAGCCCATATGCGCCAGATGCTAACAGACATCGCACCGCCCTATCAGCTGCCGAACTTCCAAGACTGAACGAGGTTAAAACTGTTGAAATTGCACAAGATGCAGACAGATTGACGGACAGCGGAAACGAACAAATCAATATCTAGTTTAAAATAAATGCTTGACACAATATATTGATTTAAAACTATTCGCATAACTATCATTTTGCGAATAAATACAGAAAATTATAGCCAATGCGGATGAACAGCGGTTGTTGCGGCTTGGATGATTCCGCCGTTGAAAATAAACGGGGGGGGGGGGCTGAAGGGGTTCAGAAAAAGCCCCTACTTAGTCCCACAAATATCCGCAAAAACAAAAAGCCCCTATCTGCACAAAGGAGTGACAAAAATGTTTTACATAAACCCATTTAGAAGGATTAAGGATTTGAAATTTGAGATTGAATCGAAAGACCGTAAAATCGAAGACCTGAGAAATGTGATTGATAGATTAGAATCTCCTACAAGACCAAAGTATCATCCAAATGTAACCTGTACTGACTGCGAATATTGTATTATTGAGGAGCAGACACACTATAAAGGCTATTTTTGCAGACTAAATAATAACTGTGAAGATTACACTTTGAAAGAGCAAGTAGGCGGTGTTACATATGTACGATGAAAAAGAATGTTGCGGTAAGTGCAAATATGCCAGTGCAGACCGAGAGTTGCTTTTTACCTGCAATAACGAGAATAGTGACTACTACACTGATTACACGGAATATGATTATGGCTGTGATTATTTTGAGCCAAAGGAGTGAACAGAATGAGAATTTTAAGCCAAGATAGAACAGCTTCCATTGATGAAAGTGGAGTATCGCTGTTAGTCGTTAAAAATTATGTCAAGGCCATCCTTAACGATATAACACTCAAGTCTATTGTTCTCGGAGAATATAGGAACGAAGATCGGGCAATGGAAGTACTTGCGGATATTCACACTTTATACGAAGAACTCCCATTCTCTGGAAGCACAGTTTTTTACATGCCAAAGGAATAATACCGATATGTACCCTGTTTGTTACGCTTGCCTTTGAGCGGTTTAGTTCATGACTGTACGGCGATTATGGCAAGAAACAAGGCGGCTATAGACGCTGATTTTCGGACGCAGGGTCTTATATATGCACCAGTAGTTTAATGGCAGAACAGAAGTTTTCCAAACTGCGGAAACGGGTTCGATTCCCGTCTGGTGCTTTTCATCGGGTTTTTGGACATTTTTCCCGATGGATAACACAACCTTTCACCCACTAGGGGAATCCTGTTAAGAGCCATCGCACGGCTCGGTGGGCTTTTGGCTTGTATGCCGATGGGGACTGGCAGCAAGACCAAACACCAACTTCATATTTGGGGCGTTTAACGGCATCACGCCCCATTTTGGATTTTTAGCTCAGTTGGTTAGAGCATCCGGCTCATAACCGGACGGTCCTCGGTTCAAGTCCGAGAGAATCCATTCTCGGTCTTTCGGTATCGTGGTTTATCGCAATCATTGATTCTGCTGACTGACCGTATATAAAACCTACCCTTCAAAAATCGACAAACCTCTGTCAGTCCGTTTTCCTGGTTTCGTGACTGACATTAAACTCAAAACTGAAAAATCAGGGATTTGCCAACATACCGAAACGGTTATAACGGCGTGGTCTTGAAAACCATTGTGTCGGTTAAAATCCGACATGGGGGTTCAAATCCCTCTGTTGGCGTTTGGGTTCACGATGAAAACCTTACTCGCAACCTTATGGGTTAAAATCGTTGTAAAAATGCGTGTGCCGAAAGCATTCTTTTAGGTCTGCGATAAGCGGACTTACCCCGGGTTATTAGCCTGCGAGTAGGCATAGGATAATTCAATTTTGAATTATGGTAGATGGTGGCGGAATAGGTAAACGCTTATATCTAAGAACTGATAGTGGTCGGGTACAATATCGTACGGAGGACGCTGATAGGAATGCGGTTCATGTGTGGTGCAAATCCACACCCATCTAAGAGGTCTGGTCGCACCAGAATAGAGTGTTGGTTGCGTGAATCCCACTTGAATTAAAAAAAATGCCGATAGCAGATTGGATGTCACCCTTTCTGCCTATCGGAAACGCACAAGTTATACCGATTATTTGATTGAAAACGAAAGGCGGTATTTGTAATGGCGCAAGGCGTAAAAACCATAAGCAAGAAAAAATTCTTTGAAGCATTTGAATCGTTCTGTAGCGGTCGGATGACACTGTCCAAAGCTGCAAGATATATCGGTATTAGCGTTCCTACTGCCTCTAAATATTTCAATATGTACATAAAGGGCGAGCCGTTTCCCGATACACTGTTCGGGGATGAAAAAGACCAAGAACAGTTTGAGAAATTTCTCAAATTCAAAGAGGAGTTGTGAAAATGAGACACGAAAAAGAATGGTACACTTGCGATAGATGCGGCGTAAATATCGAAAGTAAATTTGTTTATACTTTACTAAAAGAAGATATAGAAAAAAATGCACTTCCAGCAGACGGAGTAATGAAAATTATTGGAACCCATATGTTTTGTTCAAGTAGATTAGATTTATGCCCTAAATGCAGGAAAGATTTTGAGAGGTTTATGAACAATGAATAACTGCGATTTCATAACTTGTAGATACAACAAAGACGGTAAATGCACCGATACTGATAACCGAAAAGAATGTGTTAAAATTGCAAAACTGGTATTATGCAAGGATTTTGCCTATGAGAGAGAAATCGATAACAGGTAAATACATAGGGAACGCAATAGGATACTGTCATTGTAAGGCTCATACTGGGGCGTTGAACAAGGAACTTGCTTACAAGCATAAATGTATCGCCAAGCGGTGCAAATGGCTTGAGAAGTACAATGATGAGTCGTGGAGAAGAAAAGAAAGGTATGTGCGGTAATGAAAAGCAAAACACTTGAAGAATTGGCGGAAGAAGCTGTTGATAATGCGCTGGGCAACGTTAAAATTAGCGGCGTTCATTTCAGAGAGTTTGTTGAAAAATTCGGAAACGCCAACGAAAATACAAAATGCAATTTATCCATTTGTATATATAACAAGTGCGGAAACTGCATAGACGATGAAACCCGCAAGGGGTGTGTAACTTTTTCAAAAGAAGTTTTGGGCATTTGAACAAAAAAATTAAATATTACCGACTAACAAATTGGAAGTTAGCCGCTAACCCTAAACATATGAGGGCAAAGGATTTTTGCACCTTTGCTTATTTGAGCGGGGGTGCTTTTTTTAATGGCAAGTTTTGAATTGATGAGTGCCGTACAGGAATACGAAGAATATATAAAAACAAACGGAATCAATGAGCGAGTTATTGATGCGTATTGCGAAGCTGTCAAGACCGCCGTTGTAAACGAGAATGATGTTGAGTACGGGCTTAAAATCTCAAAAAGGTGTAAGGAAATCATTGAAACATTTTGTATTACTACTTCTGGCGGTACAATTTGGGATTTGGAAAAATACTCCTTCAAAGAAAAAGTAAGCTATGAAATTATAGAGAAATTCTATTCCGTCTTGCTGATAGAGGCACAGAATAAGGTTGTCGATAGTTTCTTTCGGTATATCGAACACAAAAGAGAGCCGAAAGAACGATTTTATATGCCGAGAAGAAAGCAGTTTTTGAAAATCGGTCTGATGGATGCACTGCAAGGGATGATTGATGATAAGTATGATATTTTGTGCATCAGTCTAATTCCTGGCGCTGGGAAAACAACTATCGAGAAATTCTTTAATGCGGCGGTCATTGGTTGGTTTCCGAAAGATTTTAACCTCTTTTATTCTCACAGTGGGGATATTACGAGAATGTATTATGATGGCGTATACGATATTGTCACGAACACAGACGATTACGCATGGAACGAGATATTTCCAAACCTACACGTTACCGGCACAAACGCAAAGACAGAACAGTTCAATGTTGGGAAGTATAAGCCGTTCCCTTCTGTACAATGCACATCTGTAGGAAGTAAGAACGCTGGTAAGGTTCGTGCATCGAAATTTCTGCTTGTGGACGATATGATAGGCGGCATTGAAGAAGCCATGAACCCTATGATACTTGATAAGCTGTGGAACAAATACGCTGTTGACGCAAGACAGAGAAAAATACAGGACACTACAGGGCATAACTGCAAGGAGATACATATTGCTACCAGATGGAGTGTTCATGACGTTATCGGGCGCATACAGAATATGTACGAGGGAAATTCGAGGGTAAAGGTAATTGCGGTTCCTGACATTGACCCTGTGACAGGAGAGAGTAACTTCGATTATGAATTTTCTGGATTTACGAAAGAATTTTTTGAAGACCAACAACTATTGATGGACGATATTTCTTACCGCTGTCTGTATAAGCAGGAGCCTATTGAGCGTGAGGGATTGGTTTTCCCCGAAGATAAGATACGAAGATACCTAAATCTCCCACATGGCGAACCAGAAATTATTACTGCACAGTGCGACACGAAAGGAAAAGGAACGGACTATTTTGTTCTGCCAATCCTGCAAAAATACGGAGATTACTATTACTGCGTTGATTGCGTGTGCGATAATACTGCGGACTATGAAATGCAGTATGAAAATGCTGCTAACGCTTTGGCGAATAACAAAGTGCAGGAGTGCGAATTTGAGCGAAATGCAGGCGGAGATAGGGTTGCTATGGAAGTGAATAAACGTGTAGAGGCTAAGGGTTGGATTTGCAATATTACAGATACGCCCACCGAAACGAACAAAGAGGCAAGGATATTCCAGTGTTCCAACTGGATATTGCAGCACGTTATTTTCAAGGATGAATCCATGTATTCCCCGAAAGAGCCATACGGCATAATGATGTCACTTTTGAAACGATATTCTGCAAGCGGAAAAAAACAGTTGGATGACGTTCCAGACGTTTTTTCTAACTTTGCGGTAAGAATCACAAAGGGAAACAGGATTGCGAAGGTAGAGGCAACCAGAAATCCGTTCAGAGGAGGCGCATATTATTGACAAAGGAAATATTGAAACAATACACAGACCTCCAACAAGAATGTGCTGAGGTAAGAGAAAAGATATCAATTCTTGAGCGGCAGATTATGAAAATTGAGCAGGAAGGAACCGTTCTTGATAAAGTGTCTGGCGGTGTCGGAGGCTTGGAAACATTTGTCATTGAGGGCTTCCCCTATCCAGAATATAACAGAAAAAAAGCCTTGCTTTACTCAAGGAAAGCTACACTGTGCGAACTTGAATTAGAGCTGTTGGAAACGATAAACAAAGTTGAATCTTTTATAGCGGATATAAACGATAGCCATATGAGGCGAATTATCCGCCTTAGATTTGTTGACGGTTTGTCTTGGGCTGATGTTGCAAGAAGGGTTGGCAGCAATACAGAGGATAGTGTAAAGAAAATGTTTTATCGTTTTCTTGAAAATTAGAAATTTGTCCCGAATGTCCCGAAAAAGTGTGGTATATTTATAATAAAGAAATATGCAAGCAGACGAACACCGATTTTTGTCGGTGTTTTTTGTTTTGTTTTTTATCGGGAGGTGCCGCATGAATAATAGAATGACGTTTCAAGAGATTGTTCGCGGACAGTATGGAAGAAAAATTGCATACACGAATGTTGATAAAATAACGCCGGATAACATTGTTAGCGTTGTCGGGAAGTGTATAGGCGTTTTCAATGCAAACAAAACAGCCATTGAATACCTTTGGAATTACTACAAGGGAGACCATCCGATACGTTATCGTAAAAAGATTGTCCGAGATGATATTGTGAATAAGGTCGTTGAAAACCACGCTTATGAAATTGTACAGTTTAAGGTCGGGCAAACATACGGCGAGCCTGTGCAGTTTGTCAGCCGAAAGGACGATGAAAATATAAACAGATCCGTTGATATTCTGAATGATTACATGGTGGATGTTGATAAGCAGTCCAAGGACATTAAGTCTGGGGAATGGCAATCGGCAACGGGTACATCATTTAAAGCCGTGCGGTTTTCGGATGGAGATATTAAATTTCGCATTGTATCCCCCACTCCGCTGAACACGTTTGTGATTTATAACGCAAACACAGAAGAACCGATTTTGGCGGTGCAGGAATCGAAGGACAGGAACGGAAAAATGTATAAGCGGTGCTTTACGGATACACATTCTTGCAAAATATACGATTCTACTGTTACGGATTGGGAACTTCATGCTTTCGGCGGCATACCGATTATTGAATACCCGAATAACCATGAAAGACTTTCAGATATTGAGCTTGTTATTGACATTCTGGATTCCATTAACAATATGCAGTCGAACCGCATGGATTCGATTGAACAATTTGTGCAATCGTGGATAAAGTTTGTAAACTGCGATATTGATTCGGAAGAATTTGAAAAAATGAAAATGCAGGGCGCATTGGTTGTTAAGTCGAACAATGGCGAAAACAAAGCGGATGTCGATATTATGACACAGGAATTGAACCAGACAGAATCACAGGTTGCAAAGGATGACCTGTGGGACAACGCCCTTTCCATTCTCGCCATTCCGAATAAAAACAACAATAACTCTGGCGGAGACACACAGGGGGCGGTGCAGCTTCGCAATGGTTGGGATTTTTCCAAGACGAGAGCGAAACTGAAAGATCCCATTGTAAAAGCGGCAGAGAAACGACTTGCAAAGATAGTGCTGAATATCATTCGTATTAAGCATGAGGATTTAGGTATTACCACAAGGGATTTTGATGTGCAGATAAATCATAGTCCGCAGGACAATATGTATACAAAATCGCAGACACTTTATCAGCTGTTGCAGGCAGGAATACATCCTCTTATCGCAGTTAAGACAGTTGGGCTGTGGGGAGATTCCGAAAAAACATTCCTTCTTTCTAAGCCTTATATGGATGCTTTGTGGCAGACAGCGGAAGAAAGGGAAGAACAGGAACGCAAGGCGGCAGAAATTGCAAAACAATCTCAATCGGTCGCTGAAGAATAAAGAGGTGGTTTCATGTCAAGAATCCCAAATGATGAATTGCATACAGAGAAAATTGTATATGAAACCTATTTCGGCGAAATGGAAATATCTGACGAAGAAAAGAAAGAACGGCTTGAGTTAGCAAAAGAACTTGAGCCGATTTTTATTTCTTTTTTCTATGCTTTCTTGGAATCTGGAGAGGATGAAGATAATTTCCTACAAAGTCTTTCTGCGGAATACAAGAAAGTGGCGTTGAAATTTCTAAAGGTCAGAGAGCCACCAGCGTACATAAAGGAATACTCGGAGAAAATCACAGAAGATATTGTCCGAACAACGATTGAAAATAAGGATATGCCCTACTTTACATCTGTTGAGCGCGCCATGAATATTGCGGCGAATGAAGCAAATACCATAGGCAACTACCGAGAATACACCAGAATGGTTAAGCAAGGCTATAAATACAAAACATGGATAACCATGAATGATGATAAGGTGCGGCATACGCACGCAGAATCGAATGGATATAAAATCGGGATATTCGATTCCTTTCAAATAGGTGCATCTGAAATGTCCTTCCCTCGTGACTACTCTTTGGGGGCGAGTGCGGAAGAAATTGTAAATTGCAGATGTAGCCTGAAATACACGAAAACTTAAACAGTCCTTATGGGCTGTTTTTTGTTTATAAAAATTAAGCAGCTATGCGGTAAATAGCAAACTCAGCAGGTGCGACCTGCGGAAACAAAAGCGTGAGTAAATGACAGGAGGTAATCACATGACAAGAGAACAGGTATTGAAACTTTTTCCAGACGCTACGGATGAGCAGATTACAAATCTGTTAAACCAGAGCAACAAGGAAGTGCTGAACGAAAAAAATAAAATCGCGCAGTACAAAGAAAAAGCTGATAAGGCAGACGAATTACAGGCAAAGATTGACGAATTGGAATCAAACGGTTTGTCTGAAACTGAAAAAGCCAATAAAGCGTTGGAAACAGCAAATGCAAGAATCGCAGAACTTGAGAAGGCACAGACGTTAGCTACGCAGAGAAGCACTGCGGCTGCGAAATTCAAAGTAACCGCTGAACAGGCGGCACAGATTGTAAAGGATGATGGCTCTTTCGATTATGACGTTCTCGGACAGATTATCTCTGACAAAGAAATGGCTGCTGCCAAGGCGAAAGAGGATGAAATTGCAAACAACTCCCCTAACCCTAACGGAAGTAATGGCGGCGGCGAAACGCAGACGGAGGCTGAAAAAATTGCAAAAGACATCGGCAGTAGATGGTCTGATGCAAATAAAACGGCTGAATCTGTTTTAAAAGACTATATGTAAGGAGGCTGAAGAAATGAAATTTAAAGAATCAAGCGTAACTACGCAAAAGGAAATTCTGAAAAGAAAATTGGGCGGCGAATTGTTCGTTCCTATAAAATTGGACGCATCGGCGTTTACAGAAGGTGTGTGCAAGGCTGGGAATCCTATTTCCGCAGAAGGAAAGAAGGTAAATGACAATACGGCTATCGGCATTTTGCTTTCGGATACATACGATGAAAACCCCAACGGAACCATCATAAAGGCTTTTGCTTGCGTAAATGAAAAAAATGCAAATGCAAATGCTGGCATTACGATTGCGACCGAGGCAAAAACAGCCATGCCGCTGATTGTATTTGAATAAGGAGGTGTAAAGTAATGAAAATTATAGATGTATATAGCGCAAAGGCGGTTGCTCTTGTGCAGACAGAAGTAGCAAGCAATAGAAAGCGTTACATTGGCGAAGGTCTGTTCCCTGCGAAAAAGAAAATGGGTCTTGACTTGAAATGGATTAAAACGTCAAAAGGTCTGCCTGTTTCTCTGTCTCCTTCTAACTTTGATGCAGTTTCTACACTGAGAAGTAGAGAAGGATTTAAGATGACTGAGACAGAAATGGCGTTCTTCCGTGAATCCAGAATTGTCAAGGAAACTGACGAGCAGGAAATGTTGCGTGTACAAGAGTCAACAGACCCTTATGTACAGGAGATATTAAGTAGAGTTTTTGACGATGCAAATGATTTGGTTGAAGGTGCGAGGGTTGTACCTGAAAGAATGATTATGCAGTTGCTTGCGCCGTCTGACGGTTCTCCTAAAATCTCTATACAGGCAGATGGTGTTACATACGAATACAATTACGACCCTAACAACGATTACAAAACAAACAACTTTGCAGAGTTGTCTGGGGAAACTGATAAATGGTCTGACGTTGAAAACTCCGACCCTCTTGAAGATGTTTCTAATGGGCTGGATTCTGTTGAAGCCAAAACAGGCGAAAGACCTTCTGTTATGATTGTTTCCAGACAGACCATGAACTATCTGAAAAAGAACAAGAAAATCAAATCTGCAATTCTGGCACAGAATGTAACGGCGAATATCTTTATGGATGATGCCAGAGTGAATGAACTCTTTTCTTCTGAACTGGGGGTAAATATTATCGTTTACGCTAAACAGTACAAAAATGAAGATGGGGTCGTTTCTAAATTCTATCCAGATGGTTTTGCAACACTGATTCCTAGCGGCGCACTGGGTAACACATGGTACGGCACTACACCAGAAGAACGTACGCTGATGGGAAGTAAGGAGGCGGATGTATCCATTGTCAACACAGGCGTTGCGGTTGCGGTAACGGTTTCTAATGACCCTGTGCAGACAAAGACAACCGTATCAGAAATTGTACTGCCCTCTTATGAGAGAATGGACAGCACCTATGTTATTAAATGCTACTAAAAAGGAGGTCGGTTAAATGAAATTCGACCATAAAGTAAAGCATAATGGAATATGGTATGAGCCTTTTGAGGAAGTACCAGATACTGACGGCAAGAGAACTTACACAAAAAGCGAAATCGCAAAAATGCCTGTCAATGAACTGCGACAGTTGGCGTTGACCGTAGGTGTTGAGGGTGCAGAAGAAATGAACGGCACAGAACTGAAACAGTATCTCCTGTCCGTATTCGGACTGTAAAGGAGTGATTGCTTATGGCTGATTACAGCATTTTTGAACAAGTGAAAATCAGACTGCGGCAGTTTCACGTTGACGAGAATGATACTGTGGTATTCGACAATAAGGAAGAAAATCCGCTCTTGAACCAACTGATAGAACAGGCAAAAAAGGAGATTATCGCAAGGCGTATGTATCCAGAATCATATACCGAAATGGATATTTTGTCTGACTTAAAGAGGTTTGAAAACAATATCGTTGACTTGGCTGTGTATGACCGTTCTCAAGCAGGAGAGGATTACATGGAAAGCTATTCCGAAAACGGCATAAGCCGCTCTTGGAAGAATAGAGAGGATTTGTTCTTTGGCGTATACCCATTTGTAAAGGTTCTGTAAAGTGGTTAAAGCAAACTGGCTTTAGTCGTTTTTAGTGCGTTGCCATTTGGAGTTTCAATAAATTTATAGAATTTTTTGGAATTTAATCGAAAATAAATGAAATTTCATTAAAAATTCGCTTAATTTTTCTATTAAATTCGATAGATTTCATTTTTTAACGAAACGGCAGCAGGGGTGCATCGTATTATGTGGCGGTGGGCTGATGCACAATTATTAAGCAGAAAGGCGGTATAGAAATGCAAGTCGAAATAGCATATCTCATAAGCATAGTATCTTTGGCATTTTCCGTCTTTTTTGGGTTGAAAAGTAGCAAGCATACAGACACAAAGGATATTGAGGAACGTGTAAAGGATAACACCAGAATCAATATGAAACTGGATGCTATCGCTGGCACAACGCAGGAAATAAAGTCGGAAATCACAACGATGAGAGAAGAAATCAATAAGCACAATGACAAGATTATTAAGTTGGAGCAGAGCCTTAAATCTGCGCACCATAGACTTGATACTCTTGAGGAACGAATGAATCATGAGTAGGTGGGTTTCAAATGCTCGATATTAACAGACAAAAGATGTTCTATTCAAAACAAATCGGTCAAGTCCCTGTCTATGATACGGACGAGGATGGGAATTTGAAATACATCACCGTGGACGGAAACAAAGTGCCGATAGAGACAGGAGAATACACAACGGGGTACGATATGCCTATACAATTCCATTCCTCCATAAGTAACAAATTGAGCGAATCTCTTATTAAAGAGTTTGGTGTTGACAATTCAACAAATTTCGTTCAGATTGTCGATGACAAGGGAAAACTTCCTTTGTCTGTCGGGGATTTGGTTTGGAAGAAATCGGCGGTTCAGTATAAGGCGGCAATGGTCGATAAGACAAGCTGCGACTACATCGTCAAAGGCGTTGCGGATGAAGGTCTGACGGTTGATTTGTTTCTTTTGCAAAAGAATGTAAAGTAGGTGCAACATGGAAAATAAAACTGTAAATGTTCTTGGAGAGAATTATTCAATTATGTTTGTGGACGAATATCCAGAACTATTTTCTGATTTTGAGGAAACGTCAGATGCCTTGTGCAATTTCTATGACAAAGTGATTTATGTATTAAATCCAAAAGAAAAAGACCTAACGGAAGATGGAAAAATCAACTTAAACAAAAGGAAACTTAGGCATGAGATAGTCCATGCCTTTCTTTTTGAAAGTGGTTTATCTTCCAATACGCATGGGATTTATGGTGCATGGGCTGAGAATGAAGAAATGGTTGACTGGATTGCAATACAGTCTCCAAAAATATTTAAAGTGTTCCAAGAACTTGAAATTTTGTAGGTGGTTCTATGTCGAAGAAAATATCAATCAATATCATGTCCAATAAGTCCGTCCAGAACGCCGTAAAAGAGGTTGAGAACTACGCTTATGAATTTACCGATGAATGTAACGAACTGGCGAAAAAACTCGCTCAAGTGGGCGTACAGACCGCCAAAATGAAGGTTGCTCAATACGATGCTGTTTATACAGGAGAACTTCTTAGCAGTATCAATTATGAGCAAGGGGCAGTCATTAAAAAAGGCGCAACGTGGATTGTATACACTGGATGCGTTTGGGCAAAATTTGTTGAGTTTGGTACAGGCATTGTCGGCAAAGAAAAACCACACCCAGACAAAAGCATTGTCGGTTGGAAGTATGATGTAAATGAGCATGGCGAAAAAGGATGGTTCTACTTTCGTGACGGCGAATGGCACTGGACAAAGGGTATGCCCTCTCGCCCGTTTATGTATGAAACTTCCATAGAATTAGCAGAAAAAATTGTGGAGGTTGCAAAGGAGGTGTTCGGTTGAGCGATAATTCATGGGCTTATGACATTGGGACGGTTGTATTTTCAATCGTAAAGACGAAGGCTAAGCCAAAATTAGAGCCGAAATATCCGACCATATACTTCACAAGCAACGGAAAGAAGTTAAGTGATGCCATCTTCCCTACCGTCTATATTCATCGTATGGCGGCAGCGGAGCGTGGAACAGACCTTGAGGGACTTTCCATAAACGCAACATTGGAAACCTTCCAAGTTGATGTATTTACAAACACAAGCCAATCGGATGTAGGCAGAATAATGTCTGTTGTGGCAGACGTATTCAAAGAAATGCGGTTCAAGGTTATTGCCCTTCCAGAATTTAATGAGGGGGATACATACAGAAGTACCGCAAGATTCCAAAGAGTAATCGGAGCAAATGACAGTTTAACGTGATAAAGCCATTTAGGGCTTTATTTTTTTATGCAAAAAGGAGGAATGAAATATGGCAGTAGCAGGTATTTCCAGTTTGGGAATCACATTTGGTTATGGCGTGGAAACCACAGCAGGAACAAAACCAACAAGTTTTAAAAAGCTGACAAGAATAAATACTATCGGCGGCATTACTATTGAGCCAGAACAGATTGACGCTTCTGCACTGGAAGATGAAATCACAAGATACGTTAAGGGTAGAGCTGACACAGGCGGCTCTTTCAATATCACAGTAAACCTTACTGACGATACCAGAAAAGAATGGGAGAATCTGATTACAGAATACAAGGGTTTGACAGGCGGCAAAAGAATGTGGTTTGAAACAATCGTGCCTGGTTTTGAAAACTCTTTCTTTGTCGTGGCACAGCCGCCCGAGCAGATTCCACAGCCAGAAATCAGCCAGAACGAACTTTTGACAGTTGAAATGCCGCTGACGATTGAAGAATATAAGGGCATGGATGCTACGGTTGCGTTCACGGGGGAATAAAACGCTATTCGCAGAATGAACAGGCTGTGACGGATAGCGAAGAAAACGCCAATTCAGCCGAATATTACTACTAATAAAACTTAAAGGGATGGAGAAAGACCCATCCCTTTTTTATTTGTTCAGAAAAAGGAGTTATGCAAATGAAAAACTTTACCATTAACAGAAAAGTGTATAAGGCAAAAGAGTTTGATTTTAACCTTGTTTGCGACTTGGAGGATGAAGGTATTTCTCTTGAGGTTATGCAGGATAAACCTATGTCTATGATGAGGGCGTATTTCGGTATCTGTGCTGGCATTGGAAGAAGTGCAGCCGGGGAAGAAATGCAGAAACACATTGTTTCTGGCGGAAGTTTTGAAGAAATGGCAGAAGCTATGTCTGACGCTATGGAACAGTCTGATTTTTTTCGGGCTGCCAACAAGACAGCGGAAACGGAAACTGCGGAAAATCAGAGCGAAGCGGAATAAGAAAAAACTACAAATCGTTTCGTGAATTGTTGATTGCTGAATGGTTCCCACAGGCGTACGCTATCGGAGTTTCGTGGGATGAATTTTGGAGAATGAATCCAAGAATATTGTCTGCGATTGCAGAAGGATACAATCAACGTGTCAGAAACGCAGATTACCTGAATTGGATAAACGGTCAGTATACGCTTGCCGCCGTTACTGTCGGTGTAGAGCGAAATTTGGCAGGAAGAAAAGCGAAATCCGAATATCCCAAAAATCCGTTCTTTGAAGAAATCGAAAAGCAGAACAAACCTCTTTTCGATGATGAATTGCAAAAGCAGCGCGAATTGTTTGTTGAGCGTTTGAAAACCATGCAGTCTAACTTTGAAATCTCTCACGGGAAGGTGGTGGAAATGGATAATGAGTGAAATAGATAAACTTGAGATAAAGATTGTGGCGGATGCCGCCGATGCGGAAAAGTCTGTCAAAAAGTTGAGCGAGTCTATTGAGGGTATTGGGAAAACAGGAGATTCCACAAAACAGATTCGTGAAATTAAATCTGTTTTGGAGAGCATTAAAACACCAGAAATAGAGATTAACGGAATAAAAGAATTTGCGAAACAAGCAAGAATCATAGCACAAAACTTTTCAAAAGCCGCAAAAAGCGCAAAGGAAATCGGAGCTTCGTTAAAAGGCGTGAATCTCGGACAACTTGCAAAAAAGTCAAAAAAAGAATCTGCACCTGTTGAAGATTATAGTCATTTGAAGGATATCCCTATTTTTGACATAGGAAAGCAGATTAACGGAAAACCGATACAGGATGCCGCAAAATCTATGTCTGATTTAACGAGCGAAACAAGCAGTGCCGTTTCCGTTGCAGGGCGGCTTGCCGCCGCAATGGGACGCGTTTCTGAAAACGCCGCAAAAACAGACAGATTTTCTGGAATAGAAAAGGAGATTTCAAAAAATCTTGGCATGACAGGCGTTCTGGACATTGATAACGGAAAATTCGCAGAAACCATCGAGGAATCGAAAAGCCTTGTCAATGGATTTAGGGTTGACTTAGAGAAACTCGGACTTAGCGAAATTAAATTTCCGGAAATCGAAAAGGCAGAACGAGAATTTAAAAATATGGAGAATACGGTTAGAGTTCTGACCGAAACCATAGAAGAATTAAAGGCGGCTGGCGGAAACGCCAAACAGTTAAAGCCGCTTGAAAAGCAGTTGGAGAGAATAAGCCAAAAATCAAAAATAGCAAATCTTAATCTGAAAGATACTATTGCACTTGCACGCTCTAAAATACCAAGTATTCAAGAGGGGTTGCAGGAAAAACAGAGCAAAAAAACGCAACAAGCAAGCCAGAGGAAACGCTCAAATAAATCTCGTGGGCGTTCATCTGGTGGGCTTTTGGGTCGCTCTGGCGGTGGAAATAGTTTTTCTTTGCCTAAAATGGTCGGTATGTCTGTGTTGTACTCCACTGTATTTCAGCTGATTTCTACCATACAATCTGCATTTACAGAGGGTATGCAGAGTTTAGCACAGTACAGTCAATCGGTAAATGCCAACATTTCCTCTATAATGTCCGCTTTAATGCAGTTGAGAAACGCATTTGCGGCGGCTTTTGAGCCTATTCTTTCGGTTGTTGCACCCTATCTTGCTACATTCATTAGTTGGCTTGCGAAGGCAATCAATATGTTGGGGCAATTCATTGCGGCACTTACAGGCAAAGGGTATGCGGT
>ERZ791883.1615-NODE-1615-length-18206-cov-3.846510_pt1 | contig 18206 bp, 8 predicted proteins | sample MGYA00510160_ERZ791883 | MGnify/ENA primary metagenome ERZ791883 (study PRJEB30046, sample SAMN00792072) | human gut metagenome | study: EMG produced TPA metagenomics assembly of the A metagenome-wide association study of gut microbiota in type 2... | reverse complement strand
AGATTCCAGTCTAACTGATCGGTATGGCGTTCTTCAATCATATTGATGGAACGTCGTCCCGGACCGTAAGTTGCGTTCTCTTCTTGGTTACGGTTGATGTCGTACAATTGTCCCCAGTTGATATGGCGGATATTATCAGTATTAGCACGCCATGCTTCGTCCAGCCAGGCACCATAAGTCGTTCCGTCGGAATAACTGGGCAGATATCTATAATAGTCGGGGCGTGGGTCGGGACCAGCGTACCAAGTAAGTGCGGAGTAGCCGTTTTGTCCGAATCGCACAGAAGTAGCGACATTTAATTGTGAACGGTCATTGATGTCGAAGGTGTAGTTGAGCATGGCGATCGGTTCGTGATAATTGCGTACACGTGCGTTTCGCCGTTTACCGCTTTGCCATCCCCAGTTCGGATTGTAGTAATTATTGCCTACTAAATCATACGCTTCCTGAGTTGAGGCTTGTTGTGTTCCTCTTTCTGTCGGAGCTCCCAATACAGTTAGTGCGAGACGATGCTGTTCATTGAATTGTTTTTCTATGGCAGCAAAATAGCCGAATGCGTTATAATATACTCCGTGTACGTAAGAATTTCCTCCCTGACGTGTTGAAACAGACAGAGCATAAGACCACCCATTGTCCTGCGGCCCTGAAGCGTAGGTTACCATTCCGCGGAAACGATAAGTCGAGTTACCGTTGACCAGGCTGGCACGGAATCCTTTACGCATTTGGGAAGGACGCGTGTTTATATTAGTCGTACCACTGATACTACCAATACCTATTTCTCCCATGTTTAATCCCGAAGTTACTTCCTGATTACGGGTAGCATCATTCAGTCCGCTCCATAATGACCACGGAGAATAGCCGGTTAGTGCATCGTTGAGCTGTATGCCATTCATATATACATCTGAATATCTTGAATCATATCCACGAAGATTGAAACGCATTTCGCTGAACTTATAGGAAGCAATGTTATTGAAGACATCTTTAGAAGCTGACAAGGAAGATGGTAACGACTGTGTGTCATCCAACGTCTCTGTATCAAACTCTGCAAAGATAGCGTCGTCCACAGTGGGGCTCAGGTTGTCGGGAACCATCACCACGTTGTTTATATCCCTCATCATCTTGTCTATGCGGACAGCGATACTCAAAGGCTCATATTCTGTAGCTTCAAAAGCGAGAGAATATTCTCCTTTATTCAGCTTGTCAAATTCGAAATAACCTTTTTCATCGGTTGTTGTCGTAATATTGCCTGGAGTCAAAGTTACTTTGACATCGCTAATGGCGGCACGTGTGGCACGTGATACGACTTTACCTTTGACTCCACCTTCCTGCGCAAAGGCAGTCAGGGAAACCAAAGACAATAGCATGATTAAAAAACTTTTTATTCTCATAAGTATTTTAGTTTTTATTTGCTTATATAGATGTATACGGGGAAATGGTCGCTGAATCCGCCTTGAAAGTTATTTCCTACGTATGTACGTAGCGGATAGCCTTTGTATTGCCCTTCTTTTTGTATCATATAATGTTGTTTGAAAATATTGCCATAGAACTTTGAACCGGGAGCTTTCTGCAACTTAATCTTTCCGGCCGATCCTTTGGCTAGATTTTCAGATACTACGATGTTGTCGAAGATATTCCATGCGTCTCCGTAAGCGAGTGTTCCATAGCCGGCCTTTAGCATATCTGCGAATGGATTGTATAAATCTTCGGCCGACAACTCTTTCATTTTAAGTTTCGCTCCGAGTCCTTCCGTTATACTCTTGTCGGTAGGATCATCGTTAAAGTCACCCATCATTACCACTTTGGTAGCAGGATTGGCTCTTAATACAGAGTCAGCGATACTACGCATTTGGTTTCCTACGGCAATACGTTTAAATTCAGACGCTTCTTTTCCCCCCAAGCGTGATGGCCAATGGGCTACCATGAAGAAGAAAGGTTCGTTTTCAATCGTTCCCCACATTGTCAGGATATCACGGGTTTTAAAGTCGGGCAACGAAGGTATGACCGTTTTTACCGGATACTGTCCTTCGAGCTTGAATACGTCCGGACGATAAAGGAAAGCTACATCTACTCCACGAGCTTCCGGTGAATCGAAGTGCGAAATTCGGTAGTTACCCGGTGCCAACTTGGATGTTGCTACAATGTCTTCCAGTACATTTCGGTTCTCCACTTCGGAAACACCGATAACAATCGGGTACTCTTTGTCAATGGCGGCAATACCGAACAAGACCCGTTCGATATTACTGAGCTTCTTGTTGTACTTGGCTGTATTCCATTTCTTCGGTCCATCAGGTGTGAATTCATCATCTCTCACTTCTGGGTCATTTATTGTGTCGAAGAAGTTTTCGAGATTATAGAATACCACTTTGTATGGTTTCTGTCCGAAACAGACAGTAAGTAGCAAAACAAAGGATATGGTAAAAAATAAATGTTTCTTCATAAATCAGTATTTTAGTTTATACCCCAGTCTCTCGGTGCATTTTGCTCTTTTACCGAAGCTGCTACTTTGGGGAAGAATGTGAAACCTGTTTTAGTCTCTATTTCTTTAACGCTTTTACAAATTTCAGTCGGGATACCGCCACTATATGCTTTATGTTCTACCCAGAATCCAATGGATTTTAATTCTTCAGGTGCACAATCTTCAATTTTCTTTCCCGTTTTTCCGTTTATGGTACGGAGCAGAACTTTGAAATAATGTGTAGGAATGGGTACGAGGTTGCCTGCACCATCAAAAGTGGTTGTATTGTCATTTTCGAAATAAGCTCCGGTGACTACATATAATGTATCACTACAACTGTTTGTGCGTACTCTACTTTCTAATGTTCCCCACATTGCTCCGTTTAAGGAACTGGCTTGCGGAGTCATGTTCGACATATAGAACGTTTGGGCATTCATTTCGTCTGTACATACACGGTCGGCCGATGCGACTTGGTGACCACGGTCGTAGCTTCCTTTGTAAGAATATTCCACGCAATTGGCTTGGGCACTTATTGGAATAGTAGGGTCGAAAGCCCAACGGTTTGTACGATCGGGGATATTCTTTGTAGTATATACATCGTGTATCGGATAGGCTACCCATAAAGCAGCTTTCTTAGTTTTATCAAAACAGATAGAATAATTGCGGAGTGTTTTGTTATTCAAAAGTCCGTAATGAGTGACGTATTGATAATTACTGTTGTCTACTTTTGCAGGAAGTTCAGCCCATATATTGAATGCGGGTAAGAGTTCTTCTGATTCGGCTAGTTGAATTAAATCAAAAGTCTTCTCAGGGTTTTCGGCATAGCGCAGAGTTAGTTGTGCATGGCGTTGTAATTTCCCTGTGTTGGCTTTATAATATACATATAGTACGTTAAGACCGTCTGCAAGTTGTCCATTTTTGGTCTTTGCGTTGGCAAAGTCTTTGCTGCTGAAAGAGCACCATTCTGCTCCTTCTGTCAGTTCTGCATACCATCTCGTGCCGGGTTCTCCCGACAAGATGATGGCCGATGAACCGGATACGGATTTCACAGTTGAAGATATTTTCCAATGTGCTTCTCCATCACCGGTTGGCTCTGAATCATTGTTACTACATGAGTAGGTGCACAGTATCAGCACCGCAAGTAATGCGGACTTTATTGCTGCTGCGTAGTATTTGGAGGTTGATATCATAAGCGTTCTAGTATATAAATTTACTTTTATGTCACTTTTAATTGGATTTACCTAAAAAAAGTGACATAAATATTAAACAGTATTAATTATTCTCGTATACGATTGTTATCTGTGAGACATATAATGCACCTGTTTTGTTGTTTTTAATTGTAAAATGACTATAATCTCCACTTGAGAAGTCAAATGTAGGATTCAATACGTCACCAGTCGATGTAATTAAAGTTGTTAGTGCATTTGCTTCTGTTCCACCGTATACACTATAAGTTGGATCATTTTTCCCATTTTTGATTAATACTAGTGTGATTGATTTAATTTTTCCTAATGAAGTATTATTAGTTATTAATCCTTGCTTTGCTTCGGCAGAAGCATCACCTTGTACTTGGATTGTACCTTTTATGTCACCGCTATTACTAGCTAATAGGATCCTTGCACCTCCAAACTCAATTCCTGAATGTGCCCATCTATACCAAGTGGACGGGTCAGTTACTGATTGAGAACCATATGAGCTACTCAAAGCGATGTCTCCAGATTTGTTTTCATTGATTTGAGCAGAAGTCATTATTAAAGTTTGTTCACCCTCTGATGGCTTTCCTGCAACTGTAATTGGAACTTCTACTGTATTACCATCGTCTACTGACAATTGTAGAGTTTGTGATTCTGCTGTATTATTAGGATTGGCAGAAGCTGTAACAGTTACTTTAGTTCCATTTACTTCTGCTTTCAGGATTCCAGATAGACCTTTGGCATTTAAAGTTTTACCTTCAAAATTCATAACTTCTACTATTAGCTCCTCACTACCACCTGTGGCAGGTAAACTTAGAGACTTTGGAGTAACAGAAATAATTGTAGGTCCTGTAATCTCAAAGTCCTTTACATCATCCAAATTTCGTGGCAAGATTTGTGCATCAGTTTTATAAGCTGCAGCAATACCTGTAATGGAACCGGTCTTAGCTGCAAAAGGTTTATCCTTGAAGATTTCTGCTCCTTTATTTATATATACAGTCAGATCAGCTCCACTAACTTTGAATTTATGTGTTACGTATTTGTTCTCTTCCTGTTTCCAGGTTCCGGCTTGTTCGATCGTTACATTTTTTATAGTTACAGGCATACAGACGAAGTCTAGTAGCTGGTCTACTGTTGTTTCTACAGGAATTACTTCATTATTTGAAGATATCTTCTCAATTTCAGCTGGATCGAAACCGCTTACTTGTGGAGAACTATTATACACTTGCATTTTTGTATTTTCTTTGCGTAGTATAACTTTTATCTCATCACCAAGAGAATAGGTTTCCGAAGCGATATCTGTGTTATAAACAGTTACTGCATTGCCAGCTGTGGTAGCTCCCTTAGTCATCAAATACAATGTTCCGAATGAACAGTTTTTGCTTTGTGGATCACCACAAATAATACCTTGAATTACATAGTCCTTATCTATTGGAGTTTCCGTTGTAGTTGCCTTTATTTTAGTAACTAAATCTGCGATGCTAATAGGCTCGGGAGCTGTGGCAATGAATGTTATGATAGAACCATAAATTTTTCCTGTAGCCGTTGTTGCATATGCACGAACTGCATATTGCTTGTCGGCTGTTAAACCTGTAACCGCTGCTTTCCATGGAGTTACTTTCTCTGTTGCTGCGGCTTTTGTTGCATTATCCCAGTTAATATTAGTAACTTCTCCTGTATATTCTATATATTCGACACCAACCTCTGTTGTAGAAGCAATATCCATATTGACTAGTGAACCTCCGAGAGTGGCAGATGTGCCGTTTATTTGGCTAGCTTCCGTTGTTGATACTGTTGGATCGGTAGTTCCTAAATCAATTTCTTGTCCGCCATTGCCTGTTGATAATGTCACATCGTCAAGACGGAATGCATTACCTACTGATGAGGCAGTAAATTTGATGTATATATTGTTGATACCATGTTTTAAGGTAAAATCAGCTGTTGCAAAAATCCAGAATGGCTCTTTTGAGTCTCCATCGTTCTTCGTATAGGAGATTGGAACCCATTCCGTCCCATTAGAACTTAATGCTACATTAAACTGGTTTGTGTTAAAGGTATTATCCCATTCAGTAGCTCCCTCTGGTTTATATGAATAATTGCCACCAAATGTGAGTTTGAGAGTTGTTTGTTCTGCATTAAGAGCTATTTTGTTAATTTGGAATACACCTGTTTGTGAGAAGAATACAACGTTTGGTCCAGAGCCTTCGTAAGAAGCTTCTGCACTACTTTTACCTGTATTGCGAATTGTAGTTCCCTCTCCTGTGTATGTAACATTTGTTGCACCTTCTCCCGTTGTATCCCAGCCTACATAATTTGTCACAGCGGGGTTACTAGAGGCATCCATAGTTCCAAAGGTCTCATTGTAAATAACGACTTTGGGAACTACGTTTCCACTTCTAATCGTGACTTTCTCTGTCAATAAAACTCCTACCTTATTAGATATTTGAATCATTACCGTGGCTTCATCTGTAATGCCTTCTGGAATGCTGACTTGAACTTTATCTGAACCATTTCCTTCCATCTTTGAAAGAGTGACCCAAGTCTTGTCATCTACAACGGTTGCTGTCCATTTGCGGTTTGCCGAGATTTCAAAATAATCTTGACTCCCGTCTACAGGGAATCCTTCATCATTAAATACTAATGTCTTCGGAGAAATCTCCAAACGTGGAGCTTCAGTGTCGTCGTTATCGTCAACGCAACCTGCAAAAAGTGCTGTAGTCGTCACAAATATTGTTGCAAGGAACAGCTTGAGGAAATTTAGATTTTTCATTAGCGTTTTGAATAAATAGTTAATATTTCTTGTGAATTATTGGTTATCATCTGCTATGTGCTAAATAATTAGAAAACAAAGATATTCCATTTCGCGTAATAACCAAAGCTTTATGGCATTATTTTTCTATTACAATTGGGTTAAGGGAGGGTTACTGCTTTACAATATGGTATTTCAATAGGGAAGAAATTAAAATGAAGTTTGTTTCAAAGTGTTTTAATTGCTTGAAACACTTTGTTTCACGGTGGTAAACACTTTGTTTCACGCTGGCGAACATATTGTTTCACGCTGATGAAACGCCACTCTATGCCGTATGTTTAGGGTGAAACGTATAGTCGTTTTAGCCGAATCGTGTAGTCGTATGGGGCGAATCGTATAGTCGTATGGGGTGACAGATACGTATATCCTACACCATCTGTCACCTGTATCCTACACCTGTTTAATTTGTTGTTGTTCAGTGAAATAAGTTGTAGATGGTGTAGGATGGCAGATGTATTTATGTTTTGAACTTATAGAAAGAATAGTTTGCGTTCGGAAAGTGGCAATGTTATTTTTCTTTTTCCTAAGATTATCGCTTGCGGTCTGTCTGTAAATACCTATATTTGCCTGTGATTCACTTTAATAAAGACAGACATGGATAATACTTTTAGAATATATCCGATAGGAATACAAAACTTTGAGCAGTTACGCAATAATAATAACGTCTATGTAGATAAGACGGAATTAAAGATGTAAGATGCCATTTATGTTTTTGAATTTAAGGTGGACGGTACTCCGGAAGAGGCTTTAAAACAAATAAACAGTAAAGGGAAGATTAATAAAAAACTAAATAATTCTAGTCATGAAACACAGACTATTGCTACTATTACTATTCATGTTCGTTACATCTGCGTTGGGATGGGCCCAGAAATCCGCTCCTCTTTCTTTTACTGTTAAAGGGATACTATTGGATTCCTTAACTCAGGAAGGAGAACCGTATGCAACAATCAGGATTACAAAGAAGAATGCTCCGAATAAGGCCGTGAAAATGGCGGTGACCGGAGCGAACGGACACTTTCAGGAAAAACTGAATGTGGCTTCGGGTGAGTATGTTATTACGATTTCCTCTATTGGCAAGTCTCCTATCGTGAAAGAATTTGCTTTAAAACCGTCGGTGAGGGTGGTTGATTTGGGGATTTTATACTCTTCGGAGGCTAACAATGTGTTGAAAGGTGTGGAAATCGTTGCACAAAAGCCTTTGGTTAAAGTGGATGTGGATAAGATTGAATACAACATTGAAGATGATCCGGATTCAAAATCGAACAGTATATTGGAAATGCTTCGGAAAGTTCCTCTGGTAACGGTGGACGGAGAGGATAATGTGCAGGTAAACGGTAGCAGCAGTTTCAAGATACACGTGAATGGGAAACCTAACAATATGATGAGCAACAATCCGAAAGAGGCGTTGAAAAGTATGCCGGCAAATACAATCAAGTATATTGAGGTCATTACTTCACCGGGCGCTAAATATGATGCGGAGGGGATCGGAGGTATTCTGAATATTGTTACGGTGGGTAGCGGATTTGAAGGATATACGGCTACTTTTAGAGGAAATGCCAATAATAACGGGGTGGGTGCGGGTAGCTATGCCATGATAAAACAAGGAAAACTGACCCTCTCCGCCAATTACAACTATAATTATAACAACAGTCCGCGTAGCTATTCCGACAGTTACCGGGAAAATTATGAATCGGACAAAGAGAAGTATCTGGAATCGGGAAGCAGCTCCAAGTCGAAAGGGAACTTTCAATATGGAAATCTGGAGGCTAGTTACGAGATAGATACATTACGACTGCTGACGGTGGCTTTCGGAATGTACGGCAGTAATAATAAGAGTAATAGTGACGGAAGTACCATCATGTATGGAGCCGACCATCAGAGTTTTGCCTATCGGTATAATACGGATAATCATGGAAAAGGCTCTTGGTACTCCATCAATGGTAATGTAGATTACCAACGTACCTCGAAGAAGAATAAGGAACGGATGATTACCCTCTCTTATAAAATAAACTCACAGCCTCAAACAAATGATTCATATAACACCTACTTGGACATCGAACCGGAGGCGGACAGACAGGAAATCGTAGATAATCTCCTGTTAAAGAACTTCCATTCGGATGGAAAAACGAATACGATGGAACAGACTTTCCAAGTGGACTTCACGACTCCGATTGGGAAATTGCATACGATTGAAACGGGTGCCAAGTATATTTTCCGCCGTAATTCCAGCGACAACAAGTTTTATGAAGCCGAAGGAGGAAGTGAAAATTATGTATATACCGAGGATCGTAGCAGCGAGTATCGACATCTGAACCATATTATTTCGGCTTATGCCGGATATACGCTGAAATATAAGGGGCTTACTTTCAAACCGGGACTTCGCTATGAACAGACCGTGCAACGGGTGAAGTATATTGTAGGTCAGGGAGAGGATTTCAATACGAATTTCAGCGATCTGGTACCTTCCGTTTCGTTAGGTATCAAGCTTGGAAAGACGCAGAATCTGCGTGGAGGATATAATATGCGTATTTGGCGACCGGGAATCTGGAACTTGAATCCTTACTTTGACAATCAGAATCCGATGTTTATTAATCAGGGTAATCCGAACCTGAAGAGTGAGAAAAGCCATTCGTTCGATTTGTCTTATAGCAATTTTACGGCGAAATTCAATGTCAACCTTTCGTTGCGCCATTCTTTCAATAATAATGGTATCGAAAGGGTCAGCCATTTGGTTACCGACCCGAATGGAGAAATCTTTGATGGAGACCATAAAGCTCCTCAAGGTGCTCTGTACAGTACTTATGATAATATCGGGAAGAGTAGGGAAACCGGTTTGAGCTTTTATGTGAACTGGAATGCTTCTCCCAAGACGCGGATCTATATTAACGGGCGTGGAAATTACAGGGATTTGCGAAGTCCTTCACAGAATTTGCATAATTATGGGTGGAGCGGTTCCGCTTATGGAGGAATACAGCATACTTTGCCTTGGAAAATCCGTCTGAGCCTGAATGGAGGAGGGAGTACACCATATATTAGTCTGCAAGGAAAAGGTTCGGGTTATAATTACTATGGTTTAGGATTGAGCCGTTCTTTCTTGAAAGAAGACCGTCTGTCATTGAATGTCTATTGTAACAACTTTGTGGAGAAATACAGGACATACAATAATCATACTGAGGGACAAAACTTTATGTCGAGAAGCTCCAGTAAATATCCGAGCCGGTATTATGGATTCAGTATCAGCTATCGGATTGGAGAACTGAAGGCGAGCGTGAAGAAAGCTGCCCGAAGCATTGACAACAACGATGTCAAAGGTGGAGGAGGTGGAAATGGAAATGCCGGTGGGGGAGGGGCACAATAGACCGCTCCCGCCACCGCAATTCCTTTTTATTGTTGTCTCACATCCTGCTTGTTGGTGTTGAAACCGAGCTTGGTGAGCCCTGCTTGTACGTCAGGATGGCTCATGAAGAGTTTCCAAAGCAATCCTGTCCGGTAGTTCTCGATCATGACTGCGATAGGACCTTGATCGATAGCAAGGTAACGTTTCGGATACCAGTTGTCCGTTTCGCTGAAAGCGTCGTAGAACCCGAAGGGACCGAATACCTTATCTCCCATATTATAGAGATGACGCATCACTTGCATCGAATATTCCGGAGTATATACGATGGATGACAGTGCGGCGGTAGGAGAAATGACGCCTTTATCGTCCTGCTCGTTGGGAGAATGGGCGGCATATCCGTCTACGGAATAACTGGCTGTCAATCCCCAGCAGTCTGCCCCGAACCCTTTGTAATGTTTGGGGTTGCGGATGCAATAAGCCCGGTTAACCAATGTCAGATTGCGCATTTCGTGGAAATAACTGGGACAATACTCATCTTTCAGTCCTACGGGATCGAGTCCCAGAAAAGAGTACTGAGCCCAAAAGAGCGGTCCGGCTTCCGTTCCCTGATAGCGGAGATGCAGTTCGATTCCTTCTACCTTATGCGGAGAAACGATGGCGCCGTTCTGTGCCCATCCGTCATGATAAACGGCGGCAGGTACTCCATGCGTGGGCGAAGCAGCGGCAAGGATATACATAATCATACATTCGTTATAGCCATGTACGGGGAAATCCATTTCCCAGCCGTACGTCGGACTCCAATGCCAGTAGAGCACATTTTGCCCGCCTTTCCGATACCAGTCCCAGTCTACGTCGCGCCAGATACGGTCGATGCGTTGGGCGATTGCTTTTTCTTTCTCATTTCCGTTTACATAATATTGGTGTACGGCAAGGAGACCTTGAATGAGGAAAGCGGTTTCCACCAGGTCGCCTCCATTGTCCTTTTGACCGAAAGGCTTTACTTTTCCGGTGTCACCATACCACCAATGAGGGTATGCACCGTGAAAACGGTCGGCTTTCTCAAGGAAGGAAACGATACGTTCCATCCGGGCCAATCCCTCTTCGCGGGTGACATAGCCACGATCTATCCCCGCAAGGATAGCCATGATACCAAAACCGCTGCCACCGGACGTGACTACATTGGAGTCATTTTGGGGATATACCCCGTCTACATGGTAACGTTCGGGAGCCAGGCCGCTATTCGGTTCCGCACCTTCCCAGAAATAAAGGAAAGTTCTCCGTTGGACAGTGTCCATTAAGGCATCATCCGTCAGTGTGTCGGCAGCGGACGCATCCGATTGGTTACCCTTGTTTTTGCAATTTCCGAAAGTCAGGATGATGGCCGCAAGAAACACAAGTGTGAGAGGCAATGCACCCATTTCTGACATTCTTCGATATTTATCTTTCATAATGATTTCGCTTTAGTTTAAAGTAAATTTCGCAGATTTTACATCCCGGCTATTTGTGCCGATCATCACCTCAAAATCACCCGGCTCGGCTACCAGTTGCAAGTCATAGTTATAATATCTCAGCATTTCCGGAGCAATCTTGAAACGGACAATCTTCATCTCACCCGGTTGCAGGAATATCTTCTGGAAACCTTTCAGCTCTTTCACAGGGCGGGTACTGCTGCCTACGAGATCACGAATGTAGAGCTGTACCACTTCTGTGCCGGGCCATGTGCCGGTATTGGTAACTTCTACTGCTGCGGTCAGTGAGCCGGTCATGTCCATTGATGAATGACTCAGGTCGATGTCGCTGTAAGAGAAGGTGGTGTAGGACAGTCCGTAGCCGAATGGGTAAAGCGGATCATTGTCCACATCCAGATAATTACTGCGGAACTTCTCAAACCATTTGCCTTCTTTCAACGGGCGTCCGGTATTCTTATGTGCGTAATAAAGAGGAATCTGTCCGACATTCTTCGGGAAAGTCATAGTGAGTTTACCACCCGGATTGACATAACCGAAGAGTGCGTCGCCAATGGCGTATGCAGCTTCACTGCCTCCGAACCACACGTTCAGAATAGCGGGTACATGTTCCTGTTCCCAAGTCAACGTAAGCGGCCGGCCGGTAAATAATACCAGTACCACAGGCTTTCCTGTCTTTAACAGTTCCTTCAATAAGTTCTGTTGTACATCGGGGATGTTCAGATCCGTACGGCTGCTGCTCTCGCCACTCATTTCCGAAGACTCTCCTAAAGCGGCAATGATAATATCCGAACGGCGTGCTACATTGAGCGCTTCGTCCAACAGCTGTTGGTCTGTGCGGCCATCACGGTTCAACGAACGGCCGAACATCGTTGCCCGTTCTTCGTATGCGGCGTCACTGATCAGGTTGCTCCCTTTGGCGTACATGATATTCGCTTTTCCTGCTGTCATCTCTTTCAGACCTTCCACCAATGAAGGAGAGCGGTCGAGCACGGCAGCCACACTCCATGTGCCGGGCATATTCGTCCGGCTGTTGGCGAGCGGACCGATTACGGCAATATTGCCTTTGGGGTTGAAAGGTAATAGCGGATTTCCGTTAGGGTTCCCGTCGGGGCTGTCGTTCTTTAATAAGACAAAGCTTTCTGCTGCAATCCTGCGGGCGGCTTCACGGTGGGCTTTGGTAAAGATGTCACGTGCCGGACGTTTCGGGTCGCAATATTTATAAGGATTATCAAACAATCCGAGTTTATATTTGGCTTCCAGAATACGACGGCAGGCTGTATTCAGTGTCTCCATCGAAACTTTACCTTCTTGAACGGACTTTTTCAGTGTTCCCACAAAGCCCTCGCTTACCATATCCATATCGACTCCGGCATTGATGGCACGTGCCGATACTGTCTGAAGGTCACCGATTCCGTGATCGATCATTTCGGAAATCCCCGTGTAGTCGGTTACAACAAAACCGTTGAAGCCCCATTGCCCGCGCAAAATATCGGTCATCAGCCATTTATTGGCGGTGGCGGGTATTCCGTCTACTTCGTTAAATGACGCCATCACACTGCCTACACCTGCTTCGACGGCAGCTTCGTAAGGCAACATATAGTCGTTGAACATTCGCTGGCGGCTCATGTCTACGGTGTTATAATCACGACCGGCTTCTCCTGCGCCATATAAGGCAAAGTGTTTCACGCAAGCCATGATTTCATCGTTCCGTTGCATATTCTTTCCTTGATAACCGCGTACCATCGCTTCGGCAATCATGGCTCCCAGAAACGGGTCTTCACCGCTACCTTCGGATACACGTCCCCAACGAGGGTCGCGTGAGACGTCCACCATCGGACTAAACGTCCATGAAATGCCGTCGGCACTGGCTTCTACAGCTGCAATACGGGCGGATTCTTCAATAGCGGACATATCCCAAGTGCAGGATAGGCCGAGCGGGATGGGAAACATGGTTTCATAACCATGAATAACGTCCATGCCGAACAACAATGGGATACCCAAGCGGGAACCTTCCACTGCCTGTTTCTGTACATCGCGTATTTTCTCTACTCCTTTTAGATTGAACAGTCCTCCCACTTCGCCTTTTTTGATTTTGGCGGCAATATCACTGCTTTTGGCTTGACCGGTGGTAATCTCTCCGGTGACGGGAAGATTCAACTGCCCAATTTTTTCTTCCAAAGTCATTTTGTTCATCAGTACGTCGATGAAGCGATCCATATCCTGTGGAGACTTTTGTGCCGATACAGTCAGAAGACCTGTGGCAAACAATAGGATGAGTAAACTTAACTTTTTGTATATCATGTTATTATATTTATTTATAGATAATCCGGATTTTGTACCAATACTCCTTTTGACTTATCAATTTCCGTCTGCGGAAGTGGAAGCAAGGCGTTCTTGTCCTGGTAATTTAATTTTCCTGCCGCGTGCAACACATCTTTGGCAATCCCCCAACGGACAAGGTCATAGAAACGGTCGAATTCCATTCCTAATTCCACACGGCGTTCGTGGCGGATGGCCTCGCGCAACTCTCCTTGATCGGTAGTTGTCACTTTGGGCAGTATATTGGCATTAGAACCTCTGGCACGTGCACGAACTTGCTCCAGGTAGTCGATAGCTTCTCCCGGAATTCCTTTTTCGTTGGCTGATTCGGCTCCCATCAATAATACATCCGCATAACGGATCAGACGAATGTTTACCCAAAAGCCCTTATTGGTATATTCTTTACGCAAAGCCGGATCGGTGTATGCTTTCTTGTTGAAGTAGGCACCTATCGCCGGAGAAACAGGAGATTCGCCGTAAGGCTCGTTCGTATTCTCCGGAGTGATGGGGTCGCTGTCCGAATGGCGGAAATAAAGTAGAGTGGCATTCTTACGCGGATCGCCCGGTTCGTATGCCTCCGCCATGTGTTCGGTTGCCATGTTCCATCCCCAGCCTAAATCCCACTGATCGGCTCCACGGACACCTTGTACTTCGCAGAACTGGCTACCGATAATATCGCTTTGCGGCAGGGCGGCAGTAGCGGTACATTGCAGTTCGAATATGGAACCGCTGTTGTTTTCACCTTCGTCTGTGAATATCTTATTGTACGGGGTGTTCAGGTTATAAAGGCCTTTCTTGATTACGTCGGTGGAGGCGGTGTACATATTGTCCCAATCGTTACGCATCATATAGGTACGCGCGTGTAAAGAACGTGCGGCTCCCCAAGTCAGCCGACCCGTATAATCGGAACTCCATGTTTCAGGCAATGACTCTTCCGCTGTTTTCAGGTCGCGGTCTATTTGCTCGTATATCTTATCAGCGGTCGTTTTCGGAATATTGGCCTCCGAAGCGTCGTTGATTTTATAAGTCACCAAAGGCACTTCACCGAAGGCTCTTACTAGATTGAAGTAACAATAAGCACGGAAGAAGGAGGCTTCTCCTTTATTGATGATGTCTTCGCTTTCCGTCTGTCCCGTTGTTTCCTTTTCGGCGATAGCGTCGAGAATATCATTGCATTGATAGATGATGGCGTAATTTTTGCCCCAATAAGCACCTAACTGACCATTGGAAGGAGTGTAGATGAAGTCGTCGTACATTTCGGCCACATCAGAACCGTCGCTGGCAAGACTTCCTTTCTCCGCATCTTCGGAGCGGAAACTATGGATGGCGAAGGCGGGTGTACCGGAGGTTACGTCGAAACTACGCATCATGGTGTATACATTATAGGTCTTACCGTTCACTAGTGCGTTCGGATTGTCATCTTCTGTGAACTGTCCTTGCGGGCTACGGTCTAGAAAGTCGCTGCAACTGCTCAGAAGCAGTGTGGTAGCGGCAATAAAGGTTGAAAATATATATTTATCCAGTTTCATACAATTATCGTTTTAAAAGGTTAAGTTGATTCCGAAGGTGTAGACTGCCGGTACGGGGTAACTGCCGTTGTCCACTCCGAATGCGGTAGCGGTACCACCCAGTTCGGGAGTATAGCCGGTGTTATGTTTCCATGTCTTCAGGTTCTGAATGTTGACATAGACTTTCAGGGCTTGCAGACGTATCTTTGCGAGCAGGCTCTTGTCGAAAGAATATGCTAACTGTACGTTACGGATACGGAAGAACTTGCCGTCTTCGATATAGTATTCGGAATTCAACGTATTGATGGAATGTTTGGAGTTCAATAACGGTTGGCTGTTGGATGTTCCTTCTCCGTGCCAGCGGTCCATGCGTTGTGCCAGATAGTTGAACTGGGCAAAGTTATAGTTGTCCCATGTACGGAAGATCTGGTTTCCGCCTTGTCCCATCATATCGATACCAAAAGACCAGTTCTTGTAATCCACGCCGAGCGAGAAACCGTAAGTGACATTCGGTGTCGGATCACCTATCATGGTACGGTCTGCGGGAGTGATCTTTCCGTCGTTATTGACATCGGCGAATTTCAAGTCACCGGGAGTAACTGTAGCAAGTGTATTCTCAGGAGACGATTTGATATCGTTTTCCGATTGATAGACTCCCGCTACCTTATAGCCATAGAAGTATCCGATAGGATAACCTGCCATTGTGTAACTTTGCTGTTTATCTCCGGCAATGATGGAATAACCGTCCTGAACAAGGCTTTTTACTTTATTCTTGATTGTGGTAAGGTTGGCACTGACGGAATATCCCCATTCGCCGATTTGGTCGCGCCAGGTGATTGCCATTTCCACACCTTTATTCTGAATCTGTCCCAAGTTACCGATACCGGGCATTGTTCCGGAGATTCCGGGAACTTCAGCAAGCAAATCTTTAGTGTTCTTCATATAATACACACCTTCGAAATGCAAGCGGTTGCGAAGCATATTCGTTTCAAATCCGGCTTCCCATGCCTCTACTTTTTCCCAGCGGAGGGTAGGATTAGGCAAATAGGCAAGTTGATATCCCGGATAAATGATGGACGGCTTACCGAATACAGCCGAATAGGCATTGGTCAATAGCGGTTCGGCAGGATAGGCCTTGTCCAGATTCTGATTTCCCAATGTTCCGTAAGAGGCCTTAATCTTCAACATATCCAGCCACTTGATGTCCTTCATGAATTCTTCTTCGGTCATCAGCCAACCGCCGCCTAGCGAGAAGAAATTCTGCCACTCATTGCCTGTATAAGAGAATGCGGAAGAACCGTCCCGACGGAATGACCCGTTGAACAGATATTTTCCTTTATAGTTGTAGATGACACGTGCAAGCATAGACACGGTACTGCGTTCCCATTGGGTACTTCCATTGGTTGCCGTAGCGGCATCTCCGATACTGACGAACCATTTATCCGGATCGTCCGGAATCACAAGGCCTACTCCTTGTTTGCGCGCTCCGTCCAGGCGGCTTAGTGAGTTATAATAAGTGGTAAAGCCGGCAGTGGCTGTCAGGTTATGATTGCCGTTGTCGAAACTGTTGGTATAGGTCAGCACATAGTCACTCTGCACTTTCGTCTCGTTTTCCTTGAACTGGCTGACTTCTGTTTTACCTGTTCCCAAAGTGGAAACATCTCCTTTGACGGTGGAGTCGTATACTTTTATGATAGGAGTATAGGTACGTCCGTTGTTGGAAGCGTAGTCCATAGAGAATGTCGCTTTGAAGGTAAAATGCTTCAAGAAGTCCACTTCGCCATAGACATTACCCGACGCACGATAGTTTTCAGCTTTCGTGGTGTTCGCTTTTAAATCGACATCTACCATAGGGTTGTTGATCTGTGCTTTCTGAAAATCGGGCAAAGCGCTGTATAATCCATACTCGTCGTTATATACAGGAGCGATAGGGGTGGAGCGGAGGGCGCCTAACACTTGTTTCGAATCGGCAGGGAGAAGGCGTGCGCCGTTGAACTGGAAGCCTACTTTCAGGAAGTCGGTGATTTTATAATCATTGCTGGCATTGATGGTCACCTTGCTGAATTTCTCATGCTCGATGTTGCCTTGTTCGTAAGAGTAGCCGACACCCAGATAGAAACTATGTTTGGGAGAAGCTCCTGTGATACTGATATTATTGTTCGTGATAAAGGCAGTCTGGAAGATTTCATCCTGCCAATCGGTGTTGGCGTCCCAGCCGGTGTAATCGAACGGGTCATCCTTCTGGTTGGCAAGCTGTTCGCTATACAGTTCTTTGAATTGCGCGCCATTGACTAATTTTACTTTGTCTACCACTTTCTTGAAACCGAAAGAGGTATTTATATTGACCAAGGTCTGTCCTTCTTTTGCTTTCTTGGTGGTGATGATGATAACACCGTTTGCGCCGCGAACACCAAAGATGGCTAGAGACGACGGGTCTTTCAGAATCTCCATCGACTCGATATCTTCCGGATTAAGGAAGTTGATATTATCATTGAATAAACCGTCGACAATGTACAGCGGTTTATATCCATTGATGGAGTTGGTACCACGGATACGGATTTCCGGATCGGCCCCGGCTCGTCCTGAGTTTACAATCTGCACACCTGCCACTTTTCCCTGTAAGGAAGAAAGTGGGTTCATAGCCGGTTTATTGGCTATTTCTTCTCCTTTGACGTTGGTGATGGAACCTGTCAGATCTCTTTTCTTTGCACTACCGTATCCGATAACGACTGTTTCGGCTAGTACTTGCGAGTCTTCTTTTAGGGTGACGTTAATTATGCTTTGTGCTCCTACTTTGATACTCTGTGTGGTCATTCCCACGTATGAAAATACCAATACATCCTCCGGAGTGACGGAGATTGAATATTTACCGTCCATATCCGTAATGGTTCCGGTAGAAGTCCCTTGTACGAGTACCGATGCACCGATCAACGGCTCATTGGCGGCATCTGTTACCGTTCCTGTCACCGTCTTTGTTTGTGCAAAGGCAGAGATAGAACTTAGTAACAGGCAAGTGAGCATAATGAAGCCCTTTAGCCTGATGGCTTTTGTCTGAAGATGTTGTGAAAGTCTAGTCCTCATTGCATTAAATTTTTCCATTTGTTACTATTTAGGTTGAA
>ERZ791883.1582-NODE-1582-length-18618-cov-18.966870_pt1 | contig 18618 bp, 16 predicted proteins | sample MGYA00510160_ERZ791883 | MGnify/ENA primary metagenome ERZ791883 (study PRJEB30046, sample SAMN00792072) | human gut metagenome | study: EMG produced TPA metagenomics assembly of the A metagenome-wide association study of gut microbiota in type 2... | reverse complement strand
CTATTTTGATTCAAGTTTGCGAACGAGCATCGCGAGTTTCGCAATTACCTATTTTGGTTTCACTATAACCCAAACACTTTCGGTCAGATCTTTTAAGGTTGCTGCCAGAACTGCATCGGTAATGTTGTACATTTGCCCAGTCATCCGCTGTGTCCATCGGGGCCTTTTTTGTCACATCTTCCGTCATATTTTTCACCGGCCTGCTGTACTGATATTCCGTTTTTCATAAAAGCCAAACTTTAGATAAAATTCAAGTACGGAATCATACGCATACAAAAACATCCCATCTGTCCTATCTTCATATTCCTGCATGATTTTCTCCATCCGAATCCGTGCATAACCCTTTCCCCAGTAGTCAGTGTCTGTCATGACCGTTCCGAGCTGTATCAATTTTAAAACGCTTCCGTTACAATTTTCATGTCACAACGGTTTACGGAAGCATTTGCGACCACTTTGCCGTAACACTTTATTATCTCTATAATCTTTTACTATCTGCATAAACACACCTTTCCCGACTACCAGCCCAGATCCAGCAGCCAGTTATTCAGACTTCTCTCCCTCTCTTTTCCATCGGTAATCTCCTTGAGACCGGTATACTCTCCCTTGATATTGCCGTCCACGATAAAAAGCACCCTGCCGCATTTTGCAGCAACTTTCGCATCATGCGTTACCATGACGATCGTTGTCCCCTCGTTGTTTAACTTCACAAGTTCGTCCATAACCTCATTGGAGGAAGTACGGTTTAATGCGCCGGTCGGTTCATCGGCAAAAAGCAGTTTGGGACGGTTCATCATGCTTCTGCAGATACACGCCCGCTGAAGCTGTCCACCGGAAACCTCGTTGATATCGTTATCTGCAATCTCGATGATCCCCATTTTGCGCATAAGCTGCTCGCCTCTTTCCTGCTTTTCCTGCCTGCTTTCCCTGGACTTTTTGCTTTCTGCCGCCGGAAGCACGATGTTGTCGAGAATCGTAAGATTTTTCATCATATACATCTGCTGAAAAATAAATCCCATCTCATCCAATCGGATTTTTGCAAGTTCCTTTTCGCTCAGTTTCGTAAGATCCTTCCCCTCAAAAAGCACCTGACCGCTCGTTGCCCGATCCATCCCCGAGATGGCATACAAAAGCGTGGATTTTCCGGATCCGGATGGTCCCATGATTGCAACCATCTCCCCCTCTTTTACTTCAAGATTTATATTTTTTAATACATTATTCTGCCTTTTATCAATTACATAGGTTTTGCAAAGATCTTTTGCACAAAGCAATGCTGCCATAAGATTTTCCTCCGTTTACTCTATATTGGTTGTATCGTTACTCTTAATCTTCCGGATCTGTAATGCCGTCATTCCCGATGCCAGAAGCGTCATAAGGAAAATAATGCCCGGATACAGAAAAAAGATTTTCCACGGTCGGATCACATAAGCCACTTTTCCCGCCCCCATCATGCCGAATATCGGATTGTCGATCAGATACGTTGCCGGAATCGAACAGATTGCCGCCAAAAGAACAGCCACAAGCGTAACCATACCGAATCGTATCATATGCCATTCCATCACCCGTTTGTTACCGAATCCCATCGCCTTAAGCACAGCGATCTGGCTTTTCTCGTCCGCAAGAAATGACCGCTCCATCAGAATACATACAAGAATTACAACGATCAGTGTAATTCCAAGAAGCAGATACTGTACCGATTCCATCGTTGATGCCACGCCCATACAATCATCACAGTATTCTGTGGCATTCATCACTTTTTCATTGTCAAAAAGCTTTTTGATCTTTTCTTTTCGAACCTCAATCTCCTTTGCAGACGGATGATCATCAAAATCGATCTGATAACTCATAACATTCGCAATATAGGTAAAATCGGTCGGTGCGTCCTCGTGAAGCCGTATGACTTCTCCAAGCTGATTCATGCTTTGAAAATAAGCAACCACAACGCAGTCAAGTGTCTCTTTTCCAAAATCAATCGTTACGGTATCTCCGAGTTTCGCCCCGGTCAATTTGCTGACCGTCGGTGTAATCGCAATCTCATTTTTGTTTTGCGGAACTACCCCATTGATATATTCATACGCGGATGCTTTCGTATGGATTCCCTGCTGACAACTGATGGAATAATCTTTTCCGTCAAAATGAACCTTATATTTGTACTGCGTTTCCACACACAGTTTCGCAGGCATTCCGTTTTTCTTAAACAGCGCTTCCGTTTTTGCAAAGTACTCCTCGATCTGCTTTCTTCCATCCGGATTCATACAACTCATCGCTTCCGTCAGATCGGTGTAGTACAGATCACTCCGCGTTCCGAATGTTGTAATAAACGTATCGCTTCGCATGGTTGATGAGACGTTGACAAATACAAGCACAAACAACGTGCATAAAAAGAATGTGGTTATGATCGTCATGTACCGTTTCGGTGCGCTGAACACATCATTGACCGCCATAAAGAAACCGGTGCTTCCATGGCTTTTGACCAGACGAAACGGCGACTTCTTCTTATAACGTTCCCCCGTCTGACCGGAACGGATCGCATCGATCGGAGAAGACTTCTTCACCAGCTTCGTGCAGCGAAAAGCATACAGCAGAATGACAATAACGACCAGAATTGCCCCCAGAACCGACAACAGGAAATGGTTATCCGCCTCCAGAACCATATTGCTGCTGACCGATCGCAGTAACAGATCAGAAAACGGGATACTCATAAAAAATCCCACAAACGCTCCTATTACTGCCAACATCAGATACTTTGTTAGGTAGAGACTCCGGATCTTGAAATTGCTGATACCGATTGCTTTCATCACACCGATCTCACGAAACTCCTCAAAGATCGTAAACGTGATGGAAAACTTTAATACAACAAACGACACGATGATCAGGCAGATACTTAAAATCAGCATCGTAAACGCAACGATCATATCCATGACATAGCACATTTTTATCAGCGAACGTGCGCCGGAAAACATGGTGCCTGGAGCCTGTGAAATAGCCGAAGCAATCTCCGATACGCCTGCCTCATCCTTTAGATCAATATAGCTGATCTGCCCCTGATACCCATTGTAAATGGTTTCATCCGAAAGCAGCTTCTCGATCTCCTCCCGATGAAAAAGGAAACGGCTGTTGCCCATCATGGAAGACCCTAAAAGCGCATCTTTTGCCATACCATCCAGCGTTACCATAAAAGAAATACTGTTGTGCGTAATCCTGATTTTATCCCCCGGCTGCAAATGATTTTTCTCCATAAAATCACCGGTTGCATATGCATGCCCCGGCTTGATCTGGGTAATCTGCTTATTCTCTTTATCAAAGAATTTAAGCCGGCTGTCCTCGATGGACTGGTAAATAACAGAATTCTTTGCCTCCAGTTTTTCTCCGTGCATATCTTTCAGATTGGATTTTTCTCCGAATACAACCGGCTCAATGCGATAATCCCGGATGGATTCCATCTCATGCAGGATCTCATCGATGGACGCTTTGCTGTCCGCACCCATCGAGATGACCACATAATCGCCGATCTCCGCCTTATCCAGATAGGAATCCGTTCCGTTCATGACGGAAACAACATTGCTGATTCCGCTCGCTACGAACATCGTTGCCAGCAGAATAAAACAAAGCAATATTGCGTTCATTACTTTTTTTCTTTTCAAATCTTTTTTCAAAATACGAAAAAGCATTTTAACGTTCCTCCCCTCGTTTGATGTACTCATCTTACAGGAGAAATTATTAAACAATCCTTAAATGCACATTATGCCTTTCGCACAACAACTGTCGCGCAGAAATCATCTTCCTTAATTTCCGCAAATACTTCCCCATCCATTTTTTGCATCAACTGCCGGCTGATATACAGTCCGAGTCCCGAACCATCCGTCGAGCCGACATTGCTTCCGCGATAAAAAGAATCAAACAGATTTATGAGTTCTTCCTGCTTTAAGCTGCATCCGGAATTTCTTACCGTGATCAGTCTGCAGTCCTCTTCCTCCGAAAAGTCGATGGAAATACACTTGCCGTCCCCGTATTTGATCGCGTTTTCCAAAAGGTTCTGCAACACCTCGATCAGCCGGTCCGCATCTCCTTTCAGCAACAGATCTGTGTAGGATGCAATCTGAAATCCGGTATGTAAATTATGCAGTTTTTCCTCATAAAGTCCCCGGATCGCATCGATCACATGGGACAGATACACTTCCCCCGGATTGACACTCAGTTGCAGGAAATCCTCTCTCGATGCGAGCGTGATCTCATTGACATACTCCTCAATCTCTTTTACGTTCTTTTCAATCCCCTGACATGCTTCGACACGCCGCTCCCCGGTCGTATAAAGATTTTCTGCCAGCGCCTTCGCATACAGCCGGATCGCAGATAACGGCGTCCTGATGTCATGTGTCAGCGACAGGATCAGCGTCTTTTTTTCTTTTTGCAGCGCGAGTTCTTTTTCTTTGTTGCTCTCCAATGTTTCGCGCAGCATATCCATTCCCCATAGGAATCTGCCTAAGAATTTGCTTTTTTCGGCTTTGACCGGCACCGAGAGATTACCTTTCGCCAGATCCTCGGTCAGCGACTGCATCTGTTCAAACGGCTTTATGATCTTCTTTCCGATATAACAAATCAGAAAAACAGACAGCAAAAACAGAATTCCCGAGGCAATATCCATGAGAACCCAGGTTCTGTCGTCTGTCTGTGTATAAATGATCCTGTAGATTGTTTCGGTTTTATCCTGCACACGCGAAATGCACGGTTCCTGATTATTTGCTGTCACATAATAAACGATATTCGCAAGTGCAATAATAAGCAGCTCCACTCCACAAAACTTTGCTGCAAATTTTTTGTAATTATTCATATCGGTATCCCGTTCCCCAAACCGTAATAATGTGTTTCGGCTTCTTCGAATCCTGTTCTATCTTTTCCCTCAGCCACTTGATATGTACCGTGAGCGTCTGCGGCTCCGATTCACTGTTGCTTCCCCAGATGCGGTTGAACAGGTATTCTTTCTTCAATGTCGTTCCTTTATTTTCGACCAGAAGTTTCAGCAGCTGAAATTCCTTTTCCGTGACATTGACTGGTGTTTGGTTCACGGTGAGTGTCTGCGTGACATTGTTCAATTTCAGATTGTCACATACGATTTCATCCAATGCATATTTGCGTTTAAAAATGCCGTTGATCTTGGCGATCAGAATATCGATGTCATACGGCTTACAGATGTAATCATCCGCGCCGATCTGCAACCCCTTTAACGTACTTTCCTTGTCATCCCTTGCAGTCGCGATCATAATGTGTGCGTTTGAGGTTTCTCTTATTTTGGAACAAACGGAATAACCGTCCACCCCCGGCAGACCGATGTCAATCACAACAAGATTGGCACCGTACTGCTCAAAGATCTGAAGTGCCTTCTCCCCGGTGTCCACAAGGCTCACCGTATAATTTTCTTTTCGCAGGAAATCGCACAAAAGTGTTCCGATCTCCCTGTTGTCCTCTACGATAATAATGTCCGGCACTGTTTTTCCTCGTGATTCAAAAAATGATACCCCCATATTACCATCAATCTGTAGAAGCTTCAATTACCTGATTGCGTAACAAATTAAGAATCCGTGCATAACCCTTTCCCCAATAGTCAGTGTCTGTCATGACCGTTCCTAGCTGTATCAGTTTTAAAACGCTTCCGTTACAATTTTCATGTCTATTTTATTATATATTTTGTTCCTCTGCCCTTGCCTTTAACCAATATAATGCCCTTTCTGCTCATATCTTTCAATAACTGTGTTGTCTTAGATTTACCAAAAGATACATATGGTGCAATTTCGCTAATAGGTTTCAACATGGTTTTACTCAAAATTTTGTATACGGTTCTTTCATCCTCCGTCAAATTCGTATTTTCTTCCAAAACAGGAAGAACAATCTTAATTGTATTTTCTGAAACTTCAAAATCAGGTTTTCTTAATCCATCCATATAAAGTTGTTTTATTCTTGTAATTCCTGTTCCGAAAATCTCAACAAACCCCAATCGATAGAATACATTTGCAAGATTTCTATTGCGCAAAACAGAAAGTTTGCCCGATAAATATTCCTCCTCTGTTATTCCAGCAGGTAAGCCTCCCGGAGAAATAATTTCTATTCTGTCATCAAACATTAAGATCCTGATTTGCGACTCTACATCCCAAGCTCTGTGAATCAAGGCATTGGCAATCGCCTCTCTGAATGCAGCCTCTGGTATTTTTTCTATATTTTTTCGTTCCGCCCCCTGTATGATTTCGTAACGATAATAATCTCTGAAAGTCTCTATTGTTTGATCGTACACTTCCAATATCGATTTATTTTCAAAAGTCACTCTTTTTTGAATAATGCTGATATTTTCGCCAAACTTCACAATATCAATACCCGGAAAGTGATTTTTGTCAGCCAACAGCCCTGCTGCATTATTATATCCCTTTACATTGTCATACAAATTCAGAGTTTTCAAAGTATCGATATTAAACGTATCAATTTGAATGCTTTCCTTTAATTTTTGATGCAAAATTTCAAAGGACAAATCCTGTTCTTTGCATGGAAGTTGTTCAAATTTAATATTTTTCCCTTCCAAAATAAGTCTTGAAAGTTCTAATGTATCCACTTCTATTGTTGCTGTATCGTTCCTTTTATACGCTTTTGATTTATATAAATAAGGTTTTTGAATGCCACTTTTTACAGCAAGTTTTATAACATTATCACTTTGTACTTCCAGTGTATAATCCGGTTGTGGTGAAATACTGTCATTGATTTTATTTTCGATATCCAGACATGACTGCTTTACATCAGCAATTCCTTTGATGTTACCATTGTCGTCAATTCCAAAAAAAATCGCTCCACCTTCATAATTTGAAAAGGCACTTACCGTTTTTAAAAAGGTATTTGTAATCGTTTCTTTAAACTCTACCGTTCTCGTTTCATGCATACTATTGGTCTCCTTTCCAACTTTATTATGTTTATTATATGCAAAAACAATCAAAAAATCAATCGTAAAAAAATACGATTGATTTTTTGATTGTTTTTATTTGTATTGTTACTCTTTATTATTTTGCACAATCCATTATGATCTTCTCACACAGATCATATCCAAGCTCGGAACTGTTCAGTGACAATGTATAATTCTTTGCCATCCCCCACTTCTGATCCGTATAAAATCGATAATTTGTCATACGCCTTTTATCGATATCTGCCATCATTTTTTCTGCTTCCTCTTCGGTAACATTATACAGTTTACAGATACGCGCCACCTTTTCCGGCATATCCCCATGTATAAAAATATTCAGCACATTATCTTTGTCTTTTAAGATAAAATCCGCATTCCGTCCTATGATCACACAGCTTTCCTTTTCCGCAATCTCCAAAATCACTTTCCTCTGCGCTTCATACACCATATCTTCCACGGATTTTCCGGTGATGTCACGTCCTGCAAACGCATAGGCAAGCAGTCCTTTCTTTGGAGACAATTCTGCCTTTTCTTCAATATATTCCGCTGAAAATCCGGACTGCTCCGCAATCTGTGCGATAATATCCTTGTCATAATACTTTATGCCAAGCTGCTTTGCCACTTCTTTTCCAATAAAACGACCACCGCTTCCGAACTCTCTGCTGATCGTAATAATTCTTTTTGCCATAATCACATCTCCCTTTCGCTTAAAACATCTACTTTTGTTTTACGGATTCTCTTTAAAAATACATAGCCGGCCAGACACGCGATAAACTCTGTGATCGGGAACGCCCACCAGATCAGCGAAACTCCCATCTGTCCGTTTCGGACGAAAATAGAGAAAATGCCTGCCAACGGCAATATAATTACAAGCTGTCTGAGCAGCGAAATCACAAGCGACTCGATGCCTCCGTCCAATGCCTGATAAATTCCCTGATATGCGACATTGATTCCTGCAAAAAGAAAACTGATAGAAATAATGTGCATTGCTCCGATAAAATATTCTCTTGACTGCCCTGCGTTGAATAAAGTTGCAAATGCACCCGGGAAAATTTCCGTGATCGCCACACCAAGAACCATAAGTACGATTGTATAAATCAGTCCGTACTTCATACCATCCTTAATTCGCTTTTTACTTCCCATCCCATAGGAAAAAGCGATGATCGGTGTGATCGCATCCCGCAGACCAAATGCAAGGAACAACACAAACTGCTGCACTTTATAAAACAATCCATATGCGGTCTGCGCCGAAGGATTAAATTTTAAGATCAGATTCATTACATAAACCATAATAGACATCAATGCCTGTGCAATGATCGCCGGAAGTCCGATCGAATAAATCTCTTTTATAATTCCACCCTCCGGTTTCATGTATTTTGTTCCATGCGCAAATTCTTTATTTAATTTCGTATGGAAAATAAAGAGTAATACTGCCGATGCAACCTGTCCGATTACCGTCGCATATGCAGCACCTTCTACTCCCATTTCAGGAACAGGTCCGATCCCGTAGATCATGATCGGATCAAGAATAATATTTACCACTGCCCCCACAACCTGACCGATTGTAGAATAAAGTGAACGTCCGGTTGCCTGTAATAACTTTTCAAACAGGGAAAAGAAGATAATTCCAAACGAAATCACACAACATATCCTTAGATAGCCGGTTCCCATCGAAATTACTTCCGGATCAACCGTCTGCGATGAAATATAGGCTTTCACTCCGAAAATTCCAAACAGCAGACATACCGCATAAATAATTACTCCAAGAAATAAACTGTTTCCCGCAACTTTTGCTGCTTTTTTGCTGTTTCCCTGTCCAAGTGTCCGCGCAAGAAGTGCATTCGTCCCCACACCGGTTCCGATTCCTACCGCTACCATGAGCATCTGCACCGGAAACACCAGCGTAAGTGCATTTAAAGCGGCTTCACTTCCCTCCTTCATGTTTCCGACAAAGGCACTGTCCACAATATTGTAGACCGCCTGCAATGCCATCGACAAGATCATCGGTATTCCCATCTGTACCATGAGCTTATTGACCGGCATCTCCTTCATCCTGTTTCTTTCTGCCATCTTAACTGAATCCTCCTTTTTCTACATAAAAAAAGCATGTACTTATCTCACAAGCTGGACTTACGCTGATAAGCTACACACTTTTTCATGGCATTATAAAATTAAAAACGAGCAACAAAACTGGATTTACGCTCGTTTGCTACTCGTTTGAAAATTATTATATTTCTCTTTTTCTAAAAAGTCAAACAAAAAGTCTTATGATTAATAGGTGTAGGATGATAACACCTTATTTTTCTTTTACTGCTGTTGCAATTTTCTCTACAATCACACAGACAATTACGGTAATCACCATATCCGGCAGCGTATTTCCAACTGGTGTATCCACATGCATCAGCACCCGGTACAATACAAAACCGACCAGCCACACCACAAGATTTCTCCACTGAAAAGCGGATTCCTCAGCATCTGCTTTCTTTAAAATGAAATAATCTGCAATCTGCACTGCAATCATCGGGGCAAATACAGAACCAATCAGATACAGGAAATTTGTAATGTTATCCATCGGATAAACAATTGCTGCCACAGTTCCAATCACGGTAACAACAATCGCTGCCCATTTCTCCTTAATTTTTGAAGAAATGGAAACACTTGAAACTCCTGCGGAATATGCATCCAGAAACGTCGTCGTAACCGTGGAAAATACAATGATGAGAAGTCCCACAACGCCAAACCCTGTTTTTAACATAATCTGCGCAATATCATATTCGCCGGTAAAAATAGCAGCCCCCATACCGATCATATACATAAAAATGCTGACCAGACTGTAGACAACCACACTGACAAGTGTTGCGGCAAACGGTTTTTCTGCTTCTCTTGTATAATCACTGATCAGTGGCAGCCAGGAAAGCGGCATTGCCACGGCAAGTTCCACAGCCGCACCAAATGTAAGACTTCCATCATCCACGACCGGAGCCGCGCTTCCGGTTCCAAAAAAGATCACTTTAAAAAGAACCAGAGATAAAATAAAAAGTGCGGTCATGGCAACCGTATTTAACTTGCCAAGATTCGTAAGTCCGACAAAAATCCAGACAACAATCAGTGCGCCGATAATGATCGCCCATACCCAGATTCCGGTATGCAAAACCCCGTCTGCCGCAAGTGCTCCGTCATAAATCATAATTGCGGTCCACCCTACAAGCTGTAACACATTTAAGACAGCAAACAGAAGGCTTCCTCTCTCGCCAAAACTCATTTTCACAGTTTCCATGGCACTTTTTCGTTCTTTCGCTCCAATCATTCCTGCTGCAAACATCATAAGTCCGCCGATCAGATGTCCCAGTAAAATTGCTGCCATGGCTTTTCCAAATCCAAGCGGTGCAAAATAAGTACCTGTCAGTATTTCCGCCAGGGATACACCTGCTCCAAACCAAATTAATCCGTTACTGAACACGGAAGTTCCTTTTTTTCCCATTTGTACACTCCTCTTAACCTATGATAAACCCGGCCTCACATTTGCCGGATACTAATATTCTCCTTCAATTGCAAATGCATGGTCCATTGGTCCGCTTCCTTTTCCAAGGTCAAGCATGGCGGCAAGTGCACCGGAAATATAATTTTTTGCATACTTCACGGACGTTTCAAGATCTCTTCCTTTTGCAAGGTTTGATGCAATCGCAGAAGAAAGCGTACAGCCTGTCCCGTGTGTATTTGGATTGTCAATCCTCTTTCCCTCAAACCATACCGGCTCTTTACCCTTCTGGTAGAGCAGGTCATTGGCATCATTTAACTGATGACCACCTTTTAATAAAACGGCACAGCCCAATGTGTCACAAATAATTTCTGCTGCTTTTTCCATATCTGCATCAGTCTTGATCTGCATTTCGGAAAGCACTTCCGCTTCCGGAATATTTGGCGTAATCACCGTTGCAAGCGGTAATAATTTACTTTTCAATGTGCTGATGGCATCCTCACTGATCAGTCTTGCCCCACTGGTTGCCACCATGACAGGATCTACGACAATATTTTTTGCGTGATACTCTGTCAGCTTCTGCGCAATCGTCCCAATCAGTTCACCAGAAGCAACCATTCCGGTTTTAATCGCATCCGGATAGATATCCGTAAAAATACTGTCCAGCTGCTCTGCCAAAAACTTCGGGGTTACCTCCATAATATCTGTTACACCGGTCGTATTCTGGGCAGTCAAAGCCGTGATCGCACTCATTGCGTAAACATGGTTTGCTGTCATTGTCTTAATATCTGCCTGAATGCCGGCGCCTCCACTGGAATCACTTCCAGCAATTGTTAATGCTGTGTACATAACATCCTCCTTATCGTATCCCTTTGTGCATTAATTTTATATAGCGACTGAAGGTGGTGCCCCCAATCTGCCGCTGCATGTACTATATTACACACCCTCTCCGGAAATGCAAGAGGTTTTTTCATGGATCACATTCAGGACATCCCTCAAAGCCTGTTTTCTTCCCGAACCTTTGCCGGCTTCTCTTCCTTTCTGATAAAATAAATAAAAGGAACCAGCATTTGACAGATGCTGATTCCCTGTTATAAGACTAAAAAGATTCAACCTCAGATATCCGTTTATATCTCTTACATAATTTTTTATTTTCGTACATATAAGAGTCAGCCTTATCGAGCAATGTCTGAATTGTATATTTACCGTCATTTGCGGATAATGCCCATCCATAAGCATAGTCAATCAGCATTTTGTCTTCCCTGTTGTTTAACCGGTCTTTTTCGAGACATAAACATTTTAATATTTCCTCAACCTCTGTTTGGCTTGTATGATAAATAACTGCCATAAATTCATCTCCACCATATCTTCCAACAAAGTCTTTTTCCGGAATCACATTGCGCAAAAGCCGGGCAAAATTCAATATTAACTGGTCTCCTGCCGAATGTCCCATTGTATCATTTACCGTCTTTAAATTATTCAGGTCAAACATTATGCATGCGGTAGGCTCACTAATTATTTCTTTATTACCAAGAAGTTCCTTACAGGCACTTTTGTTTGGCAATCCGGTATGGGCATCTGTATATGCCCTGTGTTCTAACAGCTTATTTTTCACCGCCATCTTCATTGCCATCAGGGTCTGCACAATAACCAATATCACCAGACACAGCATATCAAACGCAGACAGAATCTCTATGGTGCGAATCTTTGTGGCAATCTTTTCGGAATACTTTTCTGCTGCAAATACAGTTTCATCTGCCATCTTAAAATAAATCTCACTCATATTGACAATATCTGTATTTTCATATCCCACACTTCTTACGGCTTCAATTTCTGTTTTCAATTTTTCCCAGTAATCACTCTGGATTTTTAATTTTTCCTGATATTCTTTGTCATAGAGTTTTACCAGTTCATAATGTCCATCCTGATATCTTAACCCACTCAGAATATCATCCAAATATTTCATTAATTCTTCATTCCGGTTTTCTGTAATTTCTAATTTTACTTCACGCTGTGTAGCTCCACGTACCAGACCTGCATAATTTATTACACGCGCTGTCCCTTGTAACCAGCTAATCTGTATCATCATAAAAATAATAAGAATTACCAATACCAGGATAAGGCAGCTTTGTATAATACCAATTATATTTTTACTTTTCTTATCAGACTGTCCTTTCAGATTAAGCATTTTTCCTCCCATTGACAATCAAACCTGTTCTTCTGCATACATAGCATTCACCTTATATCAGATATTTCTTTTCAAATTCTTCAATCTTCATCGGCTTTCCATAAAAAAATCCCTGAATCATACGGATTCCCATCTTTTTTACAATATCTCTCTGGCGCTTAGTCTCCACACCTTCCACGCATACGCGTACATTGATGGCATTTGCCAGTTCCGATACCATCCGCACAAATGCATTGGAAAAGTCGTCCTCGCCAAGATGTTCAATAAAACAACGGTCAATCTTGATCACATCCAAAGGCATCTCACGGATATGATTGAGGGATGAATATCCTGTTCCAAAATCATCCAGTGCCACACGTACACCAAGATTCCGGATCTCACTTAATATCTTCTTCATCCGTACCATATCATTGATCGCCAGGCTTTCCGTTACTTCCAACGTCAGATTCTGTGGTATGATACGGGTTTCTTCCAGAACCTTTGCAACCTTCTTTACAATGTCATTCTGTAACAGCTGTACAACCGACAAATTTACATTAACATGATACTCCGGATGCCCCATATCATTCCAGTATTTGCACCGCAATGCCGCATTTCTCATGACATACTCCCCGATTGGATTGATCAGTCCCAGATATTCCGCAAGTGGAATAAAATCTGCCGGATTCACAAATCCAAGTGCACTTGAATTCCAGCGGATCAATGCTTCTGCACCACAGCATGGCTCTCCCGGCTGACAGACATCAATGATCGGCTGATAAAACACTTCAAATTCCGTGCATGCATTCATGGCTGCAGTACGCATATTTTTCTCCAGATCCAGTCTGCGGTATGAGGAAGATGCGTCCATCCCATCATAGTATTCCACGCGGTTTTTGCCCCTGCGTTTTGCCGACAACAGGGCAATATCTGCTTTACGGACAAGTTCTTCCACCGTTTCTCCATCCTTCGGGAAATATACGATCCCCATACTTATGGTGCAATAATAATCTTCTCCCTTTAAAAACCATGGTTTCTTAAATATGGATGTCACTTCCCTGACAATCCGTTCCAGCTCCGGATACACGGAATCCGGAATAATCACAACAAACTCATCCCCTCCCATGCGGTAACAGGTATTCTCAATCCCATCTATCCTGCGCAGGCTATGGGAAATCGCTTTCAACAGAATATCCCCATACTGGTGTCCCAGCCCGTCATTGATATGCTTAAAATCATCCAGTCCCATATAAAGCAACGCTCCTGTTGCATCTTTTTCCCGGGTCTTTCGTATAAACTGTCCCAGATCCTGTTCGCAGCGCATGCGATTAAACAACCCTGTCAGGAAATCATTGTTCGCCTGATTTTCAATTTCTTTCTGATAAATTTTCTTTTCGGTAATATCATAGAGTGTACACATGGCAACTTTTCTGCCATCCACCCAGTCAATCTCGGTCTTATGCACATCCAGCCAGCGTTCCTCAACAACCGAATAAATTTCCTCATAATACTGGCTGCGCTTTGTTTCCCGGTCGGAAAACAGCATTTTTTCCAGATGATTTCCCGCGATACTGCGAGAGAAAAGTTCTTTGAATTTGTGATTCATATAAAGAATTGCATGGGTATGGTAATCAACCACATATATTCCACATCCGGTATTTTCCAGAATCGCCTCTAAAGATGTATAGGAACTTGCCAGCGAATTCTTTGCAATTCTTTTAAGCATGATGCTCTGCACAACTCTTCGCACATCACTGACAAATTTGATATCTCTGTTCTCCCAGATTCTTGTTTTTTCATTATCATACACGCAAAAATACATCGCCGTGCGGTTTTGTATTTCAATCGGTTCAAAAATTCCGGCACTGATATGACAGGTTTTAAATAAATGTGCAAACGGTTCCGGCATGATGGAGTCCGATGAGATCATATAAGTTTTACCATTATAAAACGGCAGTGCACCGATCGGAATATGCTGCCCCTCTGCAAGAATGGACTTGTCTGGTTCTTTTGTATACTCGCAGATCATGTCTGCCGTATTTTCCCCTGTATTCTCGCGCAACAGACATCCACCGGAAATTTCCAGACTTTCACATGTCTCCCGCAAAATATCCTCAGCCACTTTTTCAAAACTGTTATCCGAATCCATCATCTGCAAAATTTCGGTCATTGCCCGGCTGCGGTGCAGCTGGTATTCCATCGCCAGCTCGGAAACAGAACTCTTTTCAACCGCTTTCTGCGCGATCATCTGATTTCTGCGACTCTCAAACAACTGTCCGGAAAGCAGTGATAGAAATTCTACCGATGCGTAAAACTGCTCCTCCGTCGTAATAAGCATTCCCTCCGGCAGATGAACCTCTGGTGTCAGCCGCTCCTTTATAATGCCCATAACAATCCAGACAACCTGCAGCTGATCTTCTACTTTTGTGGAAACAGCACACAATTTCATGAAATCCTGTGCTGTTTCCCGCTCCACAACCGTTTCCATCCGGTCATGCTGCATCTGGTCTACCAGTTCCATGTAGGCATGTTTATCTACCTGTGTCCGTAAAAACCCCACCTGTTCTTCTGTTCCAAACGGTTTTGTCACAACACCTTTATTCTTATCCACACACATCAGATACAAATGATCTGCACAGCAAAACTGATCCTGCAGCTGCTGTAACATTGATATATCTATCAGATTCGTATCATCGTTCATGCCATTACCTCTTTACTCCTATAATTAACAGATAACATCCTGCCTTACTCTGCATACAATATTCTTCCAAAAGAGAGAATTCCCTGTGAAGACGCAGCTGTTTCTTCACAAATCCAATCTCTCCTGTATACATCACAATCACAGCCTCCTTTTCCAGAATGGTTAATGCTTTCCGGAAAAATTTCTCATACAGACGGTCCAGCTGCTCCCGCGTCATTTTTCCCCGCACCGGCATATTGGTTACAATCTCATCAAACAAATAATCATGTTTAAAATCAAAGAAATCCCTGTGTATGAAATTGATCTGTTCTCCTGCCAGAGCCGCATTCTCCCGTGCTCCGTCAATTGCCTCCCCAAAAATATCCGTACCATATTTTTCACGTGCCGGAACACGGATATCCCGCTCAATCAGCATGGTGCCCACGCCGCAGAACGGATCAATAATCTGCGCATTCTCTTTCAGATATGGTGCTGCCAGTTCCATAATCAATGCCGCAAGGGAAGGGTGCATGGAAGCGGCAATTGCATGTTTCCGGTACGCAAACCGGTGATCCGGAATAGTATAAAATTTCAGTGCCGGGAAAAACTTTCCCTCACGATTTGCAATCAGTCGAAGTTCTACCTCATAATCCCCCGGAGAATTCACCAGTTTTCCATCCGACAACTGTTCAATGGCAGATCCAAGCTTTTTGACAAACCGACTTCTCTGTTCCAGTGTCATTGCGGATCTGCACTCAATCCGGAAAAAGAATGGCTTGTCCTCCCGGTGGTATTTTGCACAGATTGCAAGCATTGGCTTCCACACCGCCTCTGCTGCTTTTTCCGGTTCCTGCTCCAGAAGTCCTTTGACCGGAAGTAAAAACAGCATGTCCCGATATGTGCGGATCTGCAACAGCTGCAACAGATCATCCGTCTGTACAATCACACCGAGCGGATGCGCCTTTCCACCGGTCTGATTTTCCAGTATTCCGCGATGATTGCGGTTTGTCACCAAAAGTACATGATTGTTCTTTTGTTTTATATCAAAATGATGGGTATCGATTCCTTCATACTGAATCAGGATTGCCCGCAGTGCCCGCAGTTCTGCTTCCCGGTGTTTCCGGTTTTCTTCGGTGACCGGCTCTCCTTCCAGCTCTGCAAGACGATCTTTCAGCTGCGAAAGGATTTCTTCTGCATGAAGTGCCTTCATGGCTTCCAGATATGCACTTTTTACGAACAGTGTCTGTTCCCGGGTATATGCTTTCCAGAGCGGCTGCAACGCATTCTGTACTGCCAGGTCTCCCAGAAGAAGTGCTGCATTCTTCCGCGTCTTTGCATCCTCTTCCTGTAAAAATCCAAACACCAGATCTTCATGCCCGCGTACAAATTCTATAGCCTGCGCTTTTTGCTCTTCCGTTGCTTCTTTCAGGCTGGCACGCAGAGCACTCAGATTACTCCTTACATTTTTCTTTTCCTGTAATTCCGTAAATAGTTGTATCAAAAATTTCTCCTCTGTTCCGTTAATTATTCAGAATACTTCCTATATTTAATTTATTGTAGATGATTTTTTATTCTTTGTCCACTCCATTTTTTTCGATGTAAGCCGCCAGATCATCATGAAAATCTTCCCATGCACTCTCATGTTCCACAAAATATTTCGGACAGTTTTTACCTGTCACATCATAATGCCGGATCACATCTTCAATTCCAAGATCATATCTTCCGATCAGCCAGGTTATCAATTGGATCAATGACTGATACGTACTGTCATTGAATTTTCCGGTGTCATCCGGAATACAGCATTCGATTGCGATTGTATCACTGTTTCGGTTATTGGATGCATATGCGATTTCATTGCAGGGAATGCACTGTACAATTTCTCCATCCAGCCCGATCACGAAATGACTGCTTGCCTTGGTCTGGTGAGATTGTTCCAGCCCTGCGAAATAATTCCGGTTCTGGATGGCAGTCGTTCCCGGATTGGCCGTGTAATGAACGACAATTCCACGAACCTTTTTAAGTGCAAGCCCCGGACGGGAATATTCATTGACCGGAAGCAGTTCCACGTCTAATTCCGGTCTCTGGTCAACGTATTTTTTATCTGTAATATCCCAGCTGCTGTCAGACACCGTCTGCTGCGCCCGTTCCTGCTTCACTTTATGTATGATTCCCAGAATGGATCCCAGCAAAATTACGGCAATGATAATCATTAAAATGCGCATCTGCAGCTGTTCTTTTCTTGTTCTTCGTTTTTTATATCTCTTTCGATAGGTTGGAGCCATAAATGCATATCTCCTGTATTATTTTTGCCCCTTTGTGGGGCTTATTTCTATCTTCTCACATATTGCGTATCTGTCAATGCTTTTTTCGATGCTGTGGATTTGTACGAGTGTTTTAGATATAAGTTTTCTCAAAATGACGGAAGAAGACGTATATTCTCTTTCTACAGAAAAATTTACAAAGAAAATTTGTATAAAAGATACCGTTCGGAAGCGTTTTGTCAATACAGAGAATGATAATTCATTAAAAAATGAGTTGTTTTTGTGGTGTACAGCCTTAGAAATTGCCTGCTGTCACTTCCTGACAGATTAAATTCTTCATTCTGTCCTCTATTGTTACCTTTTTTGCTTTGTTGAAGAACGCCCCGACAAGGTAGGTAGTGTTTCCTATTCTCGCCTTGAAATTGCCACCATCAATATAATTTGCTTTATTTTCCGCTGTTTTCTCTTCCTGCATTCGTACCTCTCCTTTCCAAGATTCCCCCTACAAGGGACAGGTAACAAAAAAGATAACATGACCGAAAAGACCTCTCAAATCACCCTACCTGTATCTGCTACCTGTGTTTTATTTATTTTTCTATTTTCTTGTTACTTTTGTTACCTACAAGAGAAAACCCAGTAAAATCAATACTTTCACTGGGTAACAGAACCAGTAACAAAAAGGTAACATCATCAATTCTGTTACTTGAATGGTATCTCTAATTCCAGTTGCTTCGGTACTGCCATAAAACCATCGCTGTCCGCTTTGTCGGGGATTCCCTGAGAGAAACCGGCACGAACCCAGCCACGCTGTTTGCCATAGACACCGAAATGCATGGCACCATCACTCATAATCCAGTCTGTTACCGAATTATACCCAGTACTTAGTGGCGAAACGCCACTAATTGTGCAATGGTTGCACCCTTGACCGGCTAAGGCGCTTCGCCCTTAACCCGAGCGGAGTCTTTCTCCTGCACCTTGCGTAAGGCTCTGCCTTTACAATCCAACAACCTGAAAGTTTCTTTTTCTTGATAAATGGGGATTAGTTTTCCTTTTTTCCAATCAGCAATAACCACCTATGGTCAAAGCATATTTGTCCCT
>ERZ791883.1560-NODE-1560-length-18875-cov-3.633741_pt1 | contig 18875 bp, 20 predicted proteins | sample MGYA00510160_ERZ791883 | MGnify/ENA primary metagenome ERZ791883 (study PRJEB30046, sample SAMN00792072) | human gut metagenome | study: EMG produced TPA metagenomics assembly of the A metagenome-wide association study of gut microbiota in type 2... | reverse complement strand
AACTAAATTTCAAATATTTCAAAGAACTATTTTAGATTTTAATGGGACAGCAATGTTTAGATATATATTATCTTCATCATTTTGATGTAATGCAGTCATGGAATATATTGCTGCATACACTAGGTTGTTTCGATTGGTTTGTATACTGTATTTCTTTCTTCTACATCATTTTTTGGTTATCTGCTTATGTGGCCAGAAAACTAAGAATGGAGCATACATATATTCTTCTTGCATTCATGGTTCTTTATAGTATGATAGCTATACCTCTGTTTGGAGAGTCTCATGCTCATTATTATCGGTTGCCATGGGCCTTTTGGTTGGGGAATTTTGTTTGTAGTAAAGAAATTAATAAAAAATATGCAATTTTTCTGTTAGGATTGCTGGTTTTAACATGGATACCTCAAGGTGTTATAATGATGCGTAGCTATATGTTTGCTATATGCTGCATTGTCATAACTTTTATTCTGAATAGATATTATGTGATAAAATCAGAGGGAACCGGAAGTTTGATGTTGCTACTAGGTACGGTTTCTTATTTCTATTACCTCATACATATTCGATTGACTTGGACATTGCTGAAGTACATTTGCTTAGAGAGCGTGACAATATGGGCCATCATTAATTTTGTAGTGGCTTACTGGGCTTATAAACTATTTTTCTGGGCAAAGAAATAAAATATGATAGAAATAGAAGATAAAAAGCAATGTTGCGGTTGTAGAGCCTGTGTGCAGATATGTCCCCAGCAGTGCATAACAATGAAGAAGGACTCCGAGGGGTTTTACTATCCTCAGGTTGATGTTATTACCTGTATAAAATGTGGCTTGTGCGATCAAGTATGTCCATTATTATCACCAGGTGATAAAAAACTTCCTACAAAGGTATATGCTGCTCGATGTAGTAATGATGTTATTCGTAATGATAGTTCATCGGGTGGAGTGTTCTATACCTTGGCTGCGCAAGTTATTCATCAGGGTGGTGTCGTTTTTGGAGCTATATTCGATGCCTATTGGAATGTATATATGGGATACGCTGAATCAATAGATGGCATAACACAAATGATGGGAAGTAAATATGTGCAAGCAGATGTTAATGATTCATATAAACAGGCTAAAGTTTTTTTACAGCAAGGAAGATTCGTTCTTTACTCCGGTTCTCCTTGTCAGATAGCGGGGTTGAAGAAATTCCTTAGGAAGGATTATGAACATTTAATAACCTTGGATTTTTTATGTCATGGTGTGCCAAGTCCGGGAGTGTGGCAACGTTATTTGCAAGAAATCGTTTCTAATGCCGCTTTTAATTCGGATTTAGAGAAAAATTCAGTTTTATCTTTTTCTCTAAATTCAATGTCTTTAATAAAAGACATTGAATTTAGAAATAAATCACTACATGGTTGGAAGAATTTTAGTTTTGTTGTCCGATTAAATTCTACCATTAAATCCGATCAAAATTCAGTTTTGCTGTCTGATATTCACTATAAGAATCCCTACATACGTGGATTCTTAAATGATTTATATTTACGTCCGTCATGCTATAATTGTATGTGTAAGAATGGACGTAATGAGAGTGACATTACAATTGGTGATTATTGGGGAGTAGATGAGTATGTGCATGGGTTTGACGATGATAAAGGTAGTAGTGTAGTGTTGGTTTACACTTCTAAAGGTTATAAAATGCTCCAAACTATTGATTTGATTAAGCGATCTTCGAAATTGGAGTATGTGCAACGATGGAATGCAGGTTTTTGGGAACAGACTAAGCCACATTCTAATCGAAAACAATTCTTTGAGTTAATAGCTCACGGCACAACAATAGGCGAGGCGATAGACTTGTGTTTAAAACAATCAATTTGTCAGAAATTGAAGATAAAGTTTAAAGAGTCAGTGAAGCGACTGATGAAATGTTTTACAAGTTATGGAGTAAAATGTTAATTTATGAAGAAAAAAGTAGGAATATTAACTTTGCCACTTCACAGTAATTATGGTGGTATTTTGCAAGCATATGCTCTCTATAGTGTACTGGCAAAACAATGTGATGTGACATTACTCGATGATAAGATGTATGAGTTTCAAACTCTAAAAGAAAAGCTGTCATTGTTAAGGTGGAATGCTATGCTTTTGTTGGGGTTAAAACATAGTAAGCATCCGATGCAACAAGTGAGAGATGAAATGTTGGAAATGATTCCTTTTATTGAAAGATACATACCACTACAGATGTCTGCATCAAGGTTAAAAGATGAGTCTCTTGATGTAATCGTTGTTGGTAGCGATCAAGTGTGGCGGGGTGTGTATTCGAACGATCTTTTGCGTTATTTCTTAAATTTCATTCCTGCTTCATGGTCCATTAAAAGAGTTGCCTATGCCGCTAGTTTTGGTGTGGATAATTGGTGTCCGCCTACAAAGATGAGACAACAGCTCATAACTTGTGCACGGCAATTTGATAATGTATCAGTACGTGAACAAAGTGGAGTTGCTATTTGCAGTGAAAAACTGGGTGGAATGAAGGCTGAATGGGTTCTTGATCCTACAATGTTATTGTGTGCCGATGATTACCGAGCATTATTAACATACACAACCCCTATCTCCGTGGATAAAATATGCGTATATATTTTGGATAGGAGCAAGGTGGTAGATGATTTATTGGATATGATGGTCAATCAGCTCAATTATGATATTATAGATATCTGCCAAAGAAATGAGGCTGGTGGAAAGCACGGTATTGAATATTGGTTAAGTGCTATTTATCATAGCCATGTAGTGTTTACAGATAGTTTTCATGGTACGGTGTTCTCTATTTTATTTAACAAAGATTTTATTGTGATAGGGAACAAAGAGCGTGGTAACTCTAGGTTCGACTCTTTATTGTCTTTGTTTGGTTTACAGGAACGCTATACTTCTAATCCTCAGACTATACAATATTTGTTGAGTGAAAAAATAGATTGGAATAGAGTGAATCAAAAATTGAAATCGGAGAGAGAAAGGAGCCTGGCATGGTTAATACAAGCTATTGAAAAGTGAATATAGAAAGTATGATTAATGAGAATAGTATATATACATTCATCTTATAATCCCAATGATTTAATAGGTTGTTGGTTTTCTGCTACGCGAGAATGGGCGCGTAGTATAGGTGGTGATGCGTTTTTTGCTGTTAAGTATACGCATAGACAGGTGCAGCCTGACGATATACAAGTAGGTAATTCGGTATCCTGTGGAATACATTCCCGTATGTTTGACCGTTTCGGACTACAAGATTTCTTTTCGTGGAATGCCACTCGCAAGTTTCTAAAACGGCTGGATGGGATAAAGCCCGATATTATACATTGCCATGTGGTGAATGATTGTTTTCTACATATTGGTCTGTTTTGTGACTATGTGAACAAACATAATATTAAAGTCGTTTGGACGTTTCATGATGCACGTGTTTTAACAGGAATGTGTCCATGTCCAGCTTATTGTGAGTGTGATCAATGGAAAACACACTGTAGATATTGTAATATCGAGCATAAGTTCCTTTATCCGGCCAAGCCTATTATGAATTTGGTGAGTGTGGTGCATCGCTATCGTAAGCATACTATAGGGCGGATTGAAAATCTTGTTATAGCTACGCCATCGAAGTGGATGGCTGGTATGGTAGCACAATCTTATTTGAAAGATAAACGATGTGAAGTGATAAACAATGGTATTAATCTTGATTTATTTCATCCTACCGCAAATAAGGTGCGTAGTAAATATGGCATTCCACCGGAAGCTAAGATGTTGTTATGTATTGGTAATCCCATTTGGAGATTGAAGGGGAGGGATTATTTACATCGTTTGGTTGATGAACTTCCCGAAAGGTACTTTATGGTCATGGTAGGTTGTATACAGCGTGACGTGGAGAAATATGAAGGACACAATCGTGTATTGGCCTTTCCACGTATTGACCGTGATGAACTGGCACAATTTTATTCGGCAGCAGATCTTTTTGTGAATCCTACTTTGGCTGATAACTTTCCTACAGTGAATTTAGAGTGTCAAGCATGTGGCACTCCGGTGGTGGCTTTCAATACTGATGGCACTAAAGAAACTGTAGATCCGAATAGTGGCGTAGTAGTGGAGCGCGCAAATTATGATGCATTGAAAAATGCAATACTGAATTTTCATTTTGAAGGGGTGGAGGAAAAATGTATTTGTTTTACTCGTCAGTATAATCAGGAAAATACGGTCCAAAAATATGTTCAGTTATATCAGTCTTTATAAATTTATATTAATATGGATGTAGTTATTTGCCTTGCTTCCAAAGACTATCAAATAGTGAAAAAGAATGTTAGATATATTCGACAATATCTTCAAAAAGATATGGATACTGTTTATTTGTTGAGCAACCAAACAAATAAGATTTTTTTCTCGGATAGATGGTTGCAGAAATATCATGCTGTGTTTGTAGATGAAGACAGTATGTTGAAAGGGCTTTCATTTTCTCATATATATCAAACTTTAAAATCACACTTTAAGTGTACAATATATGCAGGATGGTATTTACAACAGTTTCTTAAAATGGGATTTGCGTTGACATCTTATGCCCAAAAGCAATATTTGATATGGGATTCGGATACATTTCCCTTGCGCTATATGTCTTTCTGGGAAAATGGAAAATATTATTTTACAGTAAAGGAAGAGAATCATAAACCATATTTTGAAACATTGCAGAACTTATTTGGATTTGGAAAACTATGTGAATCCTCATTTATTGCTGAACACATGCCTGTTGATGTAGAGGTAATGAAGGAGTTGATTACTACTGTTAATAAATTGGATGTTCAAGGCAATTATTGGTTTGATAAAATTATTTATGCTACTAGTGGAGTGGATGAACAGGCTTTCTCGGAATTTGAGACATACGGCACTTATTGTATGAAATATTATCCTGATATATTTGAATTGAGAAACTTGCGTACTTTAAGAGAAGCCGGAATGTTGTTTGGTAGAGGAGTAAAGAAGAGAAATTTGGCTGTTTTAGCGAAAATGAATTTTGATGTGGCTTCATTTGAATTGAGGCATATACCTCCTTTCCCTCATAATATATATTATTGGTTGGATAGGGGCTTTTTAGCTTTATTACGTCGTTTAGACATTATCAAAAAATAATCATTATGGGGGATATAAAAGTCTCATTTATTATTCCTTGTTATAATGCACAGACTTATATACACAGGTGTATAACGAGTATCTACCCTACAGTTCCTTATGAAATTATTGTGGTGAATGATGGAAGTTTAGATGATACGCGGCAAGTGATTGAACGACTGCAGCAGAATCATCAGGAGATACGGCTATTAAATAAAGAAAATGAAGGTGTAAATGCAGCTCGGCGGGATGGATGGCGTATGGCTAAAGGGGAATATGTTTGTTTTGTTGATGCTGATGATACAGTAGAATGGACAGATGAATTATTACAATTTTTTTATAGTGATGCTGATATCATAAAAACCGCAGGATACTATGTTACAAGTTGTGGATTAGAACTTTATAAAAACGTGTATGAGGGGAGGGTAGACGGCATGGAACAAGCTTATAAGTTGATGATTAATGGACAAATTCTTCCTTTTGTTCATACAGCTTTCTATCGGAATAGTATTATTGATGAAGAATGTTTTGATATCCCTTGTCGTTTTTCTATAGGTGAGGACTTATTGTTTAATTTAAATGTAATGAGTAAAGTTGGGAAAATGGTGTGTCTGCCTATACCTTTTTATCGGTATTTGATGAATGAAGCATCAGTTATGCATACTAAAGTTTGGGGATTTAATTATATCCGCGACTTTAATTCTATGCTTAGTTCTATTGTTTTAAGGCGAGTTCCAACATTAGAACGTCAAATTGTGAAGCACCGTTTCTTTGACTATGTGGGAACACTATTGTTCCCAGAAGTCGAGTTTAAAAAAGAGTATTATCAGGAAATTCGATCAATGATTGTTCAGTATCCTTGGCTTTTGAAAGAGGCGCCACGTAGACTAGTATTTGGTATCAAAAATGAATATACTTATCACCTATATTTATGGGTGTATCGTAGTTATCAAAAAATGAAAGGTAGGGGACGGCGAGGTGTTTTGGATTAACCATTTAAATGTTTATATGTATAAGATTTCAATTGTAACGGTGAACTTCAACAATTTGAAAGGGCTAAGACGCACCATCCATAGCGTACTGCATCAACAATATAAGTCAATAGAGCACATTGTAATTGATGGAGGCTCTACTGATGGAAGTAGAGAATATATTGAGTCGATGAAAGATTTTTTTTCTTATTGGGTGAGTGAAAGAGATAGAGGCATTTATGATGGAATGAATAAGGGGATATCTAAGGCTACTGGTGACTACCTTTTATTTTTAAATTCAGGTGATTATTTTGATGATAATAACGCTTTGAATAAAGTTATGAATAAGATAGAAGGTAAACCTGATTTAATTGTTTGTCGTCAAAAATTTATTGACAATAAGGGTAAAAAGAGTATATCTCCTATTTTGCACCGATATCAGATTTGTATGGGATTCTTCTTGAGTTCTACTTTTCCACACCAAGCTACGTTAATTAATCGTTCACTTTTTATTCTAAATGGATTGTATGACGAACAGTATAAAGTATCAGCTGATTGGGTGTTTTGGGTCAGATCTGTAGTGGAATATAAATGTTCCTATGCATTGTCTCGCGTAGCTCTTTCTGTTATGGAAACAGGAGGAGTTTCAAATGATATGGATAAGTGCCATACTGATATGAAGAATTTTCTTATGTTATATCTGGAAAAAGGAATATTGAAATGGGAGGATATTTTTGAGCAATCGATGCGTAGTCGTGCTTTTGACTTTTGTGAAGTACATCATTTCTCTAAACTTATAAGTAGGTTATTGATTTGGCTTGGTAAATATTGTTGATATGTGGGGCATTGTAAAGAAAGAATTCCGTATATTACAGGGGCAAAAAATACTTGCCTTTCTGATTTTAGTGACTATATTACGTAAAACACTTTTTAATCGAGTACGTGATATGAATGCCTATAGTTCTGTCGATGCTAATAGTTCTATAGCTATTTTTGCTACTATAATAATGGGAGTTATTGTGTTCCAGAATTGGAGAAAAATAAGGAAAGAAGTGAAAATGTGCGATACATTTATTTATTACTATGTTTTTGCTGGAATAAGTGTGTGTTGGGCAGGATTTAATTTTTTACCTATTATTGGATATAAAGCAGTGGAGGTAATTGTATCGTTTGCAGCAACGTTGATTATTATGAAGAATCTGCGCGACAATGCATCACGTTTTATATTTGTAATAATGAGTTTTACTATATGTAATGTTATCTATCTAATTATGGTCCTCAAAACAGGACAAGGGCACGATAATGCATTTCCATTACTAGCCATAACAGAATTCTTATTGATAATAGGGGCTGTTAAATTTAGGTTAACGAACTGGAAACATATGAGACATCATCTTTTTGTTTGTTCTGCGACCATTATTTTAGGAACATCTTCGGCTAGTTGGATTTCTCTGATTATAGGTCTTTTCTTTTTCTTTAGTATAACTAAGAGAGGGGTGAATATTTTTGCTGCAGTACTGGCTGCCGGATTTTTTTATGGAATATGGTCGTTTTTTGAAGAAGATGTAATAAAAATCGTTTTTGGGAATAAGACCAAGGAGATGATAGAGAGTGGTTCTGGTAGAGAAGCTTTATGGATGGCATATTTACGCGGATGGTTGGAAAGTCCATTAGTTGGACATGGATTTATTGTTGGTGAAAAAGGGGCTGTAGCAGCAAAATATATTGCTTTTGCCACGAATACAGCTCACAATATGATGATTTCTGTTCTAATTAATACGGGATTAGTTGGTATGGCTTTTTGGATTGCTTTTCTGTATAAACAGTGCATCATTTGTTGGCGTTACTCTTTAAAGCATAACCAGTATGCATTAATATGTATACCTGCTATTATAGCCATGTTTGTGAATGCTAATAGTTTTCCAGTTATTGGATCGGAGTGGTCGCCAATTTCTAACCCTATCTATGCTTTACTCATATTTGTCTTTGTGTATATTCCTTTTTCGCAGCGCGTAGGTATTAATGAAAAATGTTTGACTAAATGAAAGTATTATATTGTAATCCTGTTTTTTTTGAATATCGGTTGCCTTTTTACAAGGAATTGAAACGTTTATTTAAGGATGATTTTTATGTGATGTATTCACCTATAAGATTTCGATTATGTGGTAAAGAGAATTTTTGTTTAAAGGTGAAAGAGGAGTTGGGTGAGAATGCTATTCCCTTACATTCCGATCATGTGTTTGACACATATTCTATGAGATTCGACTGCATGCCTGATATTGAATGTGGTAAGCGTATTCCGTTTACTTTTGGATTGATGCGAACTATTCGTAAGGTGAAACCGGATGTGTTGATTACAGAAGGTTATTTTCAATGGACTCCATTAGTGTTACTCTATGGGCTGTTTTTCAATGTCCCAGTATATATGGGATATGAGCGGACACTACACACTGAAAGATATACAGGGAAGCTGAAGTTGTTGTACAGAAAGTTGTTTAATAAGTTCTTTGAGGGATTTCTGGTGAATGGCACTGAAACGAAGCACTACGTGGAATCATTAGGTGTACCTTCAAATCATATATATATTGGAGGTATGAGTGCCGATGCAACCTTTTTGCGTAGCGGAATTGCAGCTATGAGTGCAGGTCAGCGTAGTACATTAAGGCGTGAGTACTTGCTTCATGAAGAAGGATTGGTATATCTTTTTGTGGGACAGATTGTAGAACGGAAAGGTATTAAGCCTCTGTTGGCTGCTTGGAATGAGCATGTGCAGACCCATTCTCATGATGTATTATTATTAGTAGGTAGTGGAAACCAACTGGAAGAATGCAGACAGCTCTATAATACGATAACTTCTATTAAGTTATTGGGACGAGTGGATTATACATATGTATACAAGTTCTATGCTATTGCCGATGTATTTATCAATCCCACAATTGAAGATAATTGGAGTTTAGTAGTGCCTGAAGCTATGGCGTGTGGTCTTCCGATAGCAACTTCTATATATAATGGTTGTCATGTAGAGCTTGTGAAAAAAGGAGTGAATGGTATTACTTTTGATACATTTAATAAAGAATCATTGGTGAATGCATTAGATTATTTTCATCATCAAGATTTGAAACAAATGGGAAAACGGTCTATCGAGTTGGAAAAGGAGTTTGATACAGAACATTGTACACGCAGAGTATTTGAGGCTTTGACAAAATGAATTTAAATTTGGTGAAGATGGAATTAACAATAATAACAGTGTGTTACAATGCTGTCGAGGATTTAAAAATAACCTTGGACTCTGTACTCAATCAATCATATATAGATTGTGAATATTTGATCATTGACGGGGGAAGTCTAGATGGAACAGTGGAGTTACTAAAGGGATATCAACCTCGATTTGAGGCGAAAGGTATATTGTTTCGTTATGTGTCTGAACGGGATAAAGGAACTTATGACGCAATGAATAAGGGGGCTGATTTGGCGCAAGGAGAATGGATTAACTATATGAATGCTGGTGACAGTTTTTTCTCTGATGATACACTGAAACAGTTCTTTGCACACGATATTAATAGTAATTCAGGAGTACTCTATGGTGATACATTGCAGATATTTGATTTTGGAGGAGGTATTGCAAAAGCTTCAGATTATCGGAAGGATAATCCTGTGATGCCTTTTTGTCACCAGTCGTGCTTTGTGCGTACTGATTTAATGCGCAAGTATCGTTTTGACTTAAGTTATCGTATCATTGCTGATCATGATCTCTTTTATCGTTTACACCAAGACGGAATTTGTTGTCATTACATTGAAGTAACAGTGGCGCGATACAATGGTCAATATGGCTTATCTGCTACTCACCCCTTATTGTTGCATAAGGAGGGACTACGAGTGCATCATGTTACGGAGCGTTGGTACTATCCGTTGGCTTTGGCGTGGGTTTATCTACGATATGGGTGGATACAAGCGTTCAAGAGCCATATGCCACGCTGGATGACACATATGTGGATGAAGTATAAAAGAAGAAAATTCATCGAATGACTAATGCCATGACAATAAAATTATCTGCCCGATTGAATTGGATGGATTGGATGAAAGCATTGGGTATGTATGTTATCATTTTGGGACATACTTTTCCTGTAGGATTGTGTCCTTTTATATACTCATTTAGTGTTCCGCTATTCTTTTTTATCTCGGGATTTTTAGATAAAAGAGCTACTAGCTGGAAAGAATGTATTACAAAATGTGTGCAGACATTACTCATTCCCTATTTGTTGATATGTGTGGGAAATTTGGTATTACTCTATTTTCAAGAAGGTGGTAGTTGGACTTTTTCATTCTTGATGCAGAAACTTTTTTATATATCTGTGGGGTTGCATAATCTGTTTGGTGTACGTGGTTGTGGTAGTATGTGGTTTGTATATTCACTAATTGTTATCAAAATTTTATTTTACGGATGCAATGATAGTCGACAAAGAATGATTGGTTTGTCGGTACTAGGTATTATAGGCGCATTGCTTTTTAATCACATTATAGGCAAGGGGTTTGGCTGGGCTGTTACGAATACTATGCTGGCTTTTGCTTATTACGTATTAGGGCATTTAAGTGTAAACTATCTTAAAAGAGAATATAATGTAAGTTGTTGGATTTTGTCATTTGGAATAGTTCTCTTGGGATCTGTACTGTTTTATCTTAGTAATGTAAATGATGCTGCCTATATGTATTTAGGGTGGTATGGCAACTATATTTTTCTTTTTTATTTGTGTGCTTTGCTAGGAATTGGCATGATGTATTTTATAGCTCTGCTACTGAATCCTATTAGGAAGAATTGGGTGAGAACTATAGCCGAGGGAAGTATTCTTATTTTAGGATTCCATGAACAGTTATTACCTTTTATGCAATACTTTAATTTGTCCAATCAGGAAGGTTGTTTTATAAATTTGTTAAAACTAATATTTTCATTTATCGTACTTATTCTCTTTGTTCCACTAATAAAGGTTGTAAAATACTACTGCCCTATATTAATGGGACGGAGGTAGATAATAATATTTCAATTATGGATTTATCAATAATAATACCTGTATACAATGCTATTCCTCTTTTGGAGCGTTGTTTGGATTCTATCTTTCATCAAACTACGCAATATTCTTATGAGGTGATATTGGTAGATGATGGGAGTACGGATAATTCTGTGGGGGTGATTGAGGCTCGGAAAGAAAATAATATTGTATTGCATCGACAGCAAAATGCGGGGCCTGCTGCAGCGCGTAATAGGGGGGTAGAACTGGCCAAAGGCCGGTATATTACATTCATTGATGCAGACGATTATTGGAATGATGGCTACATTGAGCAAACAATTAAGTTTTTAGATGAACATAAGGAGTGTGTGGCGGTGTCGGTTGGATGTAAATCTATCTCGTTAGGTAATCCACCTTGTTTCTGTCCATATACCTCGAATGATGCCACAAGGGAGGAGCCTTTTGTCATTCCAAACTTTTTTGAGTATTGGGCGGAATTTTGTGTTCCAGGTACTTGTTCTACTACCTTGCGTTTTGAGGCGGTTAAACAATCGGGTGGTATGCGTGGGGACTTGCGTATCACTGAAGATTATGAATATTGGCTCTATCTGTCAACGTTTGGTCAATGGGGGATAATACCTCAGGTGTTTTATGTGAGTGATGGAGGAGCGGTGACGCAGGTACAAGGGCATATTAAGAAAGATATAGAGCGAGCTTGTGAATCTCCTGATTTAGCCGAGTTTGAGAAACGAATTATTGAAAGAGTATCAGATGAGGAAATGTCGCATTATCAGAAAGCTCGTGGTAGAGTGTCGAGAGTATTAACTTATAGCCATGTAATAACCGGCAGATTCTCCTTAGGACGTATAGAAGCATTGAAATATGGAAAATATTTTCCACAAGATAAAATAGGCCGGTTAATGAATTTGGCAAAACATACGGGACTGATGTGGTGGTGCTTAGCTTATCTACTACGTTGGAGGGAATACCATAGATAATAACAGAATGTACAATATGCCTAAAATTATAATTATACTTCCCTACTTTGGGAAATTTGATTCACTATTTACATTTTGGTTGCAATCATGCGCTTACAATAATACGATCGACTTTCTTGTAATAACCGATGATAAGACAAAATATAATTATCCTCAAAATGTAAAGGTTGTCTATGATACATTTGTTCATCTTCGTGAAGAAATTCAGTTGCTTTATGATTTCAAAATATCATTGGAGACTCCTTATCGGTTTTGTAATTTTAAGCCTGCATACGGAGAAATTTTTCAAAATTATTTGGAAGGATATGATTTTTGGGGATTTAGTGATTGTGATATGTTGTTTGGAGATATTATGAAGTTCATCCCTTCTGATTGGAGTTGTTACGATAAAATAGGAAAATTTGGTCACTTATCATTGATCCGCAATACGGAAGAAAACAGGATGTTATATAAGGAAAATGATGCATATAAAATAGCTTTCTCTACTAATCGTCCTTTATTTTTTGATGAAGATGCGTTCCCTTATCTTTTTGAAAAGCATGGAAAGAAGATTTATCCGTTTCCTATTTTAGATTTCATGCCTAGGTTGAAAGAGTTGAAAGTACTTAATGATAAGCTAGGAAATAGGAGGAGTGTGTTTACTTATGAAGAAGGACGTATTATGCGATATTCTTTATATGAAAATAAAATAGTATCTAATGAATATGCATATATTCACTTTTTGAAACGCCCCATTGAAATAGCCTGTAATGGTATACCTCAATCTTTTTTGATTGTACCCAATCAATTTATAAATATGGAGCCGATTACATTAGACTTGATTGTTAAACATGTCGGTAAAGGAATTTTTTGGGCATATTGGCGAAATAGCTTCAAATGGAAGAACTTTAAGGATAGGCTGTACAATAGGTTATGGGGAAACCGTGCGGATAGAAATCTAATTCAATGTATGAGGAGGAAGATTGATAGAGCAGGCTAATCAGTAATAGAATATGTTTCGTTTGAAATGTTATTATCATGAATGTCTGTTAAATATTATATGTGTTTTTCATGTGCTTTTATATTAATTTAGTAGATTCTTTATAATTGTTGAAATAGGGATTTCATGAATTATACTAATTGTTACTCTTTAGAAATATAGACATGTATATATTATACAGTGTTACCTTATTTTGATATTTTCTTTAATAATCGATAGCTGTTGTGCTAAATAGATGATTTATAGGCTGTTTTTCTTTATGTGCTATTTGTGAATGGCGTTTGAATACTGAAATATATCGTACTCTTTGATAACGCGATATGTAAATTAAAAAAAATAATATCTATTATTCCCAATGCTTTATAATAGTTTCTCTTTTCTACTATTCTTTCCAATAGTAGCAACATTCTTTTTTCTTTTACCACATAAGATAAGACAGGGATATTTACTCGTAGTGAGCTACTTCTTTTATATGAATTGGAGTCCTACGTATAGCTTGTTTCTTGTATTTGTCACTTTGGTAAGTTATGTAGGAGCACAGATACTTCAAAAGTTTTGTGAGAGTGAGAATGATAAACTAAGAAGGGTTGTCTTAGCTAGTACACTTTTGCTTTGCTTTTCAGGATTATTTATTTTTAAATATCTCAACTTTCTGAATGATTCGCTTTGGGGACTATTTTCGCTGATGGGTATTCGAATGGAAGTGCCACATTTAGAGTTGCTATTACCTGTAGGTATCTCTTTCTACACTTTTCAAGCGTGTGGATATATGATAGATGTTTACAGGCAGCAGATTATGGTAGAGAGGAATTTTTGCACATATGCACTGTTTATCTCTTTTTTCCCGCAAATTGCAGCTGGCCCTATTGGGAGAGGCAAGGAGTTGTTGCCACAGTTTAAGGTGAAGCACTATCTTAATAGAGGGGATATTACTACAGGATTACGCTGGATGTTGTGGGGTTATTTTATGAAGGTTGTGGTAGCGGATAGGTTGGCTTTGTATACAGATGCTGTGTTTGGCAACATAGCACATCACACAGGGTTGTCGATATTAGTAGCTGCTGTGCTTTTCACTTTTCAGATTTATTGTGACTTTGCTGGATACTCTTTTATTGCTTTAGGGTGTGCACGTATTATGGGATTTCGATTGATTGTGAACTTTGCACGACCTTATATGGCAACTAGCGTACAAGACTTTTGGCGGAGGTGGCATATTTCACTTTCTACTTGGTTTAGGGATTACCTCTATATTCCTTTGGGTGGTAGCCGTTGCAGCAAGTGGCGTACAAGGATGAATCTAATGATAACTTTTGTAGTGAGTGGGTTGTGGCATGGAGCTAACTGGACCTTCGTGATCTGGGGTGGATTGAATGGGCTCTTTCAAGTGATAGGTAATGTAATAAAGCCTATCAAAGAACAGACGCGTTTGTGTTGTGGATTGAGAAAGGATAGTATATGGCTAAAGGCTTTTAATATCTTACTGACTTTTGTACTAATGACAGTTACATGGACTTTTTTCAAAGCACATACATTGGAGGATGCATTATTAGCTATTAGCAAGATGGTACTACCTGCAGGAGCTCTTTATAAACCCGACCTTTCTGTGTTACTCTATGGCACGATGGGGGTAGGTGTATTGATGGGGTGTGATATGCTTGAAGAGAAGAATGGAAAGCATCCGTTACTAGAGAATGACTCGATAACTATTCGCTTTGCTTCGTATGTGGTTCTATCAATGATAATTCTAAGTGTAGGAGTCTTTGATGGTGGACAGTTTATCTACTTTCAATTCTAAACGACAATGGATATAAGCAAACAGGGTATAAGATATATAGGCAAGGCACTCTTGCTATTTGTTCTGTTGCTAGTGGCAGACAGAGGAATAGGGTATAGTTTGAAATGGATGTATTTCAACCAAAAGGGTGAGGATTTTTATTATACGACTAAGGCGTTGGATGAGCAAACTGCAGACTTGGTGATATTAGGGTCGTCACGTGCTCGTAACCATTACAATCCAGAGATATTACAGGATTCTTTAGATATGAGTTGCTATAATGCAGGACGCAGTGGTTGTTTCCTTGTGTATCAACGGGCGCAGTTGGACTTGATATTGGATAGATATACACCGAAGGCGATCATATTAGAGGTGACTCCTTATGACATGATAATAGGTGAAGGAGATTATGATCGTTTATCAGGATTATTGCCTTATCAACATCATGCTTCATGGCAGAAGGTGATTAGTATAAAAAGTCCTTGGGAAAAATACAAATGTTGGTCAGCCATCTATCCTTATAACTCAAAATTCTTCAAAATGGTGAGGAATTTGAAGGATCGTGGAGTTTTTCATGCAAATGGTTTTCAGCCTTTAGAGGGATTTTTGAAAGAAGAGAAAAAGGAATATACAAATAGTGTGGCAATTGATAACCGTAAGGTGGAAGCAATGGAGTATATTATAGGGGTGTGTAAAACAAAGCAGATAATGCTAATCATGGTGACTTCACCTATGTATGCCGATGTGGTGGAGACGAAGTCATTAGCTATTACTGACTCGCTATGCAAGCGAAATAATATACCTTATTATTCTTTCTTGAATCAAGCTACTTATGATAATCAGAAATTGTTTCATACCACAGACCATTTAAATTCTACAGGTGCAGATAAATTCAGTCGTGAGATAGCACATCTACTCAAAAATAATTTCAATTAATAATGAAACCGTCTATTCTTTTTATTCTTCACATGCCACCGCCTGTACATGGTGCGGCCATGATGGGGAAATATATTCATGATAGTAAAATGATAAATGAGACTTTCGATTGCCATTATATCAATCTGGCCACAGCCAAGGATATTAAGGATATCGGTAAAGTGGGATTGAAGAAGCTAATTTCGTTTTTGGAAATGCTGAAATCTATACGTAAAATGGTGAAACAGATGAAAACACAGTTGGTATATGTTACGCCAAATTCACACGGAATTGCACTCTATAAAGAGTTTGTTATTGTACAAATGTTGAAGGGGATGGGGTGTAAGGTGGTGATCCATTTTCATAATCAAGGAGTAAGGACATTTCAAGACCACTGGCCTAATAAGTGGATATATCCACGGCTTTTTAAAGGGGTGAAGGTGATATTACTATCCGAAGCACTCTACGAGGATGTGGAGAAATATGTGAGTAGGCAGAATGTACTGATTTGTCCGAATGGTATTCCTGATATAAACTAATGAGAATGGATAGCAGATTTAATATTTTCTTTCTTTCGAATATGATGTTGGAGAAAGGAGTGTGGACGCTACTAGATGCGTGCCATATCTTGAAAGATAGAGGATATGACTTTGTGTGCAATTTCGTAGGAAAATGGAGTGATATTGGAGAAGAGGAGTTTGCTGCCTATTTGCAGAAGTATAGATTAGAGGATGTAGTGGTAGCACATGGTGCGAAGTATGGCAATGATAAGGAGATGTATTGGATGCAGGCAGACCTTTTTATACTTCCTACTTACAATGAGTGTTTCCCTTTGGTTTTGCTGGAAGCAATGCAACATGGTGTGGCTTGCATTGCTAGTCATGAAGGGGGAATAGTGGATATTATTGATGAAGGTGAGACAGGATATATTGTTCCCATGAAGGATGCATTGGCTTTGGCCGAGAAGGTGGCTTATTGTATGGAACATCGTGATCTGTGTCGTGAGATGGGGCGCAAAGGTAGGATGAAATTTGAATGTGAGTTCACGCTGCAACGTTTTGAGGAACGTATGTGTGACATTCTTAAGAAATTGGTATAATATTTAGAGTAGATATTCATATGATCAAGTTGAAAGAACTTCCTATTGTAGAGAACGTAGACCAATTAAAAATATTGCCGCAGGGTAAACTCCTAATAAATACCATAAATGCGCACTCATACAACACTGCACTAAAGGATTCGCTTTTTGCCGAGGCGCTAATAAAAGGAGATGTACTTATCCCTGACGGAGCAAGTATTGTAAAAGTTTGTAAATGGTTAAAGATGCAAAGCCAACCACGGGAACGAATAGCCGGTTGGGATCTCTTTCTGTTTGAAATGAATCGCCTTAATGAGAAAGGAGGTCGCTGTATGTTTATGGGTAGTTCGGAAAAAGTGTTGGCTTTGATTAAACAGCGGGCAGCAGTGGACTATCCGAACTTGGAAGTAGTGACTTATTCACCTCCCTATAAGCCGGAGTTTTCACAGGAAGATAATGCGGCTATTGTGGCAGCTATCAACGAGGCAAATCCAGATTTACTATGGATTGGTATGACTGCTCCCAAACAGGAAAAATGGGTTTATAGTAATTGGCAAAAGTTGAATATCCATTGCCATGTGGGCACTGTGGGGGCGGTGTTTGACTTCTATGCAGGTACTGCTGAACGAGCTCCATTATGGTGGCAGCAACATTCGTTGGAATGGCTTTACCGACTGATAAAAGAACCTAAAAGGATGTGGCGTAGATATCTGGTGGGTAACTTGTTGTTTTTATGGAATATATGTAAAGAGAAATATGGTTATATAGTAGGATAAAAGTGTTATTCTAACTGGCAGTGGCATTGCTTATTATTGATTTTTAATTATCGAATATGGACTTTCAAAGAAATATTATCATTACCGGTGGTACTGGATTACGCACCCGGAAAGAAAGTCAACAGAAATCATGATACTTATGGTATGCCGACTATTGTGACTAACTGCTGATAAAAGCAATTTATTATGTTGACTACTGTAGAATATTTATCTTTGCTTCGTGAATATATGCGAAAGAATGCTGCTAAATATGGTATTTCTCGCATGGGGATATTTGGCTCCGTTGCTCGTGGTGAACAACATGAGGGTAGTGATGTCGATATTTGTGTTGAAATTGATAGACCTTCTATCTTTACTTTAGTTCATATTAAAGAAGAATTGGAAAAACTATTGAAATGCCCTGTTGATGTGGTTCGATTGCGAAATAATATGGATGAATTATTGAGAGGGTGTATCAATAAAGATGGAATTTATGTGTAAAAATTTGCAGAAGTTAAAAGATGTGCTACAACAAATCATAGACGATTTGAAAGTATCCAATCAAGCGATTGACTAAATGATTTTTTATCTCAAATTTCTAAAATACGTCCGTACCTTCTGTGTCTGAATATGTTTATTTCTAAAATGGAGGATTTGTTGACTTTTAAGTAGGGGATAGTGAAGTCCCTTATTTTATCTCATATTCCTGAAGTATGCACGTATCTTCCTCATAATCTTGATTCCCATTACCACCCCATCGAATATCGCCATGCCTGTATTGAACGAACGCATAATGGCATCCGCTTTGTTGGTAGCCGGAGCTAGCGGAGCGAATATCTCGCGTGTTGTAGCAGTCATGGCTTTCTTTTGAGCATGAATCTCATTTAGAAGTTTCTTTTTACGTTCTGCGATTTCTTCTAAAGTAATTTTCTGTGGTGGTGTTTGTGCACTCATAATTTATTTATTTGAATCGGTTAAAAATAAATTAGCGAGGAAGTTCACCATCGGAGAGATGATGAGCTGCTTGCGGAAAATAATAACTAGGAAGATAAGGACGATGTTGATACCGGCAATAATGGCAAAACTAGCCATGAGACCACCGACCAATGGCTCTAATATGTAAGCCAATGCAAAAAGCAGGTAAAACAGGGCTACCATGCCTAAGATAATAAGTACTAATATCATGATTAACGTTGAGAATAGTATGGTTAACTTTTCCGTTAATTCTAATTTGGTGTATTCTTTCTGAAGTTCTAAATATTTCTTGAACTCGAAAAATAACTGCTGAAAATTCTCAATA
>ERZ791883.1543-NODE-1543-length-19047-cov-6.881055_pt1 | contig 19047 bp, 8 predicted proteins | sample MGYA00510160_ERZ791883 | MGnify/ENA primary metagenome ERZ791883 (study PRJEB30046, sample SAMN00792072) | human gut metagenome | study: EMG produced TPA metagenomics assembly of the A metagenome-wide association study of gut microbiota in type 2... | reverse complement strand
CACGATCAACGGGTCCAGGATGCGCGAAGTGGATTCCAACGGATCGACGGCCGGATAGATACCGAGTTCGGTGATCTTACGGCTCAATACCGTTGTGGCATCCAGGTGCGTAAAGGTCGTTGCCGGAGCCGGGTCCGTCAAGTCGTCTGCGGGCACATAAACTGCCTGGACGGAAGTGATGGAACCTTTCTTGGTGGAAGTGATGCGTTCTTGCATGGCTCCCATCTCGGTGGCCAGTGTCGGTTGGTAGCCGACGGCGGACGGCATACGTCCCAGCAGGGCGGACACCTCCGAACCGGCTTGCGTGAACCGGAAGATGTTGTCGATGAAGAAAAGGATGTCTTTCGTTTCCCCTTCTGCCGCCAGGTCGCGGAAAGACTCGGCGATCGTCAGTCCCGAAAGGGCTACCGAAGAGCGGGCTCCCGGCGGTTCGTTCATCTGCCCGAACACCAGTGTCGCCTGCGACTTGGCCAGTTCGTCGTAATCGATCTTGGACAAATCCCAATGACCGGCCTCCATGCTTTTCTTGAATTCTTCGCCGTATCGGATGACTCCGGACTGGATCATCTCGCGCAGCAGATCGTTTCCTTCGCGTGTACGTTCACCCACACCGGCAAAGACGGAAAATCCGTTGTTTTTTTTCGCGATGTTGTTGATCAACTCCATGATAAGGACCGTCTTCCCTACGCCGGCTCCTCCGAACAGACCGATCTTGCCTCCTTTGGAATAAGGTTCGAGCAGGTCGATCACCTTGATGCCGGTGTACAAGACTTCGCGGCTGGTGGTCAAGTCCTCGAACTTGGGCGGTTCACGATGGATCGGAAGGGATCCTTTCTTGTCGAGTTCGGTCATTCCGTCGATGGGGTTTCCCGTTACATTCATCAAACGCCCTTTTACCTGGTCGCCGACCGGCATCGTGATGGGCGAACCGTGCGAAATGGCTTCCATTCCTCTCTTCAGTCCGTCTGTCGTATCCATCGCTACGGTACGGACCGTGTTTTCCCCAATATGCTGTTGGACTTCCACAATCAGGATTTTTCCATTGGGGCGGGTTATCTCCATTGCATCGTGAATGCGGGGAAGTGTTATCTTTTCTTCCTTGCCATTATCGAAATGAATGTCCACGACCGGACCGATAACCTGTGAGATATAACCTTTTATTTCTCCCATACAATCTCTTTTTTCCTTAATCCTATTCAAATCTTCAGCTGCAATATTACGAATTATGAATTTCCGAAAACCGGAAATATTACTTTTTGAGTCTTTTTGTACTTAGTTAAATATTCAACTAATTTCAACCTCTTCTAAAATGAACCAATCGAGTTCTGAAATGAACCAAAATAGTAGGAATAGCTTATTTTGTAAACCATAGAGATAGAAGATTCTAAGCATGATATGCCGTTTTGTTGGCGAAAAACAGATGAAATGTTTTACTTTGTTAAATAAAAAGGATTACTCATCTGTTTTTTCTACCTTTGCAATCGGATTATGGTGTAACCGTATTTGCTTCCGCTGACGGTTAGTAAAAGGGAATCCGGTGAAAGTCCGGAGCTGTACCCGTAGCTGTAAGTTCTGAAACCCCGGCAAATCTTGTTGCCACTGGTGAGTCAGTTGAAAGTGGAAAGTTGAAAGTTTAAATGCGAATAACTCTCAACTTTTAATTGATTCGCTGGGAAGGCTGCCATTAGCTGGCAATTATCCATTGTCAATTGCCAATAGAAAAGGGGAGAACAAGCCAGAAAACCTGCCATTATTCAGTATCTGGTCCCTCGGGTAAAGGGATTAAAGAATCGAAAGGTATGCAGAATTTATTTATAAAACGATTGTCGGGCTTATTATGTGCTTGGCTGTTCCCGTTTATCGCTTTGTATGCGCAGGTGGACACAACGACCTATCACCAACTTTCGGGTGTCGAAGTGCTGGGAAAGGTACGCCCTTCCACAACCCGCGAGAGCACGCCGCTTCAGGTAATGGACAAGGCGGGGATGGAACGGCTCGGCGTTCAGGACTTGTCGGAAGCGGTGAAGCGGTTCTCCGGTGTGACGGTGCAGGATTACGGAGGTATAGGAGGGTTGAAAACTGTTTCCGTCCGCAGCCTCGGCGCCAAACATACGGCTGTCAGCTACGACGGGGTGACAGTCACGGACGCACAGAGTGGCCAAGTGGATATCAGCCGCTTCTCCTTGGACAATGTCGATATGATCTCCCTATCGATCGGCCAGGCTGACGACATCTTCCAGACAGCACGGATGTATGCTTCGGCGGGGGCGTTGAGTATAAAGACTGCGGCCCCCCTGTTTAAGGAAAAATCCTATAATGCTTATGTGAAACTGAAAGGAGGTTCATTCGGATTGTTCAACCCGGTGGTACGTTATGAGCAGAGAATAGGAAATCGGTGGTCCGCATCTCTGCATGCAGATTGGTTGAGTGCAAAAGGAGATTATCCTTTTACACTGATAAACGGTAAGGAGGTTACAGAAGAAACCCGTAAGAACAGCGATGTTCAGTCTCTTCGTCTGGAAGGAAATGTGTATGGTCATTTCGGACAGGGTGGAAAACTGAATGGCAAGGTTTATTATTACGATTCGGAACGGGGACTTCCCGGTTCGGTAATTCTTTATAATAGCAATGCCCGTGAACGGGTATGGGATAATGACTTTTTTACACAGTTTCATTATGAGAACGAATGGTTTGATCGCTTGAAATTCCAGGCAAATGCCAAATACAATTATTCGTTCAGCAAGTATCGCGATATCAGCAATAAATATTCCGGAGGCAAACAGGAAGATCTGAATACTCAAAACGAATATTACGGATCGGCAGGAATTTTGTATACGCCCTGTTCTTATGTCTCTTTTTCGTTGAATACGGATATCGCGCGGAATACTTTGGTAAACAATTTCGTAAATGCTCCGACTCCCAAACGTTGGACTTCGCTTACCGCATTTGCCGCACAATATAAAAGCCCGGTGTTGACAGCTACAGCCAGTTTGCTGAGCACTTATATAACGGACAAGGTTGAGAATGGAGATAGGCCGGCAGATAAGAAAAGGCTTTCTCCGGCAGTAAGTATCTCCTGGCGTCCGTTCCAGGAACAGTCTTTTCGTATTCGGGCTTCTTATAAAGATATATTCCGTGTCCCGACTTTTACGGATCTGTATTATCTGCGTATGGGGAATGTCAATTTGAAACCGGAAAAAGCAACTCAATATAATATCGGGTTTACATGGAATGATGAGATAAGTCCTTTTATACGCCTGTTAAGTGTTTCTGTTGACGGCTATTATAATAAGGTAAGTGATAAGATTGTCGCCATTCCGAATATGTACATCTGGAAAATGATGAATATGGGAGAAGTGGAAATAAAGGGAATAGATGTAAATCTAAGTGCCAATATACCTTTATATAAGACTTTTTCCCTCTTGCTCTTGTCTGCTTATAGCTACCAGGATGCGATCGATGTAACTGACCCGGAAGAAAAAAACTATAAGAACCAGATACCTTATACCCCACGGCATTCGGGGTCTGTTTCGGCATCATTGGAAAACCCTTGGGTGAATGTGACCTATACGCTTGTGGCAGCAGGTGACCGTTATGCCCTTCCGCAGAATATAGAGGCAAATCAAATAGATTCATATCTCGAACACAGTCTTTCTGTAAACCGGAGTTTTGCATTGAAGAAGTGTATGTTCAAGGTGCAGGGAGATATCCTGAATCTGACAGATAAAACGTATGACATTATTCAGTATTATCCGATGCCGGGGCGTTCATGGAGATTTAGTTTAAGTATTACATATTAATTAGATAAAATAGAAATAGTATGAAGAAGAAAAGTATTTTTTTTGTTTCAGTCCTATGTGCACTGATGTCTTTTGTCTTTACAGGATGTAAGGATGAAGATGAAAATCAGCTTACTGTTCCGACAGAAGTTGTGACTGGGGTCACTTTTACAGATACGGATCAGGTTGAAGGAGTAATTAAAGGTACATTGAAATGGACTGCCCCGGAAAATGTATCCAATATTACTAAATATGTTATTTATCTGTCTGCCGATGGAAAGGGTAGAGATACGAAATTGGGTGAAGTTGAAGTCGGAACAAATAGCTATGCTATTGAAACCAATGTAACTGCCGATACATATATTATAGTGGTTGCATGTAATGCACAGGGAGAATCAGAGGCTTTGGCAAGTGTGAAAATCCAGGATCTCACACCGGACAGCCCGGAACAGGAGCCAGAACCTGTAGATAATGGTGGTATCTATTTTCTGAATAGTGGAAAGATGGGGAGTAACAATGCTGGCCTTTCATGTTTCAATCTGAATACGTTGACGATGACTGTTGATACTTTCATGAACGTGAATGAAAGAGGATTGGGTGACACGGCTAACGATATGCTTGTATATGGTTCTAAAATGTATATAGCTGTTTATGGTTCCAGCATTATCGAAGTGACAGACTTGAGTGGTAAATCTATCAAACAGATCAAATCGAGTGGCGATGCCTTATTACCCCGTTTCTTTACAGCTAATGAAGGAAAAGTATATGTGTCCTTGTATGATGGTTATGTAGCCCGTTTGGATACGGCATCTTTAGAAATCGAACAGAAAGTAAAAGTTGGCCGTAATCCAGAGCAATTGGTAGTTGCCAATAATAAATTATATGTGGCGAATTCCGGTGGTTTGGATTATAATACTCCGGTTGGGTATGATAAGACTGTATCTGTTGTCGATTTAGTATCTTTCCAAGAGACGAAGAAGATCGAAGTGGTAACAAATCCTGTAAACTTGGTGACAGACAACCAGGGAGATGTTTATTTGGTTTCTATGGGTGATTACGGTGCTATTCCGAATACTTTCCAACGTATCGATAGCGAGACGGATGAAGTCACGACTATTACGGAAACGAATGCGACAGAAATGGCTTCTGTCGGTGATAAGCTTTACATGATCTATTCACAGTATGATGCAAACTGGAACCAGGTTATCTCATTTATTTCTTATGATGCAATAAATGAGAAGGTTATTTCAGATAACTTTATCACGGATGGAACCTCTATTGATAAACCTTATAAAATCGGAGCTGATCCGACGACCGGTTATATTTATATTACTGCTTCCGATTATAAGACGAATGGCGATGTGTATGCATTTGATGCGAGTGGTAAGAAGTTATTCCAGTTTGAAGTTGGTTTAAATCCTGTTAAGGCTGTATTTGTAAAACGATAAAAATGAAGTTGCTTGCTTCTTTCCTTTTACTCTGCCTCACGTTAAGTTGTAATATGAGGCAGAGTTCCCATTCCGAAGAATCCCTCTCCTCCGACACCATTCGCTACGCCCAAGGTTTTACAGTGCATCATTTCGATGGTTATACGGCTGTTGAAGTGAGCGATCCGTGGGACAGCACACGTCTGTTGCAACGGTATCTTTTGGTTGACCGGGAACGGCCTGTTCCCGGAAATCTCCCGAAAGGGACGGTCGTGCAGGTTCCGGCGCAGAATGTCGTGGTTTATACATCGGTGCATGCGGCTATTATCGACCAGTTAGGTGAGACAGGGCGGATCATAGGTGTTTGCGAGCCTCGTTATATGGACACCCCTGCTATCCGGGAAGGGCTGAAAGCTGGACGGATTGCCGATATGGGAGAGGCGACTGCCCCTAATGTGGAACTGATGATCGACAAAGGCGCCGAGCTTGTGATCGTTTCTCCTTTCCAGAATAGCGGTTACGGACCTGTCGAGAAACTGGGAATCCCCATTATCGAAGGGGCCGATTATATGGAGTCGCTACCTTTGGGACGTACCGAATGGATTCGTTTCTACGGGATGTTGTTCGGTAAGGAGGCGTTGGCCGATTCTATTTTCAGGAATACGGAGAAAAACTATCTCGATCTGAAACGGTTGATCACGGCCGATATGCCTCGTCCGACCGTTATCTCCGAAAAGAAGTTCGGTTCTTCCTGGTTTATGCCGGCGGGAGAAAGTTATATCGCCAATCTGTATGCCGATGCCGGAGCCGATTATGTTTTCAAGGAACTCCCCGGAGCCGGAAGTACACCTTTGGCTTTCGAGACAGTGCTCGACCAGGCTATCCATGCCGATATGTGGCTGATTAAATATAATCGGTCCGAAGACATGACCTACGATGATCTGCGTGCCGAATATACGCCGTACGAAAACTTCGACGCCTTTAAGAACCGTCGGATCTATTCCTGTAATACGGGGCTTGTCCCTTATTATGAGGAATTCCCTTTGCATCCCGATTACTTGTTGAAAGACTTGATCTGGGTTTTCCATCCGGAATCGCTGCCTGGTTATACTCCTCGTTATTATCGGAAGATGCAGGACTGATTACAATAAAAATTTTTGAAAAATAATCCTTTATCTGACTATATATGTGCTTGTTGCATAGTAAATAGCAGATGAGGGATTTTTTATAGACTCGTGTCAATCTTGGAGATAAGGGGATTTGGATACCCCTGTGTGATGTGAAATGCTTGTTTTACATATCTGGGACGCTTGTTTGTCAATGATTTTACAAGTGTTCTACAATTGGCAAGCAAGAACAAAGGTATGACTCCCGTTGTAGTGTCTTGCAGCTTTTCTCCTTATTGATTGGTGCTAATGAATCAATAATTCTTCATTTTATACCGAGGGATAATGCCTTGCTATGTTGTTTCTATTTATATCTTTGTCTTTATCTAAGAAAACATATTTATGAAAAGGAAATCGTATACTGATGCGCTTACCACATTGGCAAAAGGAACGGATGCCGGCTTGTACCGGCTGATCCCGGAAAGAGTAGAGATCGTAAACAGTGAAGAAGAAGTGCAGGAAATCCTGGCCGAGTGTCGGGTTATCGGTAAGCCTTTGACTTTTAAAGCAGGAGGTACATCATTGTCGGGGCAGACTATTACGGACTCCGTCCTCGTGGAGATCGGTCCCGATTTCGGGAAGATAAAGATTTCGGAAGACGGACGGTCGGCTACTTTTCCTTGCGGGATTACCGGCGATCATGCCAACCGGCTGTTGAAACGTTACGGGAGGAAGTTGGGACCGAGCCCGGCTTCCATCAAATCGGCCCGTATCAGTGGGATCGTGGCCAACAATGCCAGTGGTTCAAGTTATGGTATTACCTATAATTCCTATCATACGGTCCGCAGTATGCGTTTGATCCTGACGGACGGAACTTTGCTCGATACCGCTTCGGCCGAAAGCCGGAGATATTTTGTCGAGAGCCATCCCGAATGGGTGGACGGTTTGCTTGCACTCCGGGAAAGGGTGAAGCAAAATCCGGAGATGGAGGCCCGCATACGTCATAAATACGAACTGAAGAATACTTGCGGGTACGGAGTTAATTCGTTGGTCGACTATGACGATCCGGTCGATATCCTGATGCATCTGATGATTGGTTCGGAGGGAACGCTCGGTTTTATTTCGGAAGTGACCTTTGAGACAGTCCCTGACCTGAAACTGAAAGCTTCGGCTTTGCTTTACTTTCCCTCTATCCGCGAAGCTTGCCAATCTATTCTACCGCTTCGCGAGTGCAGTGTTTCGGCTGCAGAATTGATGGACCGCAATGCCCTCCGTGCTGTCGAGAACGAGCCGGGGATGCCTGAAACGCTCCGGACTTTGCCGGATGAGGCGGTCGCCCTCTTGATCGATACCTCTGCCAATGACAAACAGACGCTACAAAAGCAGTTTGCCGAGATTGAAGAGAAGCTTTCATCCGTACATACACTTTACCCGGTTTCTTTTACCACCGATCCGGAGTTGTATGCCACTTACTGGCGTGTCAGGAGCGGCCTGTTTACTTCGGCTGCGGCAGGACGTCCGCGGGGGACGGTGTCCATTATAGAAGATATTGCTTTCCGGGGAGATGTCTTGGGAGACGCCCTGACCGATGTACGCGAGGTGCTTGCCAGACACCATTATCCCGATGCTGTGATGTGGGGACATCTGTTAGATGGAAATGTTCATTTCACTATTTTCCCGGATGTCAACCGCTCGGAAGGGGTGGAGGGGTATGCCGCCTTTATGCAGGAACTGACCGACACGGTGCTTCGCCATGACGGTAGCCTGAAAGCCGAACACGGGACGGGGCGCAATATGGCTCCGTTTGTCCGCCAGGAATGGGGAGACGATATCTACCTGTTGATGAAAGATATCAAGAAGCTGTTGGACCCGCAGAACCTGTTGAACCCTGGTGTGCTGATCAACGACGATCCGCAAGTGTTCATCAAGAACCTCAAGCGGATGCCGCTGGCAAACGATCTGATAGACCGTTGCATCGAATGTGGTTTCTGCGAAGTACAATGTCCGGCACGTAACCTGACGATCACGCCCCGTCAGCGTATCGTGATTTACCGTACCTTGTCGGCGATGGCGGAAAGGGGTGAGACAGATACTCCCCGTTATGCCGGACTAAAAAAGGCTTTTCAATACAAGGGGAATGAAACGTGCGCTACGGACGGTCTTTGTGGAACGGCTTGTCCGGTCGGCATCAATACCGGTTTGCTGATTAAGGAATTGCGATGGAAAGAGAACGGGAAGGCTGCGGAACGAATCGCCTCTTTTATTGCGAAAGACATGGATTCGGTCACGAATGTGTTGCGTCCTATGCTTTCCTTTGTGCATGGTGTTTCCAAAGTGATCGGTTATGGAACGATGGAAGGAATTACGCGTGGCTTGTTCCGGATCAGTGGTCATCGTTTTCCGCTCTGGACGCGGTATACGCCGTCGGGGGCTCGCAAACTTGATTATACGACTGAAACACCGCTTCCGGGACAGCCCGAAATGGTCTATTTCCCTTCCTGCATTACCCGTACGATGGGGCCTTCTGCTGATTATGATGATAAAGCGGGAGTGACGGAAAAGACGATTTCCCTGCTTCATAAGGCCGGATTCGCCATCCGTTATCCGGAAAATATCCACCGTCTGTGTTGTGGTATGGCTTTCAGCAGCAAAGGTTTCCGCCGGCAGGCCAAAGAGAAGGAGGACGAACTGAACGAGGCCTTGCTGAAAATCAGTGACAACGGAGCTTTGCCGATTCTTTGCGATATGAGTCCTTGCCTACTCCATATGCGTGAGACGCTGGATAAGCGGTTGCACCTTTATGAACCGGTCGAATTTATTTATGACTTCATGCTGGACCGGTTGGAGTTCAGCCCTCTGCCTATTACAGTTGCCGTCCATAGCACGTGCAGCACTACGAAAATGGGAGTGACAGCCAAGTTGCAGGCACTTGCCGGCATGTGTGCCGCCAAAGTCGTTTCGCCGATGGAGGTGACTTGTTGCGGATGGGCGGGTGACCGGGGTTTCTTCTATCCCGAACTGAACGCTTCCGCTCTGCGGATGTTGCCCACAAGCCTGGAAGAGGCCACCGAAGGGTACAGTAACAGCCGGACCTGTGAAATCGGTCTGACGATGAACAGCGGCATCTCTTATAAGTCGATTGTTTATCTGGTGGACAAGGTTACCCGGAAGAAGGAAGAGCTTTAAAATAAAATCCCCCCGTACTCTTACAAGCGAGTCGGGGGATTTTCAGTTTGGCATTTTTATTATAGGGAGTTGTTTAGGTTATCATGCCCAGCCGTTCAACATTCCGTAGAAATACATGGGTTTCAGGAAATAAACTTTCAACAGCCATGCAGCCCAAAGTTCCTTCGATGTGTCAAGCATCGTGAACGGGAACGAGTTTTTCGCTTCTTTCTTATAGTCGAACTCGCACAGGAGTACATGCCCGTAGTCCGTTACGATCGGGCAGGCGGCATATCCGTCGTATTTCTCTGCCGGCTCTTTGCCTTCCATCAGCGAAATCAGGTTCTTGGCGGCGATAGGCACCTGCTTGCGGATGGCGGCGGATGTCTTGCTGGTCGGAATTCCGGCTACGTCTCCTAAGGAAACGATATTCGGATATGTCTTGTGTACCAGCGTTTCTTTGTCTACCATCACCCAGGCATCGGCGGCCAATTTTCCTTCCGTCCATCCCAGGCCGGCTTCCTTTACGAAATCGGGAGCAGACATCGGCGGCGTGAAATGCAGGAAGTCATAATCTTCTACAAACGGTGTGTAGACTTTCTGATCGCCCACTGTTTCGATTTTCTCGAAATGAACCTGCTTGGCAGCCGTGTCTACGCCTTTCACGCGTACATTCAAGTTGATAGGAATGTTGCGCTCCTTGTAGATTTCCAACAAGCGGGGAGTGAAAAACGGCACGTCATACAGTTCTTTGGATGCAGTGTAAAAATTCAGGTCCACTGTCTCGCGTGTACCCTGCTTGCGGGTATAATGTTCTGTCAACAAGCAAATTTTCTTGGGAGCACCCCCGCATTTGTGCTTGGTATAAGTATCTGTGTAGATTCCACGTCCGCCTGTCTTGGAGAATTCCTGTATGGCTTTCCAAGTCTTTTGTGCACCTTCGAAGTCGTAGATGCTGTGGGCGTTTCCTTGTCCAAGTGTCGCTTGCGTGATACCTTCCACCTTTTCCCAGTTGATTTGGATTCCGGGAGTCAAGACCAGGAAGTCGTAGGCGATCTTTCCGTTATTTTTAGTTGTTACCTGATTCCATACGGGATCGACGGCGGCAACAGAATCTTTAATCCATTTGATATCGCTGGGCATGCAGTCCTCCTGCTTTCTCCAGACATCATCCGGTTGGTACACACCCGATGCGATCAGGGTGAAGCCCGGTTGATAAAACTGACGGTCACTGGGATCGATCAAAGTGATATCCGGCTTGTCCAGCCAACTCTTTAAACGGGCAGCCATACTGATACCGGCAGCACCTCCGCCGATAATTACAATTTTACCTTTGGCTTTGCTTGAAAATGCTTTTGCCTTTTGTGTACTTGCAGCGGTCAGCAACCCGGCCATTGCCATCAGTTTGAAAAAGTGGCGGCGGTCGATACCTTTCTTCTCAAACGCCTTTAATTGATCTTCCAGTTCGTGTTTCATCATGTCTAAAAAATTAGATTTTAGTCACAAAGAAAAGATAATCCGCAGGGGCATACAAAGAAAGGACTACTACATAGCTTGCGCAAGTGTTTTGAGTGGAAAGAAATACTACAACATTACTTTCTCATGTTCTTTTATGTTGTGTATAATTAGTTGGTATATAATTACATATAAGATGTGGGTTTCTGAGAAAATATTTTCAGAAGCCCATTAGGAAATCGACAAGATTCGTATCCCCTTCCAGCTCCAAACGTTTCCTCAAACGGTATCGACGCAGCTCTATCGCCCGTACGGATACGTTCATGAGGGACGCGATTTCCTTCGTGGAGAGATTCATGCGGAGCAGACAGCAGATGCGGAGATCGCCTGTTGTGAGATCACTGTACCGCTGCCTGAGGCGGTCCATGAAATTCTGGTGCGTACTGTTGAAATAGCTTTCAAACAGTACCCAGTCCGCCTGGTTGTTCAAAGTCTCTTCCATCAAAGTTTTCATGCGGATGTAGAGTTTGTTCGGATAACGTTCACCCAGCGTCTCCTTCTGCTTTTCCAGTTCTTCCAACAGGCTTTGGACGGCCTGGTTGCGTTTGACAAGGGCTGTAGTCTGGAGTGTCAGCTCGTTATTTTTGTTTTGCAGCTCGGCTTCGAGCATCTGGTTTTTTATGAGCTGCATCTGCTGTTGTTCGGCCTGCCGTTCGGCTTCGGCTTTTTCCTGTTCTTCCTTATGCAGGTTTCTCAGGTTGTAGCGGAGCACGGCCTGCACGAGGAACCAGACGAGTGCGATATAGACCAGCCACGCCCATACGGTGTTATACCAGGGAGGACGGACTTCGATGGGGAGTGTGAGTTCGGGATAGGGCCCCTTGATGACATATTTGCGGACTTTTAATTCATACCTCCCTTCCGGTAATTGCAGGAAAGTGATTTTCCCGTCGTGTTGCCAGGCAGACCAGTCCGAAGATACGCCTTCGATCTTGTAACTGATCTGGTGGTTGGAGGTGAATATCGTGGTGCCTGCCCAGACATTGAATTCCTGGAAGTTGTGTGGGAGAGAAATGTGCTGCGTGTTGATCGGCAGGCGATGGATGCCGGAAGCATCGACATATTCAAGTCCCGAAATCTTCAGGGGAGTGCTGCCCAGACTGTTGCCGATCAGTTCCCGGATGTTGATCAATAAAGCCCCTTGCATGGCGGAGACCAAGACCAGCGAATCGTTTAAAGGGATGATCCGTTTGCCCCTCGTCACGAGGTTCATATTATAATTGTCGAAGAGCAGGCGGCATTTCAATGTCCCGATGCCGTCTGCCACGTGAAACAATCCGGCTTCGTTTCCGATGGAAAGCCAGTAGAGGTCGTCACCGGCCGGGTAAACGAGTCCGGCTTGGGCGAATATTCCCAATGCTTCCGTGTTCCGGAATAATTGCTTGACGTCCGGTGCGGGGGCTTTGTCGGTTTTGAGATAAGGTTGTGCTTCGGCTTCGTTTACGGGAACGAAAGGACTTGTGGCTCCTAATGAGCGTTTGAAATAACCGAGGTTGGTCTGGATATACAATTCTTCGTCATCCAATCCGGCATTCGCCAGTTTGCCGATCGCGCTTCTTTTCCCTAATAAGGTGATCGGGGGATCGAAAGAGATTTGTGATAATCCGTTGTCGAGCGCCACCCAGATTTGTCGTGTGTCTTGTACACAGATAAAGCGGACGATGTTGTCTTGTAGCTGGTTCTGCAGAGACAGATGTTGCAGGATCGTACCGTCGGAATCCGTGATATATAATCCTTGTGTCAGGGTGCCGATGAAAAAGAGCGTTCCGTTGGTCGCAAAGGCGCTCGGTTGTGCGTCCTGTATTTCTTTGGGTAAAGTAAAAGGTATTTCAACGGCTGGTGGGGTGAAGCGGACTTCTGGCGGAACCGTGTTTAGCGGGCGGTATCGAAGGGTTCCGTCCTTGTCGTATGTCCAGCTTCCCAGCATCGTCTCGTTGCGGGTGTAAATCGTGTCGTTGTAGTTGGTTACGCCGGTCACCTCTTCCTGTCCCGGCAGTGAATAGAGTCTCCAGGTATTGCCGTCGAAAGCAAGCAGGCCGGAATTGTTGGCGACATACAGCATACCGTCGGGTGTTAGCGAAAAGCCCCAGTTCTGGCAACTCGCCTTATAATCGTCGACCGTATAATTTTTTACGAATACATAGGGAATGGCTACTGACGCGCACACGGTATGTACCGTGAACAGGAAAGAAATGAGAATGATCAGCAGTCTGTACATAGGTCTATTATGAATAAAAGGGAGGTGTGTCAAAATCTCCTTGTCCCCGCACTTGATGCGGGGCCGCAAAAGGACAGACCTTATCAATCAGATTTTTATAGGGCCGGTTTTAATGCGATCCCGCGTCAAGCGCGGGAACAGGATAGTTTCGACACACCTCCCTGAATTGTGCTGCAAATATACTTAAATTCTTATTTATTTGTATTCCTGCCAGCTCTTAATCTGGATGCCTTTTTCATCCATATTGCAGAAAGCGCTGATGAAGGCACTTGCCAAACGGGCGTTGGTGATCAACGGAATGTTGTGATCGATCGCCGCACGACGGATCTTGTAGCCGTTGGTCAGCTCGCGCTTGCTGTGGTCCTTCGGTATGTTGACAACCAGTTCGAACACGTGCTGGCTGAACATATCCATAATGTTCAGGTCGCCCTGTTCGTCCGGCCAGCAAACAGCTGTCGCAGGGATACCGTTTTCATTCAGGAATTTAGCTGTTCCGGCTGTTCCGTAGATGTTGTAACCTTTGGCTGCCAGCATGTGGCAAGGTTCCAGCAGTTCGGCTTTGCTCTTGGCGGCACCGGAAGAGACTAACACGTTCTTCTGTGGGATTCTGTTTCCGACAGCCATCATGGCAGAAAGCAGTGCTTCGTCGAAGTCGTCGCCGATACAACCTACTTCACCTGTAGAGCTCATATCTACGCCCAGTACAGGGTCAGCCTTGTGTAGACGGGCGAATGAGAACTGCGAAGCCTTCACGCCGATCCAGTCGATGTCGAATGCGCTCTTGTCCGGTTTGGTGTAAGGAGCATCGAGCATGATACGGGTAGCCGTTTCGATAAAGTTGCGTTTCAGAACTTTGGATACGAACGGGAAGCTGCGGGATGCACGCAGGTTACATTCGATTACCTTCACGTCGTTGTTCTTGGCTAGGAACTGGATGTTGAACGGTCCGCTGATATTCAACTCTTTGGCGATCATCTTGCTGACCTTCTTGATGCGGCGGGCTGTTTCGAAGTAGATCTTCTGTGCCGGGAATACCAATGTCGCGTCACCGGAATGGACACCGGCAAACTCGATATGTTCGGAGATTGCGTACTCGACCACTTCGCCATTCATGGCTACCGCGTCGAATTCTATCTCTTTCGCCCCTTGCAGGAATTCGGAAACAACTACCGGATATTCTTTGGAAACCTTGGCTGCCAAGTTTAGGAATTCGATCATCTGCTCCTTACTGTGGCATACGTTCATGGCTGCGCCGGAAAGCACGTAAGACGGACGGATCAGGATTGGGAAACCGACCTTTGCGATAAAAGCGTCGATCTCTTCCATGCTGGTCAACTCGGCCCAACGTGGCTGGTCGATACCTAACGTATCCAGCATTGCGGAGAATTTGTGACGGTTTTCGGCACGGTCGATCGACAGTGGTGAAGTACCCAATACAGGTACGTTCTGGCGGTACAGCTTCATGGCCAGGTTGTTCGGTATCTGTCCACCTACGGAGACGATTACGCCCTTCGGCAGTTCTAAGTCCATGACATCGAGTACGCGTTCGAACGAAAGCTCGTCGAAGTACAGACGGTCGCACATGTCATAATCAGTGGAAACCGTTTCCGGGTTATAGTTGATCATGATGGATTTATAGCCTAACTTGCGGGCTGTCTGTGCGGCATTCACCGAACACCAGTCGAACTCAACGGAAGAACCGATGCGGTAAGCGCCCGATCCCAGAATCACGACGCTCTTGTCGTTCGGATAGTAAGAGATATCGTGCTGGCTGCCGTCGTATGTCATATACAGGTAGTTCGTCAGTTCGGGATGTTCCGATGCGATCGTATTGATGCGTTTTACACTCGGCAGGATACCTAATTTCTTACGCAGGTTGCGCACGCGGATATTTTCCTTTTCCATGTTGCCTTCCGGGTTTTCAACATAACGGGCAATCTGGAAGTCGGAGAATCCCAGGCGTTTTGCTTCCTTCAGCACATCTTCCGGCAGGTCTTCGATCTTATCGTAAGCAGACAATACTTTCGTATAGTCTACGATGTTTTTCAGTTTTTCCAGGAACCACGGAGTGATCTTGGACAGTTCGTGGATGCGGTCTACCGTGTAGCCTTTTTCAAGCGCTTTGGCTACGGCGAAGATACGGAGGTCGGTCGGGTTGGCCAGCGCGTCGTCCAGGTTATCGAATTCCACGTCGTTGTTGCCGACGAAACCGTGCATGCCCTGTCCGATCATACGCAGACCTTTCTGCATGATTTCCTCGAAGCTCTTGCCGATCGACATAATCTCGCCGACAGATTTCATGCTCGAACCGATCTGGCGGCTTACACCGACAAACTTAGTCAAGTCCCAACGCGGGATCTTTACAATCATGTAATCTACTTCTGGTGCTTTGTAAGCGGAGTTGGGAGTTCCCATCTCACCGATTTCGTCAAGGCTGTAACCTAATGCCAGCTTGGCAGCCACGAATGCCAGCGGATAACCGCTCGCTTTGGATGCAAGTGCGGAAGAACGGCTTAGGCGGGCGTTTACTTCGATCACACGGTAATCGCAAGTATCGGAGTTGAATGCGTACTGGATGTTACATTCGCCGACGATACCTAAATGGCGGATCGTCTTGATCGAAAGTTCTTTCAATAGATCTAGTTCTTTGTCTGTCAGTGAACAGGTAGGAGCGACGACGATACTTTCGCCTGTATGTACGCCTAGCGGATCCACATTTTCCATGCTTACAACCGTGAAGCAGTGATCGTTCTTATCGCGGATTACTTCAAATTCAATTTCCTTCCAGCCTTTCAACGATTCTTCCACCAATACCTGGGGAGAATAGGCGAAAGCGCTTTCTGCCAGCGTACGCAGTTCTGCCTCGTCTTTGCAGATACCGCTACCCATACCGCCCAATGCGTATGCGGAACGGATCATGACCGGGAAGCCGATCTCGTAGGCTGCCTTCACGGCATCTTCCAGGTTTCCGACAGCGTGACTGACCGGAGTTTTTACTGCTATCTCGTCAAGTTTCTTTACAAACAGGTCACGGTCTTCCGTGTACATGATCGCTTCGACTGAAGTTCCCAGTACCTTTACACCATATTTGGCCAGTGTCCCGCTGGTATACAGTTCGGTTCCGCAGTTCAGGGCAGTCTGTCCGCCAAAAGCCAGCAGGATACCGTCCGGTTGTTCTTTTTTGATGACTTCTTCAACAAAGTAAGGAGTGATCGGCAGGAAATACACCTTGTCGGCTACCCCTTCTGATGTTTGAATGGTTGCAATGTTCGGATTGAGCAATACGGTGCTGATTCCTTCTTCTTTCAGCGCCTTCAGTGCTTGTGAACCAGAGTAGTCAAATTCTCCGGCTTGTCCGATCTTCAGGGCACCCGAGCCCAGAACAATCACCTTTTTGATACCACTTTTCGACATAGTAATTTGGGTTGTTTAATTTATTGATTTTATAGAATGTTATAATTGCCTTACGAGATCACAAGGTGCAAAAAAAATGCGTTAGTAAAAATAACTAACGCATCCTATATAACCAAATGATAATCCTTTAAAATAAAAAAATGAGCTTCATTGTCCGACATATAACCGGAAAAGTACGCTGGATTATCCTTATGTGCTTTCTGTGTCATGAAACTCTATCTTCAAAATTTCGGCAAAGATAAGGCTTATATTTTAAATATGCAAGAGGTTCAGACTGTCTCTTTTTTGAAAAACACCCTTTAGGCCAATAGGACAATCGCGTCAAAAGATTCTTTTCCGACTATCTTTTACTAATTGTCATTTTGACAACCTAATCAGGGTATTTACTATCAAATAGAATGTTAAAAAATATTACCCTTGCGGATAATTTCCAAAAGATGCCCTACTAATTCAAATTAGATGGGATAGAGGTATCGTTTTGATAATTTTATTTTCCTATCTTTACCTCATCAATCATTCAAATAATTCTGATGTTATGAATAAGACGCTTTATCTCATTTTTACATGTCTCCTTCTGTGTGCCGGCACCCGTCTTGCCGCCCAGACTTTTGATTATGATCGGGTGAGCGGCCATCCCCGCTTGTTGATGAAGCAGGGCGAGGAGCGGCAGATACGGGAAAGTCTGAAAGATAATCCCGAAATGCAGCGCGTCTATAATCAGATTGTCGGAGAAGCCGACCGGTTGTTGGTCTGCCCGACGCTGACGTATAAGAAAGAGGGACGCCGTCTGTTGGCCGTTTCCCGTGAAGCGTTGAAGCGTATTTTCGACCTTTCATTTGTGTATCGGATGACCGGCGAAGATAAATACCGTCTGCGTGCCGAGCAGGAGATGGTGTCTGTCTGCTCGTTTGACGACTGGAACCCGTCTCATTTTCTGGATGTCGGCGAGATGACGATGGCGGTTGCGATCGGCTATGACTGGCTGTTCGATAAGCTGTCTCCGGAGACAAGGAGATTGGCACGTGGATCGATTCTTCAGAAAGGTTTTGCTCCGTCGAACGACAAACAATATAACTGGTTTCTGAAAGCGGAAAACAACTGGAACCAGGTTTGCAATACCGGTTTGGTATATGGAGCCCTTGCCCTTTTGGACTCGGATGGCAAGGAGGCGGCTACTGTCATCGAACGGGCTATGTCGTCTGTCCCCCTGTCGATGAAAGTGTATGCCCCTGACGGCAACTATCCGGAAGGATATAATTATTGGGGATATGGGACGAGTTTCAACGTGATGTTGATCGCCGCGCTGGAATCGGCTCTCGGTTCGGACGGTGGGCTGAGTACGGTGGAGGGCTTTATGCCTTCGGCCCGCTTCATGCAGTATATGGCAGGGACGACCGGTCTTGCCTTCAATTTCAGTGATGCACGCGAAACGACTCAATCTTTTCCGGCCATGTTTTGGTATGCATCCAAATTGGGCGATCCTTCCTTGCTCTGGAACGAAAAAATATTCCTGACACGCGAGGATACGCATTTTACTGCGGAGGAAGAGCGTTTCTTGCCGATTATCCTGATCTATGGTTCCCGTTTCGATATGAAAGAAGTGACGCCGCCTGTCTCGAAAATCTGGACCGGACATGGAAAAGTGCCTGTAGCCCTGATCCGTACCGGATGGGACAAAGGAGAAGGTTTTTATGTCGGGATAAAAGGAGGAACGGCTTCGGCCAACCATGCCCATATGGATGCCGGCTCATTTGTGTTCGAAGCTCTGGGAGTACGCTGGGCGCAAGATTTGGGTATGCAGGAGTATTATTCGCTGGAAAAGGAGGGGGTGCGTTTGTGGAACGGTAATCAGGACGGGCAACGTTGGGATGTCTTCCGCTATAATAACTTTGTACATAATACGTTGACGGTGAACGGAGAGAAACACCAGGTAAAAGGAACGGTCCCGATCCTTGCCACCTATACGAAAGATGCACGGTTAGGGGCCAGTTTGGATATGACTTCACTGTTCGGCGGTAGTCTGAAAAAAGCGACACGCGAGGTCGTGCTTGTGAAGGAGCGGTATTTGCAGGTAACGGATCAGGTGCAGGCTGCCGGCAAACCGGCTTCCGTCCGGTGGACAATGGTCACATCCGCCACTCCTAAGTTGCTCGATCCTCACACGATGGAGTTGACGAAAGAAGGTAAGAAATTACATGTGATTATCGACAGCCCTTCGGCTGCTATATTTTCGGTGGTCGATAATGTTCCGTCTCACAGCTACGATGCTCCGAATCCCGGTTCCGTCCGGATTGTTTTTGATGCTGATGTGAAAGCCGGTCGGAAAGAAACTTTGAAAGTGCGTCTGGTTCCGGTTGTGGAATAATATATGAATGTACCGATATGCCGGGGTACGACAATACCGGTGAATGGGCATATCGGTA
>ERZ791883.1533-NODE-1533-length-19117-cov-2.841412_pt1 | contig 19117 bp, 14 predicted proteins | sample MGYA00510160_ERZ791883 | MGnify/ENA primary metagenome ERZ791883 (study PRJEB30046, sample SAMN00792072) | human gut metagenome | study: EMG produced TPA metagenomics assembly of the A metagenome-wide association study of gut microbiota in type 2... | reverse complement strand
AGGTCAGGGCCGCAGCCCTCCAGAACGACGCCGGCCTTGTCGGCGCAGTGTATTATTTTAAGCAGCAGCAGTAAGGCGGATGGCCCGGGTCGCCGAGGGCGCCGCCTCCCTACAGCTCCACCATGAAAATCCCCCCCCGCCGCACCCCGGCGGCGGGGATTTTTTTGCGGAAATACAGTATGTAAAATTTGGAACGCAAAAGCGCAAAAAATGTGCGAACCACGGCCTTTTGTGGGTTCTGGACAAAAATATTGACTTTGAACCGATGGTTTTGGCACGGCGCAGACGGGCGTAAATTGTTGCAATTACAGAGCGTGTGTGTTATACTCTTCATTATGAATAAGTGTGTAAAATTGCCCAAACGAGGCAGAGCGCACGGGACAAAAACCGGTCGTCGACGGACTGACCGGCTCACAAAACAATAAAGGAGCGCACTATGAAAGTAGTAATTCTGGCTGGCGGCCTTGGCACGCGCATCAGCGAAGAAAGCGTCTACAAGCCCAAGCGGATGATCGAAATCGGCAACATGCCCATCCTGTGGCATATCATGAAGGAATATTCCTACTACGGCTTTCACGACTTTGTCATCTGCGCGGGCTACAAGCAGCACATGATCAAGGAGTGGTTCGCGGATTACTTCCTGCATACCAGCGATATTACGTTTGATTTCACCCGCGGCCAGAACGAGATGATCGTCCACAACCACCACACCGAGCCGTGGAAGGTCACCGTTGTGGACACCGGCCTCAACACGATGACCGGCGGGCGCATCAAACGCATTCGTCCCTACATCGGCAATGAGACCTTCATGATGACCTACGGCGACGGCGTCTGCGATGTGGACATTGCCAAGCTGGTGGCATTCCACCGCGAGAACGGCAAGATCGCCACGCTGACCGCCGTTCAGCAGGAGCAGCAGAAGGGCGTTCTGGATATTGCCGAGGATAATTCTGTCCGTTCTTTCCGTGAAAAGAAGGCCAGCGACGGCGCGCTTATCAACGCGGGCTATATGGTGCTGGAGCCGCAGATCTTCGACTATCTGGACGGCGACGCCTGCGTCTTTGAGCAGAAGCCGCTGCAGAAGCTGGCCGAGGAGGGTCAGCTGATGAGCTATATCCACAAGGGCTTCTGGCAGTGCATGGACACCGCCCGCGAGAAGCAGGTCCTGGAGAAAATGCTTGCCACCGGCAACGCGCCCTGGAAGAAGTGGGAGGATTGATAATGGTACATTACGATCCTGAATTTTACCGCGGCAAGCGGGTGTTCGTCACCGGCCACACCGGCTTCAAGGGCAGCTGGCTCTGCAAGATGCTGCTGATGGCCGGGGCCGAGGTCACGGGCTACAGCCTGCAGCCGCCGACGCAGCCGAACCTTTTCTCTATCGCCGGCGTCGAGGACAAGATGCACAGCGTCATCGGCGACATCCGCGACTTTGACGCGCTGAAGGCCGCTTTTGACGCGGCGCAGCCCGACATTGTGCTGCACCTGGCCGCGCAGCCCATCGTGCGCGACAGCTACAAGGACCCGCGCTACACCTATGAGACGAACGTTATGGGTACGGTCAACCTGCTGGAATGCGTGCGGCTGGCCCGGCAGCAGGGCAGAGCGCCCCGCTCGGTGCTGAACGTCACCACCGACAAGGTCTACCACAACAACGAGTGGGCCTGGGGCTACCGCGAGAACGAGCCGCTGGACGGTTTCGACCCCTACTCCAACAGCAAGAGCTGCTCGGAGTTGGCGACGCACTCCTACATCAACAGCTTTTTTGCCGATAAGACCGTGGCCGTCTCGACGGCCCGCGCGGGCAATGTCATCGGCGGCGGCGACTTTGCCAATGACCGCATCATCCCCGACTGCGTCCGCGCCATGGCCGCGGGCCGTAAGATCGGCGTGCGCAACCCCTACTCGACCCGCCCGTACCAGCATGTGCTGGAGCCGCTGGCGGCCTACCTGCTGATCGCCCAGCGCCAGTATGAGGACAGCCGCTTTGCGGGCTACTATAATGTAGGCCCCGACGACTGCGACTGTGTCACCACCGGCACGCTGGTGGATCTGTTCTGCCGGGCCTGGGGCGGCGACGCCGCCTGGGAGAATCAGGCCGAGGCCAATGCCCCGCACGAGGCCAACTTCCTGAAGCTGGACTGCAGCAAGCTGAAAACGACCTTCGGCTGGACGCCGCGCTGGCACATGGCCGAGTGCATGGAAAAGACCGTCGCCTTCAGCAAGATCTGGCTTGCCAACGGCGACGTCCCGGCGGAGATGGAAAAGGAAATCAACAGCTTCTTAGAGGAGCAGAAATGACAAAGGAACAGAGGAGCATAGCAAGCGCTTATGTCATTTCGGCTTTGGTAGGCGGAGTTTATCTGATTTCCTGGCTGACGCATGTATGGGGCGACCAGCCGTGGCCCATCAACAGCAACATGGTCAACTATGCCGTGGTTCTAGTACTGTTCGGCGTTTCGCTTTTGCTGTTCGGCAACCTTTTTGCCCGCATTCTGCCGCAGGAGCGCGGCTTTGTGCGAGCCTGCGACGCGCGTCTGCAGGGCCGCGGCGCGGCAGCGGCCCTTGTGGCATCTGCGCTGGTGACAGCCGCTTACCTTATCTATTACGCGAACATTGGTGTATCCAAGGAGTTTGCGGGGCCTACAGCGGTGCAGTCATCCCTGACGACACCGCAGCTGGTGCCGCTGTATTACCTGCTTACGGTGCTCTTTTTTGCTGCAGCAGTCTATCTGCTGCTGACGGGTAAGGATTGCCCGCGGTGGGTGACCTGGGGCGGCTACGGCCTTTCGGCAGTGATGTACTTCTTGGGCGTATGGATCGTCAATACGTTTGAGGGAGACCCGTACCACGGTGAGGCGTATTTGGAAAGCATCTACAACGTGGCTGACGGCATCCCCTATGAGGAGTTGACGACAGGCATCTACGGCCACTACGGGCTGTTCTTCCTGCTGCCGATGAAGATCTTCGGTGCAAAGGCTGTTGTTATTCAATTCCTGATCGCGCTGGTCGGCGTTGTGACGGATCTGGCCATGCTGTACTGCATCCATCACCTGATAAAAAAGAACTGGGTACGCCTGTTGATGGCACTGGTTGTGCCGGTCATTCCGTTTGCATACAGACGGACGAATTACTGGCAGCTGCAGCCTCACCGTTTGGTATTCCCGATGTTGCTGGCGGCCTATATGCTGTTCTGCTTGCGGAAAAAGCAGTCGAAAAAAACGGCTCGGTTCTGGGGCGGCTGGCTTCTGTGCATGCTGGCAGTGCTGTGGAGCACCGAGAGCGGTCTGTTCTGTATCATAGGCTGGTGCGCGGGCTGCATCGTCCGCTGGTGGCAGCAGGAGCCATGGTACGCCCGCGGCCAGTGGGAACGCTATGGTGCGCTGCTGCTGGGCGCTGTGTTGGCGGTGCTGGGGGCCATTGGCCTGACAAATTTGTATAACCTGGCCTGCGGCGGAGCACCGATCTTCAAGGTGTTTTTCTACCCGCTGTACAGCAGCAATTATATGGATGGTTCCATCGGCTACCCGCTTGAGCTAGGCGTGCGCCCATGGGTGTTTGTGCTGCTGCTTATGCTGGCCGTGCTGGCATGGTCGCTGTTTCAGACAACCGCTATCGGAAGAATAGCCAAAACGGAGAACATTGCCCCATTTGCGGCCTGCCTGTCGGTACTGGGGCTGGTATCGTTCAGTTACTATGCAAACCGCTCCGCCTGGATGAATCTGGAGATCTGCCTGCCGGAGGCGCTGCTTTGCCTGTGCTTCCCGCTGCAGGCGCTGACGGACGGGGAGGGGCTACGCAAGAAGCTGGGCGGCCTGTACTGCACGGCGGCACAGTCTGTGGGACTGGCCGTGCTGCTGGTGCTCTGCGTGCTTACGGCACAGCTGCCCGGCGGCGTGATGAATACAGTGATCCTGCAGGAGCACGGTGCGTTCAGCACCCGCGGCATCTATGCGGAGGCGGAGAATTTCTCTGCCAATATACCGGACAACACATTTGCGGTTGGCCGCGATGTGGGAATCATCTACCACGCAGCAGGCTGGGACAACTACGGACATTATGTGGATGCTGCGGATTACGGCGTGGCAGATACCGAAAAATTACTCCCTCATATTCTGGCAGAGTTGAAGGCCCAGCCGAGCTTTGTCGTGGATGACATACTGGGGGCCTATCTGGGGCAGAATGGCTACACGCCCGACATGCTCGGATACCAGCTGCAGACGACCTTCACATCGGCTGGCGGCACGAACCCAATTACTTATTACTACTACGAAAAGCAATAAAAAAGGAGAGCAAAACCTATGGCATGGAAGAATGAGGCAGAAGCCCGCGAGCAGATCAAGGCGATGGTCGCCGAGTATTATCACGACTTCAAGGAGAAAAAGACCCCCTATCAGGAGGGTGACCGCATCACCTACGCAGCCCGCGTCTTTGACGAGAAGGAGATGTGCGCTCTGACTGATGCCACGCTGGACTTCTGGCTGACGACGGGCCGCTTTGCCGACCAGTTCGAAAAGGAGTTCGCTAAGTGGATCGGCGTTAAGTTTGCCCATCTGGTCAACAGCGGGTCCTCCGCCAACCTGATCGCCTTCATGGCGCTGACCGCCCCCGAGCTGGGTGACCGCCAGATCAGGAAGGGCGACGAGATCATCACCGTGGCCTGCGGCTTCCCCACCACCGTGACCCCGGCCATCCAGTACGGCGCGGTGCCCGTGTTTGTGGATGTGACCGTGCCCCAGTACAACATCGACGTCACCAAGCTCGAGGCCGCCCTCTCCCCCAAGACGAAAGCTGTCATGATTGCCCATACGTTGGGTAACCCGTTTGACCTGTCCGCTGTCAAGGCGTTCTGCGATGCACATAATCTGTGGTTGGTCGAGGACAACTGCGACGCGCTGGGCACCCAGTACACCATCAACGGCGAGACCCGCTTTACCGGTACCTGGGGCGACATCGGCACGTCCAGCTTCTACCCGCCGCACCACATGACGATGGGCGAGGGCGGCTGCGTCTACACCAACAACCCGCTGCTGAACCGCCTGATCCTCTCCTTCCGCGACTGGGGCCGCGACTGCATCTGCCCCTCCGGCCAGGATAACTTCTGCGGCCACCGCTTTGACGGTCAGTTCGGCGAGCTGCCCAAGGGCTACGACCACAAGTACGTCTACAGCCACTTTGGCTATAACCTCAAGGTCACCGACATGCAGGCCGCCATCGGCTGCGAGCAGCTGAAGAAGTTCCCCACCTTCATCGAGCGCCGCCGCCACAACTGGGACCGCCTGCGCGCCGCGCTGGAGCCCGCCGCCGACAAGCTGATCCTGCCGGAGCCGGCTGCCAACAGCCGCCCGTCTTGGTTCGGCTTCTTGATCTCCGTCAAGCCGGAGAGCGGTCTGGACCGCAACGCCGTGACCCGCTATGTGGAGAGCCACAACGTACAGACCCGTCTGCTGTTCAGCGGCAACCTCATCAAGCACCCCTGCTTTGACCAGATCCGCGGCACCGACGCCTACCGCGTGGCGGGCGAGCTGACCAACACCGACTTTATCATGAACAACACCTTCTGGGTCGGCGTTTACCCCGGCATGACCGACGAGATGATCGACTACATGGCTAAGACGATTATCGAGGCTGTGAATCAGTAAAATTTTGACAACGAGGTACGGACCCCTATGATGCAGCAAAAAGTGAAAACAACCCGCGCACCCGGACTGCGGTTGGACAAAAACAGGCGGCTGACGCCTATGCAGATCTACTGCTGGGCGACGGTGGCCTGTCTGGCGGTGCTGCTGCTTGCCCTGCTGGCCAGCCGTGGTGCGCTGCTGCATCGATTCTTCTTTTATGATGTCACCGATACCGGTATGGACTTTTTCCATAGTATTGAGTATATGCGTGGACGTATGCCCTACGGACAGTTCGATACGCTGTACCCGCCGCTTGCAAATCTGTTTTTCTATGTGTTGTATTTGCTTGTGCCAAAGACACAATCAGCTACGTGGACGGAATCGTTTATCTCGTCTCTCAACATGAAGGGAACAGAACGGGATTTGCGTTTGCAGCAAGCGACGATGATGCTGTTTATCGTCTTTGTTATCGTGGTGGTCTTAGGAATTGTATCGATGACAGAACGCCTGACGCGCAGCTGCGGGGGGCGGAAAGAGCTGCTGGCATTCTGTGCAGTGTTCAGCTATGGGGTACTGTACGGCTTGGAACGCGGCAATATTCTGCTGTTGTGCTGGCCGTTAATGGCATTTTTTATCCTGTACCGCAATTCAGAAAACCCACTTTTGCGGGAGTTGGCCTGTCTGGCACTTGCGATTGCCGCCGGTTTCAAGCTGTACCCGGCGTTTCTGGGCGTGCTGTTGCTGCGCGATAAAAACTATCTGGCCGCGGTGCGCACGGTGCTGTACGGTGTTGTCTGCCTGTGCTTCCCGCTGTTCTTCTTCAATGAAGGATTGTTTGGCCTCACACTGTGGTTCCGTGTACTGTTTGATTTTAGCGGCAGCAGAGGTGAACCGTGGATCGGCAACGGTTTCTCCAACATTTTGGCAGAGGCCGGACATGCGGTGGACAAGCTGCTGGGCACGCAGCTGGGCTATGGCAGCTACGCACTGCTGGGCATTGTGCTGGCAGCGGTGCTGCTGGTGTGCAGCTTTTTTATGGATAAGGAGTGGAAACGCATCACAGCAATCATTCTGGCGATGCTGATGTTCCAGTCCCAGTATGATTATGTATGGTGCCTGTTTTTGATTCCGCTGTTCCTGTTTATGGAGCAGGAGCGTGAGCTGCGCAGTGACAACGTGCTGCCCTATTTGGCCTTGATGGTGCCGGTGCTGCCGCTGCCGCTGTTCCGGCGGGATCAGATGGAGCCGTCCTTTGTACCGCGCAACACGATTTGTCATGTCATGCTGCTGCTGCTCATTGTCTGGTGCTTTGTCCAGGCGGTGCAGGGGGTGCGTGTACGCTGTGCGGAAAAGCCGGTCAAGCCGGCACACGGACACCCGGCAGCCACGGTGCTGCTGGCCGTTTGTGTGGCGGTGGCCGGTGTGGGCGGCCAGCAGCTGTGGCAGCGCACCCACAACTGGGGCTTTGACTACAGCTACAATGGCCGACTGGATGCCGAGGGCATCCAGCAGAAGGACGTGCAGGACAGTGACGGCAACCCGGTAGAGGCAACATGGAGTGGCCGCGGTGCGTATATCATGATTTACAACCACGCGCCATTTACCCAAAGGATGACGGTCACATTCCAGACAGGCTACGGCATGGATTTGAAGCGCGCCTATACAATGACATTTGAACTGCCGAACCAGAAGAAGGCCGCTGATACAGGCGAGGCGCAGAAGCTGAATACCACGGACATCAAGATCGACCATGAAGGTCAGACGGTATGCTACACGGTAGATGTGGCTCCCGGCCAAACCCAAATCGATGTGAGCTATGACGGCCCGATGGCGGTCTATGATGCTTCTTCGCGCAAAAACGGCACCTTCACGGTGACAAACCTGGTGGTTGCCAGTGAGGGCGCTGTGGAGGAAACCGAATAACGGAAGGAAACATATACTATGCAGAAATTGCTGGCCCTGCTGGGCGCAAAAAATAAAGAGGAATTTGTGGAGCTGTTCAAGCAGTTCATCAAGTTCGGCCTGGTGGGCGTAAGCAACACGGCTGTGTCCATGGCAGTCTACTATATCTTCCTGTGGATCAGCCCAGACCTGTATATGGTCGGCAGCATCCTGGGCACGATTCTGAGCATTGCCAACGCCTTTTTCTGGAATGACAAGTTTGTCTTTACTGGCAACGCCAATGACTGGCGCAGCAAGCTCAAGCGGCTGGGCAAGACCTATGTCAGTTACGGCGGCACATCGATTTTGTCCAACGTGCTGCTCTGGATCGAAGTTGCGTTCTTCAGCGTAAGCAAGTCCATTGCGCCCATCGTCAACCTGCTGGTGACGATCCCGCTGAACTTTGTTATCAACAAGCTGTGGACGTTTAGAAATGAGAAATAATCAATGCATAGAAAAATAAAGACATGGGCGTATGCAATTCTTTTGTTAAATATAGTTGTTGCGGGAATCGGTATTGCAAAGCTTTTATTTGATGTTTTTACCGGCAACGGAAATACACAAGACGGATTACTTTTCCAGAACCTGCATCTAACAGCGTACAGCACGGATTCATTCATGGACTTCTTTAATAGCATTCAGTATGGAAGGAAGCCCTATACAACAGGAGTGATTTATCCACCACTGATAAATTTGATTTATGCTATATTCGGGATGGGGATTCCGGACAGCGTTAAAGCACAGGGTACACTTGCATACAGGACATCGCTACAAGGCATTGTGGCATTAGTGCTGTTTTATGTAATGGCTGTATTGCTGTATATCATTGCGTGGAGAGATGATTCTCGCTTCACCAATAAAGAAAAAATTTTTTTAATAACAGCTACATTTTTTACGCTCCCTTTCATTTTTGCGGTAGAGCGAGGGAATAGCTTACTTTGGTGTGTCCCGCTTACAATGCTATTTGTAAATAACTATAATAAGAAAGAAAAAAGCAAACGTATACTGGCAATTGTAGCGTTAGCACTTGCAGCCTCAATGAAAATCTACCCGGCGTTTTTTGGAATTTTGCTTGTGCGTGAAAAGAAATGGAAAGAAGCACTAACGGCAGTGGTTGTTGGGGCGATTACAATGTTTGCACCTTTTCTTTTAATGGAAAAGGGAAATCGTAGTCCGCTACTATGGCTTAGTAACATTACAAAAACAAGCGAAATGTTTCAAAGCACTGGCTATGGGTTTAAAGTAAACTTGTCTAACACAATAGGGTTTATTGAGAGTGAATTTGGCATACATATTACGGGAACAAATTTTTTGATAATAGCGGTTTTACTTATCAACAGCCTTTTGGTGCTAATCAAGAAGAATATGCCTCAGTGGAAGTGCATAGCGTTGCTGGCTCTTATTACAATCTTAGTGCCTGGATTTAGCTATACATACACAATAATGTTTATGTTGATTCCCTTCTTTTGCTTTTTAGGAAGTGAGCACGATCAAAAATGGGACTGTTATTATCTGATTCTTTTTATGCTGATGTTTGTATTGCTACCGATAAAAAATCAGTTTGGCGGTTTGGAAGCAATCAATATGGATGCCGTTTATCCGTTAGGATGGACGACAATTGTTGAAAGCGTTGCGTTATTCTTGATGGAAGTATCGATAGTTATCGAAGAATTGCCTTTAAAAAACAGGGAGAAATAGAGATGAAACAGCGTTTAGCGGATTATGTGGCGGACTTTCTGGCGGCGCGCGGTGTGACGGATGTTTTCTCCGTCGTGGGCGGCGGCGCTATGCACCTGAACGATGCGCTGGGCCATAACCCCCGGCTGCATGTGACCTACAACCACCATGAGCAGGCCTGCGCCATTGCGGCGGAGGCCTACGCTCGGCTGGAAAATAAGATCGCGGCGGTCTGCGTGACCACCGGCCCCGGCGGCACCAACGCGCTGACCGGTGTCGTGGGCGGCTGGCTGGACTCCATCCCCATGTTCATCGTCTCCGGCCAGGTGCGCTATGACACCACGGCCCGGTACGCCTTGCAGTACACCGGTACGCCGCTGCGCGCCATGGGTGACCAAGAGTACGATATTACTAAGTCTGTCCAGTACATGACGAAGTTCGCCGCCATGCTGGAGGACCCCAAGGACATTCGCTACCTGCTGGAAAAGGCGTGGCATCTGGCTACAACGGGCCGCCCCGGCCCGGTCTGGCTGGACATCCCGGTCAACTTCCAGGGCGGCTACATCGAGACTGACGAGCTGCGCGGCTACGACCCCGCCGAGGATGATGCTCAGCTGCCCCCGCCGGTGGACGATGCCACGATCCGGACGATTCTGGAAAAAATCAAGAACGCCAAGCGACCCGTGTTCCACGCGGGCTATGGCATCCGCCTGTCCGGCGGGTATGCGGCGTTCCGCTCCGTGGCGGAAAAGCTCAACATCCCCATCGTCACCTACTGGAACGCCGTGGACCTCATCGAGGATGACAATCCGCTGTACTGTGGGCGTGCCGGGAACATGGGTGACCGCCCAGGCAACTGGGCTATCCAGAACGCTGACCTGATTCTGGCCGTAGGCACGCGCATTTCTATCCGACAGGTCGGCTACAACTGGAAGACCTGGGCCCGCGCGGCAGAGGTCATCATGGTGGACATTGACCAGGCCGAGCTGAAAAAGCCGACCCTGCACGTCGAAATGCCGGTCTGGGCCGACGCGAAGGACTTTTTGACCAAGCTGGATAAGGTCGCCGCGGCCCCCGTGAACGCGGGCGGCGAGTGGCTGGCCACCTGCCAGCGCTGGAAACGCGACTACCCCGCCGTGTTGCCCCGCCAGTGGGAGGAAAACGGCGAGACTGCCAACGTCTACGCCTTTGTGCGCTATTTAAGCAGTCGCCTGCCGGAGAACAGCCTGACCGCGGTCTCCAACGGTGCGTGCTGTGTCGTCGGTAACCAGGCGTATGTCATCCAGAAGGGCAGCCGGATGGCAAACAACAGCGCCATTGCCAGCATGGGTTACGGTCTGCCCGCAGCCATTGGCACCTGCATCGGCGGCGGACGCCGCCAGACGATCTGCCTTGAGGGCGACGGCTCCATCATGATGAACCTGCAGGAACTGCAGACCATCCTGACGAACAAGCTGCCTATCAAAATCTTCCTCATCAACAACAACGGTTACCACTCTATCCGCCTGACGCAGAACAACCTTTTCAAGGAGCACTGCAAGGTCGGCATCGGCCCCGAGAGCGGCGACCTGTCCTTCCCGGAGTTTGAAAAGCTTGCAAAGGCGTTTGGCTACCCCTACTACAGCGCCCACAGCAACGCCGAGATGAAGCAGGCCGTGGACACGATGCTGGCACTGGACGGCCCGGCTTTCTGCGAGATTTTCACCGACACCAAGCAGGTCTGGGAGCCCAAGAGCAGCACCAAGCGCCTGCCCGACGGCACGCTGGTCAGCCCCCCGTTGGAGGATCTGGCCCCCTTCCTGCCGCGTGAGGAGCTGGAAAAGCAGATGTTCATCCCGCTGATGCCGGAAGTGTAAGGGAGTGCGTGATTCAAAAATGGCAAGCATTCAAAGACAAATCCGAACCGCCATCATCACCGGTCCTACGGGGGCAATCGGGATGGCGCTGTGTGCAAAGCTGCTGGCGGAGGGCGTGACGGTCTACGCGGTCACCCACCCGGGCAGCGCGCGGGCGGCGCTGCTGCCGCAGGACGCGCGGCTGCATGTGGTGCCCTGCGATGCGGCGGAGTTGGCCGCGCTGCCGGAGCTGATCCCGGAAAAGGCCGATGCGTTCTTCCACTTTGCGTGGGCGCATACGATCGGCCCGGGCCGCAACGACATGCCGGCGCAGATCGAGAACATCCGCTACACCATTGCGGCCTGCCGCGCCGCGGCGCAGCTGGGCTGCCAGGTCTTTATCGGGGCTGGCAGCCAGGCCGAGTATGGCCGCGTAGAGGGTGTGCTGACCGCGCAGACCCCCTGCTTCCCGGAAAACGGCTACGGCATGGCCAAGCTGTGCGCCGGCCAGATGAGCCGCGTCGAGTGCCAGAGGCTGGGCGTGGCCCACATCTGGACGCGCATTTTGAGCGTCTACGGCCCGCACGACGGTCCGGCCACGATGATCAGCGGAACCATCCGTAAGCTGCTGCACGGCGAGAAGCCCGCTCTGACCGCGGGCATCCAGCAGTGGGACTACCTGTACGCCGCCGACGCGGCAGCTGCGTTCTACGCGCTGGCCGTCAGCGGACAGGACGGCAGAGTCTACCCGCTGGGCAGCGGCACGGCTCGCCCGCTGAAGGACTACATCGAGGCGCTGCGCGACGCGATCGACCCGGCGCTGCCGCTGGGCTTGGGGGAGGTCCCCTACGGCCCGCTGCAGGTCATGCACCTGCAGGCGGACACGTCGGCCTTACAGGAGGACACCGGCTGGCGGCCCGCGACCCCGTTTGAAGAAGGAATCCGCGAAACCATTGAGTGGGTAAGGAAAGAGACAAAATGAGTGAGAAAAAGACGATTTCGGTAATGATCCCCTGCTACAACGAGGAGCAGAATGCCCGCCCCATCTATGAGGCTGTGCGCGATGAGCTGGTCAAGAGCTGCCCGAACTACGACTATGAGATTTTGTTCATCGACAATAAGAGCGAGGACGGCACCCGTGCCATCATCCGGCAGATCTGCGCCGAGGACAAGCACGTCAAGGCCATCTTCAACGTCAAGAACTTCGGCCAGTTCAACAGCCCGTACTACGGCATGATCCACACCTCCGGCGATTGCACGATCACGATGTGCGCCGACTTCCAGGACCCTGTGGAGATGATCCCCAGGTTTGTGGCCGAGTGGGAAAAGGGCTACAAAATCGTCATTGGCCGCAAGACCCAGAGCAAGGAAAACCCGGTCATGTACTGGCTGCGCGGCTGCTACTACAAGCTCATCAAGAAGATGAGCAGCTGCGAGCAGATCGAGCAGTTCACTGGCTTTGGCCTGTACGACAAGAGCTTTATCCAGACGCTGCGCAACCTGAAGGATCCGACACCCTTCATCCGCGGCATTGTGGCCGAGCTGGGCCCCGAGCGCAGGGAAATCGAGTACACCCAGCCCCAGCGCCGCGCGGGCAAGACCCACAACAACTGGTACAGCCTGTACGACGCCGCCATGCTGAGCTTTACCAGCTACACCAAGGCCGGTATGCGCATTGCAACGTTCGCGGGCTTCCTGGTGGCGGGGCTGAGCTTTCTGGTCGGCCTGTTCTATCTGATTGCCAAGCTGCTGTTCTGGCAGAGCTTCCGCGCCGGGTACGCGCCGACGATGATCGCCATCTTCTTTATGGGCGGTATTCAGCTTGCGTTCCTGGGCTTTTTGGGTGAGTACGTCATGGCTATGAACACCCGCATCATGAATCGCCCGCTCGTTGTGGAGGAAGAACGCCTCAACTTTGGGCCGGACGACCAGTGACCGGCATGAAGCAGGAGTTTGGTTATTTCCTGAAAAACGCGAAATTCCGCGCGGCGCTGGGGCTGACCCTGCTGCTCAGCTACGGCTATGCCATCGCCACGACACGGGTCAGCATTGACTCGCTGGAAGGGGACCGCTACATCGGCACGGGCGGCGTCATGCTGTCCACCGGACGGTTCGGCATGAACCTCTGGGCCGCGGTGCTGGGCTACGGCAGGGCCGAGCCGAGCTATGCCTTTGGCATTGACCTGCTGGCGGCGCTGCTGCTGGCGCTGGCGGCGGTGAGCTTCTGTGCGCTGCTGCGCAAGGCCGCGCAGGATCACATCAGCATGTTCGGCTATGGGCTGTTTGCCTGCCTGTTTGTCTCCTACCCGCTGATGAACGAAATTTGGGAGTACAGCGGCGCGAATGTCTGCGTCTGCGGCGGCTATCTGCTGGACGCCGCTGCGCTGAATCTGCTGTGGGACGCGCGCCAGCCCGGCGTGCCGTGGCGCGGCAGGGCTCTGCGCATGGGCGCGGCGGCGCTCTGCCTGATGGTGGTCTGCTCGTCCTATGAGTCACTGGCGGCGGTGTTTGTGCTGGCTGTCTTTGCGCTTTTAACGCTGGAGCAGCTGCTGGCCGCCGAGCGCCCGCGGCTTGCGGCGGTCCTGACCGAGGGACTGTGGTACGCGGCGGCGCTGGTCGGCGGGCTCTGCCTGCGCGTGCTGGTGACGTCGGGCATCCATCTTGTGCTGCCGCAGGCTGCGGCCAACGGCGCCACCGAAATTTTGTGGGCGTTCTACCCATTTGTCTATCTTGCAAAGCTGCTTGTCAAGAGCATTCTGATTAACTACGCACTGCGCGGCTGTTTCTACCTGCCCATTGCTGAATTGGCGGTGGCGGTGCCGGTGTTTGTCGCTCTGGTCATCGTGCTGGCGGTGCACAAAAAGCGGCCCCTGCTGCTGCTCACCGGCGCGGGGACGCTGTTCTCACTGGTGCTGCTGTCGTTTGTGCAGGGGCGGTACTCGCCCTACCGCACCTGCCAGGTGTTTGCGCTGTTTGTGGCGCTGGCGGGGCTGGCCGTGTATGAGCTGCTGCGCCGCGCTGCGGCCCGGCGGGCTGTGCTGCTGGGCAGCGTGCAGCTGCTGGCGGTGCTGCTCTGTCTGCACCAGGCCATGTACCTGAACCATCTGCTGGCCGTCGATTACCAGCGTTCCGAGCAGGAGGCCGCCGTGGTGCGCACTCTGGGCACCGAGCTTGTGCGCGACTACGGCACCGACAAGCCCGTGGCGCTGGTGGGCCGTTACACGCTGGGGGAGAATATCACCCGGTACACGACGGCTGACCCGATGCAGCACCCACTGTACCGCTTCTTCCGTGAGCACACGAGCTGGGAGAGCGGCGACACCGTCAAGTACGTCGAGACCAACTGCAACTCGGTGCTGAACTGGTCGGTCACGGCCTTCTCCGAGGTGGACGACGTCTACGGCCAGGCAGCGGAGCACCTGTTCCGCTACTATGGCTTTGCTTTGGACATGACCCACAGCGCTGCCCTGCATGAGCAGGCGCAGACCTACGCCGACGCCCACGACCTGCCTGGATACCCCCGGGCGGGGGCGATTGTCGATTGCGGGGACTATGTGCTGGTAAATCTGCAATAAAAATACCGCGGAAAAGTTTGCGCTTCTCCGCGGTTTTTGTTTTCTTTCTGTATTTTGCCGATGCTTTCAGCCGGTCACGGTCTCAAAGGGCTTCGTCAGGCGCCCGTTCCTGTCGGCTTCGCAGGCGCGGCGGGCCTACTTCAAATACTCCACCAAAAACGCCACTGTCGTCTCCCGCAACGCTTTGTCCAGCGCGGCGGCGGTGGCGGCGTCCTCGGATAGATAGTTGTGGTTCCCCTCGGCAAACGGCTCCAGCACGGCCCTGCCGTCGGGCAGGCTCTCGACGGCGGCTATCGTCTCGGCCTGGGTCGTGTCGCTCAAAATGCCCTCATGGCCGGTGTAGGTCAAAAGTGTCGGCAGGGCGCTCTCCCGCAGGGCGGCGTTCGGGTCGGAATCGCGCATTTCGGTGAACAGCGTTCCGCTGACATCGACGCCCCAGGTGCTGATGCTGCCGCTCGCCTCGGCCTCAGCGGCCAGCGCTTCCACGGCGGAAAAGTCGTCGATGTTCAAAAACTCCATGCCGCGCAGGCCCGCGCCGTTGGCGGGGCTCCATAGCGCCAGCGCCGTGATGCCGCCCCTGCGCTGCGGGTAGAGGCTGGCCAGCCGTCCGCCCATGCTGTGACCCACCAGCGCTGTGCGGCCTGTGCCGTAGGTCTGCTGCATGTAGGTGATGGCGCTTTCGACGTCGTCGGTCATGTTGGACAGCGTGTAGGCCGTGAACGGCTCGGTGCTGTTGCCGCAGCCGGGAAAATCCAGCCGCACCGTCGCAATGCCCTGGGCGGCCAGATCGGCGGCCAGCGGCGCAAAGTGGCCGTCGCCGCTGCGGCTGCCGGTAAAGCCGTGGCAGAGCACGACGAGCGGCAGCTCCTCCCCGCGGGCCAGCTTGCCGGGCAGCTGTACCGTGGCGTAAATGTCCCCGCGCGTGCCGGGTATGGTGATGTCCTGCGCTTTCGGTGCGGGCGTCAGCAGAAAGAGCGATGCCGCCACGCAGAGAGCCAGCGCGGCAATGCAGCCTGCAAGGGTGTAAAAAGCGCGTTTATGCGTTTGTTTGTGCATAGAATTACCTCCGTAATGTCTCTATTAAAGCCTATGCGGGGCAAAAAGTCAAGACGCACAGAATACACACAAAAAAACAGGTGACAAACCCGGGGCGGATGTGGTATACTAAAGATTACAAATTGGTTAAAAAGTCAGACCCGGGGCGCAGGCGCAGCCTTGCCCCGGCTTTTGTCCTGTTTTACCGGAGGTGCTTGACTACGAATTCTATAGCGAACCGTATGCCCCGCCTGCTGGCTATGCTGTTTGTGCTGCTGGGGCTGTTCTGCGCGGCGGCACTGCCCGCCCATGCGGAGGACTACGACACGGTGCTGGACCGCCTGTCCCGCCTGCAGGCGCTGGCGCGGGAGTACTCGGCCAATCAGGCCGACACGCCCGACCCGATCGAGCTGACGCTGGCCTACACCCGCACGGGGGAGTACAACTCCACGATCTGGCAGCTGACCGCCGGTGTGCGCGATGCCGGGTTTGAGAGCTGCGTCAACAGCAGTGACCCCGAGCTGGCGTCGCTGCAGAATATGAACACCGTCGTCCTGCCCAACGGAGAGAGCATCGACTTTGGGCACCTGCTGGCGTCGATGAACCTTGTCTACAACGGCATACCCATCACGGGCAGCTGGGGCGGCGACTGTGAGGAGCTGGCCAGGCAGTATTACGGCCAGGCCGGCGATGCCGCGGGCTACGCCGAGGCGATGCGCGCTTCCTTTAATATGGACGATGACGGCACGCTGAGCCGCTTCAGCAACGGGGACCTGCGGGCGGACCTCGACTCCGTCGTCGTCGGCTCCAAGGTGACAAAGGACACCGACCTGGCCGAGGCGCTGCGCAGCTACTACGCGAATCTGACCGAGTATGACCGCGTCAAGGAGTTCATCTCACTGAGCTTCGGCACGGTGGATACCTCGAGCACGGCCTTTGCGGACGCCGTGTACAGCGCTCTGCTGGAGGATTCCGGTATGCAGCTGCTATTCTATATGAACGGTATGTGGACCGTCAAGGGCTGGCAGATCAAGGACGACTACGCCCCCGCCGTGCGCGGCGCAACAGACCTGTTTGCCGAGTACCTGGCCAACGCGGTCAATCACGAGAAGATCAAGAGCGAGACGAATGACCGTCTGGTTGCCATGGGCGGGCAGGCTCTGGCCGACGCGCTGGAGGCGTTGGGCGACACCGACGCCTCCCAAGCCGCACTGACCGCCGCCGAGGAGATGGCCAATAACGCCCAATCGACGGTTTCCTCCGGTTCGGATGTGGTCTCCGCCGCGCGGGAGAATTTGCAGACAAACTTTAACGTGAAGGTCTTCCAGCTGATTTTGCTGATTGCGGCAGGGCTGGCAGCGTTCATGCTGGTGTTCAGCATGGTGATGTTTGTGGTGCACCGAAAAGAAAATTGAGTTTGGACTGCGTGCCGCTCTCTTGTGGGAAAGAGAGCGGCACGCTTTTTTGGTTGGGCGCGGGGCAGGCGGGCAGGCCGCTTTTTCTGTTCACACCGCGTTCACATTCCGTATATTCACCCCGAGTTATCCACGGCGTATAACGGTTATCCACCGTGGAAATGTTGAAAACTCCGTGGAAAGCGTGGAAAACTCTGCCGTCCAGACCCGTTCAAAAGCGGAAAACTGGGAAAATCTACGTAGAAAAAACGTTTATTTTCCACATTTTCCACAGCGTCACTGTTGAAAACTGTGGAAAGCCGGGGAAAACGCGAATTGCGCTTTTTGCAACACAAAATACGCATTTTGTAAATAAGGGCTTGCACTCGCCGCGCGACAGCGCTATAATAAACCTAACCATCACCCGCACTGCTGTGCGGCGGTGCGCTTGAGTATAAAAGGGAGAGTGTGAAATTATGTTGGACATTAAAATCACCAAAACGACCCATCCGAAGGAAAAGCCGCAGGACGAGTCGAAGCTCGGCTTCGGCAAGAAGTTCAGCGACCACATGTTCCTGATGGACTATACCGCGGGCGAGGGCTGGCATGACGCCCGCATCGTCCCCTATGGCCCGTGGGAGATGGACCCGGCTACCACCGTGTTCCACTACGCACAGGAAATTTTTGAGGGCATGAAGGCCTACCGCACCGCGGACGGCAAGATCCAGCTGTTCCGCCCCGACTGCAACGCGAACCGTTTCAACGATTCCGCGGACCGTCTCGGCATGCCCCCCATCCCGCCGGAGGACTTCGTGCAGGCGGTCAAGGCGCTGGTCGATGTGGACCGCGACTGGGTGCCCCACTCCGACGGCGCGTCCCTGTACATCCGCCCGTTCTGCATCGCTACCGATGTGGGCCTGGGCGTTCATGCCGCCAAGCATTACCGCTTTGCCATCATCTGCGCGCCCTCCGGTGCCTACTACGCCGAGGGCCTCGACCCCGTCCGCATCTATGTTGAGGATGAGTACATCCGCGCCGCCCCGGGCCTGACCGGCTTTACGAAGTGCGGCGGCAACTACGCCGCCTCCATCAAGGCCGGCGAGCTGGCCGAGGAGCGCGGCTTCTCCCAGGTGCTGTGGCTGGACGGCGTTGAGAAGAAGTACGTCGAGGAAGTCGGTTCCATGAACATCATGTTCAAGATCGACGGCGAGATCTACACCGCCCCCTGCGTGGGCACCGTTCTGCCCGGCGTCACCCGCCGCTCCATCATCGAGCTGCTGAAGGACTGGGGCTACAAGGTGCATGAGGAGCGCGTTGCCATTGCCGACATCATGAAGGCTGCCGACGAGGGCAAGCTGGAGGAAGTCTTTGGCACCGGCACGGCTGCCGTTGTCTCCCCTGTCAAGGAGCTGGATTGGGAGGGCAAGGTTGCCCACATCAGCGGCGGCCACATCGGCGAGCTGACCCAGAAGCTGTATGACACGCTGACCGGCATCCAGTGGGGCAAGCTGCCCGACACCAAGGGCTGGATCGTTCCTGTGGAATAAGCGGAGAAATCCCGCTTTTCCGGTCTGAAAACAGCATATTTCTTGCGCCCGGGGCTTTGAACGCTCCGGGCACTATTTGTATGAATTATCCGTGAACGATTGTGCAAACTATACAAAACAAGGTGGTATAAATGTAGCATGTTGTACAAGTACGCATCTTGCAAATTCGACAAAAATAGTGTACTATAAGTACATCGAAAGCGAGAGCTTCCGAGCGACAGCTAAAGAGGAAGAATACCAGAGCGCCCTGCCGAATCCGTAGGGAGGGTATCACTTGTAGAGGGGTGGTTCCGTTCGCATTCAGGCGCCGGCGAGACGTTCTGTTTTTCTCCTTCTTTTTAAGAAAAAACGAGACGGGGCAGTGGCCGTCTCGTTTTTTTGTTTTTGTGGGGCTGAACGGGAGAGGCAGCCACCCGCGCGCCCCTTTCGTGCGCGACCCGTTCACAGTAGTCCGTGGGGGCCGGGCATGCCCGGCCCGCAGCCTTGCCATTG
>ERZ791883.1502-NODE-1502-length-19367-cov-6.210180_pt1 | contig 19367 bp, 15 predicted proteins | sample MGYA00510160_ERZ791883 | MGnify/ENA primary metagenome ERZ791883 (study PRJEB30046, sample SAMN00792072) | human gut metagenome | study: EMG produced TPA metagenomics assembly of the A metagenome-wide association study of gut microbiota in type 2... | reverse complement strand
TGAATTTGGCTAATTCAGCTGGGCTCTATTTGGCGATTTCAGACGGGCTCTAACACTGTCTAAATATATGGTACACCTTTCTCTTCTCCTCGTTCTTTATTCATGCTTCTGTATCATCTTTATGATGTTCATCTGTATCTCAAAATCCTTGCGGGAATTGACAGCGGTTGTATCCAGAATCAATCCGCAAAAGAAAGAAAGCAATGCCGTAATCATGAAAAATCCACTAGCGATAAAAGTAGGGAATCTGGGAACCAACCTTATCCGTATATACTCCATAAGAACCGGAATAAACAGGGTAATCCCACACAAGAGAAAAAGCAATGCAGCACTTCCGAAAAAAGCCATAGGTCTATAATGGCGATACATATTAAAAATTGTTAGTAAGACCCTGGCTCCGTCTGTATAAGTATTTAGTTTGCTTTTGCTTCCTGTTGGACGGTTTCGATATTGGACAGGGATACTTTCAATTAACAGGTTCTTATCCAGAGCATGAATGGTCATTTCCGTCTCAATTTCAAACCCTTGGGACAATATGGGGAATGTTTTAACAAACAGGGGGCTGAAAGCCCTATATCCTGTCATAACATCTTCGATCCGATTTTTGGGTTGCCATAAAATATTGATGAATTTTCGTACAAGTTCATTTCCAAAATTATGGAAGGGCCTCTTATTTTCATTAAAATACGTAGTGGACAGGCGATTCCCTATGACCATATCAGCCTTGCCCTCCAAAACAAGCTGACACATCTCCTGGGCATTCTCAGCAGGATACGTATCATCTCCATCTATCATCAGATAACAATCCGCATTGATATCGCGAAACATGGAACGAATCACATTGCCCTTTCCCTGACGATACTCAGGCCGGACAATTGCACCATTCTGCTCAGCGATGAGAGCCGTGTTATCCGTTGAATTATTATCATAGACATAGATGCACGCATCCGGCAGTGCATTATGATAATCAGATACCACTTTCCCAATTGTTCTGGCTTCGTTATAACATGGAATCAGTACGGCTATTTTCTTCATATAAAAATCCCCATTCCAAATCTATTCATTCATTTTCCATATTATAAAATCTTTATAGACGGACAAGCTGCTGCTGTTTAAATGATTCATTTTTTTTATCATATCTTCACCATTCGTAGTGATAATCAATTTTCCCTTTAAATCAGCAGTTAATTCGTTACTTTTGCGCAGTACATTTACCGTGACATTTTTTAATAAAAGATATTGCAGATCGATAGGCGCAACCCACCAATAATCCAATCGATTTATATCATGGTCTGGTGAATAAAAATATACCGTATGTTCATCAGGTGATAAATTTTCTACTACACCTTGCGAAACTTTCATCATAGTATCATACCGCATGTTTCTGACAGACCCATTCACTGTATTTAAAAAATTGCCAACCAAAAACATGGTACCCAGAAGAACATACGATACGGTGAGCACATTGTCCGACTTTCTTACTGTAATCAAAATGAGAAGTCCCGTAACAATAAAAAGCGAGCTGTAATAGTAAGAATAGGTATTCCCCACTTTAAAAAACAAGAAACCCACTTGATAATTTCTAATCCCATCGACTCCCTGATAGTACTGAATAACATTTTGAAACAATAAAATGATATACACAGTAACAACAAAGGATGAGAGCAATAATCTTGTTTTTTTATTATGCAAACAATCAATTACTGCCACCAAACCAAATGATACCATAACCGCACCCATTGATGCTTCGAAGTATCGGCTAAAAGTAGCAAACACCAGGCCTTGTTCATTTGAATTGGTGAAATACAGAACGCTCATCAGCAAAGACAAAACAGCCGCTGCTGAAGTGGTAAAATAAAATATCTTTTTCTTAAAGTCCTCTTTGTTCCGGAAGAATTCACACCATGAATATATCATACCTAAAATACTAAAGCCAAAAGTTGAAACAACTATATAATAAAGGTGGCCTTCCAGAATCCGAAGAAATTCCAAGATGCCTTTTGCAGAAAGCAAAGCTTTCAGTTTATATAAATTGCCAGATAGTAAATTTCCTCCATTTAGTAAATTTCCTCCCTGCCCTAAATAAAGGTACACGGAATCCAACAGGTAATATTTTAAATACAAATTACCTGCAAATAAAACACCGATCAATCCTAAAAATAACATCAGATTGTAATCGATTGTTTTTTTCTGACGCCAGACCCATCCAGCATTTAAAAGCAATGCCCCCATAACAGAAACTATGATTGGTACACTTCTTGTGTGCACTGCAAACATATAACCTAAAATCAAAGCTTCTAAAATATAATATCTACGTGAACCTTTCTCCAAAATAGCAATCAGTAAATAAAAAGAAAGGATTCCCAGCATCATTAACAAGCATTCTGGCTGGGTGGTTTCAGTATATAAGGTATAAGCAGGATATGCCATAGAAAGTAAAGCAAAGATAAAAGCCTGTTGTCGATGATTTGACGTAAAAACATACTTAGAAACAAGGATCTCATATAAAAAATAAAATGATACACAATTAAACAGTGCATTCAGAATCATTAAAGAACGGTAGATAAAAAGCGGCGAATCAAAAAAATACATAAAGACAGCAATGATAAAAGAATAACCGCCATTATAGTATAATGGATTCTTCAACGCTGACCAATCCATCCCTATATAGGCAGCTGCATTGGCCCAATACCCCATTTCATCTGGAGTGAAATAAAAGATATTGCACGTTGTCATCGTATATAGATGGAAACAAAATAAAAAAGCCATTGCCAGGAAAATACGTTTATTTTCACTTAAATTCAAAAATATTTGGTTCATCGTAAGACTCCTATATTGGGACAGAAATGTAATATATTGTCTTCTTTATTATACAGCATAATAAATTGATAGAAAAGGTGATCGTTTAAAATGTATGTATGGACAACAATTTAATGATACCATCTGCTCACGGCAAATACTTTTGACTAAAAAAGCAGACCAGGTGTTTTTGAGACCATTGATTGCACAAAAAGGCCGCCGGAAATTCCGGCGGTCTTTTCCATTTTAAAGCAGTCCGTGCAGTTTTCCCAGTTTCTGGATCTGTTCCAGGGAGTAATGGGTGATCCGGGAAATGGTTTCCATGGGGATTTTCTCTTTCAGCATGCCAAGAACGTTGGATTCGCGTTCCTCCTGCATTCCCTGTTGCATCCCTTGCTGCATCCCTTGCTGCATGCCTTGCTCCAATCCTTCTTTCAAACCTTCCTTCCGGCCTGCCTTCCTGCCTTCTTCTTCTGCTTCTTTCTGGCGCCTTCTGATTTCATCGCTTAAAATCATATATTCTCGCCTCACTTTATCCATGCTCTTCACAAGATGGACTTCCTGATCCAGACTTTCCACAAAATTCCCTTTTGCGGCTTTTCCGTCCACGTAACGGAGAAAAGCAGCAACGTCAGGATCAGCTGCATTTTCGCTGCCCTTACTGTTCAGAAACATTCTGGTCTCTTCGTCCTTTAATTTTACCCTGTTATCTTCCTGACAGCAATGGGTAAATGTGTAAATCGGCAGATTCCGATGAAACGGATCGAAAGTGCAAATAAAGATTACATAGGACGGGTTCAATTCTTCGTACGGCTTGCCCTTATCCAGCAGTTCCCCATCAATCAGGCTCTGATAAAAACGGCTGCGCTTGGCCAGGTCGTATTTGGGGGAGTTGGAGCACTGCATCTCGATATCGTAGACACGACCTTCCTCATCCTCCACATAGACATCCAAACGGACACTTTTGCCATCCAGCCGGAGGTCGATGGTCTTTTCGAAATCCTGGTAATGCAGAGAACGGACTTTGATTCCCACAATCTTTTCAATCAAATGGGTACAAAGCCGTTCATTGCGCATGACATGCTGGAAGAGAAAGTTGTCACGGATGGTTAGTTCATCAAAGGTTTTGATTCTTTCCATTAATCTGCCTCCTTGTGAAGTTGGTATAGAAATACCTTTCGACAGGAAACTGATAATTCCTTCCCAAGTGGAAAAATTGGGGCATGAATGGAACAAACTATTTTGAAAGAATGGAAATGAGAGGTTTTCTCATCGGGAGTACGATGAAAACCAGCCCCCGCACCCCACCGAACCTCCGACCGTGACGGCGTTGGGGTCATGGGTCCGCGTACTGATGGTTGGACGTGGTTGGCGTGGGGACGTGCAGGCGGGGCGCCGGGCCTGGGTCCCCTACGGTTCTGGAACGGATCTGTCGGCCCGGCCGTCCCTGCTCTTCACTCTTCACTCCTCACTCTGTACTCTTTACTCTGCACTGGTTTTCTCACCACAGGCTGTTGTCCACCAGCCGGGGTTTGACGGCCGGGGTGCCGCTTCCGCCGCCACCACCGGGAAGAGAGAACTCCTCAAACTTGAAATTGGCGTGATTCGAATTGAACTGAATTTTATCAGCATAAAGAGATCCTGTAAAATTACCGTATTCATAACTGAATGGTTCTATTTTTGCCGTTGGTGTGTAAATACTTCCTCTAAAACTAGCATAAGCTAACCTTTTTTTTATATTGCCTTTTTTATCTTTATACTCAACTTCATACGCATTCATAAATCTAATTGTTGTTCTGGTATCAGGAGGAGTATACCATGGATTGCTTGGCATTTTACCAAAATAACAGAATATAATCGGCCGAACAATATCTTCGTGCAGTTGTATATTTATTGATGGGTAATCATTCGGAATATAAATGTAAACCGGTTCATCCTGATTTCCGCCAAAATTATACAAGTTAATCGTAAAATTATTGCTGTCACTAGAGGTCAATTTATAATAACTACTGGACGATCCTGTATCTTGAGGCAAATCATATGATTGTTTATCATTTTTTACAACAACATTACTGGCATTATCAAATGCTTTTTTCACAGCTTCGGCATCTTCTGCAATGATAGCATTTCGTTGATTCATTAGACTTTGATTGTCCATTCCTGGATAATCGTTACCGGCCCATAATGGTTCTTTATATAAGCCTGCTTCGATTGCTTGTTTTCTAGTTAAAAAGCGGTCTTTTGCCTCTTTCATAAAGTATTTGGAATCTTTCTCACTATGCATCATTTGCTGATAGGTATTTCGATTCCAAATCGCAACATCTCCATCAAAGACACTACCATATATAGCGTGATTATTTTCCTCATTTACAGAGCCCGCAAATTCAGACCCAATACTAATCATCTTCCCCAGTTTCTTTCCTCCCCCTCCTCCACTGGTCCCTTCCTTCCCGATCAGGGCCACGGCAGTGGCCTTTACCAGGAACGTGGGCCGGTGGAGCCAGGCGGCGGTGGCCTGGATCAGGGGAATTTCTTCTTCAAGATGGACCCGGTAGTAGGATTTTTCTCCTTCGCTGCCGGTGGCGGCTTTGGTTTTGGCCTGGAACTGCTGGAGGTTGGGGCCGCTGGTCAGATTATGGCCCAGGTTGGCGGTTACGTACCGGTCGGCGAACAGGTCGGCGTTGGGATGGGAATTGATGGTGTCCCCGTTGACGAAGTTGGCGGCTCCGGCCAGAGCGGCGGCGTCGGCAGCGTTCTGGAGCTTGGTGTGATAGGCCCAAATCCGGCCGATTTCGCTGACCAGGGCCACCAGCAGCAGGAACACCGGCAACAGCACGGCAAAGAGCACCAGGAAGGCCCCTTTCTGTTTCCGGTTATGAGTAAAAGGCTTCATGGGAAGCGCCTCCTTCAAGGACAGGAAAATGAAATGTTACAATCCCCGGACCAGCATCAGGGCCAGGGCGGTGAGCATGAAATAGGGTCCGTAGGCAAAGGAACTTTTCCGGTTCTTCTGCCCGGCCAGGAGCAGCACCAGGGCGGCCAAGCCTCCCAAGACGGTGCCGGCGGCCGCTGTGAAGACAAGGCTCTGGGGACCCATCCACAGGCCCAGGGCGGCCAGGAGCTTGATGTCTCCCCCGCCCAGGGCGCCCCGGGACAGGATTCCCAGCACCAGGAACACCAGTCCCCCTGCCAGGCCGGCCAGCAGGTGGCTCACCAGCATGTCGGGATAGGTGGCCAGCATCACCAGGGCGGCCAGGGCAAAGGGAAGCATCATGGAATCGAACAGGCAGTACTGTTCAAAATCCGTGGCGGTCATCCACAGGAGAAAAGCGGCGAATACCAGCATGAGCACCAGGGGCAGGCCGGAGGCAAGCTGCAGCAGCCGCAGTCCGCAGCCCAGGAACCCGATAAAAAGCAGGGGTTTCCGCCAGCGGCTGCGGGAGGCAATGGCGTCGGAGAAAGTAAGGATGGAAAGGTTCCGGCCATAGAGCCGGTCGATCCAGAACGATCCGCCCCAGGCCACCCCCAGAGCAGCCAGGAGCAGCAAAAAGACAAAGAAAAGTGTCATGGCAGGTGTACGCTCCTTTTTAGTACTATTATACAGGAAAAGCGGTCAGCTGTCAGCTGTCAAGGGTTAAAGGAGACCATCTGCCGCAGGCAGATGGTTTTGAATGGAAACGCAGCTGACGCTGCTAACCCACCACCAGCCTAACGGCTGGTCCCCCGCCCTTGCAAAGGGCGGATAAAAACTCGGGACACAGGTCCCTCGTTTTGGGACACGCAGGTTTACATGCCCTGGTACCAAAAGCAATGGGCCGATTGCCCGAGCGTATATCCGCGCCGAACCGTGGTCACTGCGAACGCCGACAAGCAGCAATGGGCCGAAGGCCCGAGCATATATCCGCCCTTTTCAAGGGCGGGGGACCGTTGCGCCTGCGCAATGGTGGTGGGTTAGCAGCCCTGGCTGCGTTTCCCTTCAAGGGCCGGCGGCAGCCGGGCCTCCTTCTGCACAAGGGCTTCTGCCCGCCGTGCCTTTATCCGCCCTTTGCAAGGGCGGGGGCATCCATGCGCAGCATGGGTGGTGGGTTAGCAGCCCCAGGCTGCGTTTCTCTTCAAAGCCAGCGCAGCTGGCATCCCACCGCCGCTGACAAAAAAAGAGGGGCCCGCGCCCCTCTTTTTTCACTCTCTATTCTTCTTTAACATACCCAGCAGCACCGCACCCACTGCTGTCCCTACGGCCAGGGAGGCCAGGTACATGGGCCAGTTGTGGACTACGCCGAACACGAAGATGCCTCCGTGAGGGGCCGGGATGGTGCAGCCGAACACCATGGACAGGGCCCCGGCCACGGCGGAACCAATGGCACAGGCGGGAATCACCCGGGAGGGATCTTCCGCTGCAAAGGGGATGGCCCCTTCGGTGATGAAGCTGAGCCCCATGATGAAGTTGGTCACGGAAGAGTTCCGTTCCTGTGCCGTGAACTTCTTGGGGAACAGCCGGCAGGCCACGGCAATGGCCAGGGGCGGCACCATGCCCCCGATCATCACAGAGGCCATAAAGGGAGAGGACACGGCCTGTCCGTCAGCCCCGGCCAGGGAGGCGGTGCCGAACACATAGGCGGCCTTGTTGAGAGGCCCGCCGAAGTCGATGCTCATCATGCCCCCCAGCACCAGGCCCAGGAGCACTTTGCTGCCCCCGCTCATGGCGGTGAGGCCCCCGTTGACCCAGTGGTTCACCGCACCCATCACCGGGTTGATCAGGACCACCATCAGGGCCCCCATGATCATCAGCCCCAGCACCGGGTACAGCAGGATGGGTTTGATGTTTTCCAGGGATTCCGGCAGGAAGGCCAGGGCCTTCTTCAAAGCCAGGATCAGATACCCGGCGGCAAAGCCACCCACCAGGGCGCCAAAGAACCCGCTGCCCCCGGCAGAAGCCATGGCCCCGGCCACGAACCCGGCCAGGAGCCCGGGGCGGTCAGCGATACTGGCGGCAATGAACCCGGCCAGCATGGGCATCATGAAGCTGAAAGCCAGGCCTCCCACGTTCTTGAAGAAGGCGGCCAGCGGGGTACTGGACCCGAACTGGGCGGTACCGGCGGCTCCCATGTCGAACAGGAAAGCCAGGGCGATGAGGATGCCCCCGCCGATGACAAAGGGCAGCATGTGGGACACCCCGTTCATCAGGTGCTTGTAGGCCTTCCGGGCGCCGCTTTCTTCCGCCGCCGGTTTTCCGGCTGCTTCCCCGCCGGCTTCTCCCTGATAAATGGGAGCCTGGCCGCTGAGGGCTTCGTCCAGCAGCTGGTCGGCCTTGTTGATGCCGTCGGCCACTTTCACAATCACCACCGGTTTCCCTTTGAACCGGTTCATGGGCACGTATTTGTCCGCGGCCACGATGATCCCGGTGGCCCCGGCAATGTCTTCCGCCGTCAGGGCGTTCTTCACCCCGCTCTGGCCGTTGGTTTCCACTTTAATGGAAATGCCCCGGCGGGAGGCGTGCTGTTCCAGGCTTTCGGCAGCCATGTAGGTATGGGCGATGCCGGTGGGACAGGCAGTGACCGCCAGCACCTGGTACCCTTTGGGGGCTTCTTCCGGTGCAGGGGCTTCTTCCGCTGGCTGTTCTTCCCCGGCTTCGTCCGGGAACTTCTCTTTTTCCGCCTTGCCGATCAGTTCATAGAGGGCATCCACACTGTCCACAGCCATGATCCCGTCGATGAAATCCGGATCCATGAGCAGGGTGGACAGACGGCTGAGCACGTCCAGATGCACATTGTCCTTGGTATCCGGTGCGGCGATCAGGAAGAACAGTTTGGCAGGCTGTCCGTCCAGGGAATCGAATTCCACCCCGTCACTGCAGCGCATAAAGGCCAGCCCCGGACGGGTGACCGCTGCCGTCTTGGCATGGGGAATGGCTACCCCTTCCCCAACCCCGGTGCTCCCTTCTTCTTCCCGGGCAAAGACCTTTTTCCGGTATTCTTCCGGATCGGCGATGTTCCCCTGTTTCACCATAAGCTGGATCAGTTTGTCCAGCGCTTCTGCCTTGCTGCCGGCGGAACCATTCAGTTCCACACTTTCCCGTTTCAGTAGATCCGTGATCTGCATATCAATTCCCCTTTACCAGTTGTTCAATGGCTTCCTTTTCCGCCAGATGCATGGTGAACGCCGTGGCGCTGCCGGCGCAGATGCCCCAGTGGAGGGCTTCTTCACAGTTTTTGTTCCGCAGATATCCTGCCAGGAAACCGGCCACCATGCTGTCGCCGGCTCCCACCGTGTTGACCATGGTCCCCTTGGGGGCCAGGTGACGGTGGACTTTCCCTGTTTCGTCCACCAGGAGGGCACCGTCGCCCCCCAGGCTGATGAGTACGTTCCGGGCTCCCTGCTGCTGGAGTTCCCGGGCCCCCTGGATCAAATCCTGCTCCGTGGGCAGTTTCCGGCCCAGCAGGTCTTCCAGTTCTTCCCCGTTGGGCTTTACCAGGAAGGGATGGGCCGAAAGAGCCCCGGCCAAGAGTTTGCCGGTGGCATCCACCACACAGGGGATGTGCCGCTGCTCCATGGCCCGGGCAATGTCCCCGTAGAGAGAGGGGGCACAGCCGCTGGGTCCGCTGCCGGACAGGACCAGGATATCCTCGGACGTAAGCTCCCGGAGCTGGGCCTGGAGCCGGTCCAGGTCGGCGGAAGTGACTTCCGGCCCTTTGCCGTTAAGGGCGGTTTCTTCTCCGGCCCGGATCTTTACGTTGATCCGGGAAAAGCCGTTTGCCACAGGCAGCAGGCTGCAGGGAATGCCCCGCTCTTCCACCAGGCGCTGGATTTCGTCTCCGGTGAACCCGGCTTTAAAGCCCAGGATCCGGGTGGGGACCCCCAGGTTCTGGAGGATCCAGGACACGTTGATGCCCTTGCCCCCGGGGAAGATTTCCTCAGCCTGGTTCCGGTTGATGGCCCCCACCTGGAGGCGGGACAGGGTCACCACGTAGTCCAGGGAGGGATTGAAGGTGATGGTATAGATCATTTTGGATGGTGTTCCTTTCTGTGCAGGATGGAAAAGGGCACGTCGGGCCTTGGGGCCCTGGTGCAGAAGGAGGCCCGGCATCCGCCGGCCTTTGAAGGAAGACGCAGCCGAGGGCTGCTAACCCACCACCAGCCTTGCGGCTGGTCCCCCGCCCTTGTAAAGGGCGGATATAGGGTACGCGGGTCTTTCGCTCTTGTACCTTACTATATTGCGTCTAAAATCAGCAGTGAAAAACACAACATGGTTTCAATTATTACGATGGACACTAAGCGCCAGCCCGAGAGTATACCCGCCCTTTGCGTTGGCTGCTATACCCTCGTGGCTTCCGGGCCTTGGTTTTGGCACAAGGGCGCTTGCCCGTGTGCTTATATCCGCCCTTTGCGTTGGCTGCTATACGCTCGTGGCTTCCGGGCCCTTGGTTTTGGCACAAGGGCGCTTGCCCGTGTGCCTATATCCGCCCTTTTCAAGGGCGGGGGACCGTTGCGCCTGCGCAATGGTGGTGGGTTAGGCGCCGCTTTTCGTTCGGCGCCGTTTCCTTTTTTCTTTTTTACAGGTCCCTGAAATTCTGGACCGTAATATTCTGGTCTTTTACCAGCTGGAGGATTTCCTGATCGGTTACAGCGTCCAGTTCCCCTTCGAAATCGTGGTCCCACTGGGTAGCGGGGATCAGGATGCCGTTGCTGGTGCCCGGATGGAGCATCACTTCAGTGGTGCCTTCCTTCAAGTGGAGCAGGATGGTCCGGAGGGCTTTTTTGTCCACCGCTTCCCCGGCCACAATGCCCCCGAAATGATCCGGAGTGCGGATTCCCTGGGCGTGGGCCTTCTTCCGGGCCCGTTCCGCCAGCACATGGAGACCGGTACGGCCCACCTGTTCTCCCAGGTTGGAGGGCCGGGTGGCCAGAAGGCTCACCGGGATGGCCGGGATCCGCACCGCCGGGATCCCATGGTCCAGGCACAGGTCCAGGATGATGTCGATGATCCCGGGAAGCACGTGCATGTGCTGATGGCTGTCGGCGTGGGTGGGCACCAGGCCCGTATCCAAAAACCGGTCCAGCTGAGCGGTGCATTCCCGCTGGACGTCCTGGAGCCGGATTTTGCCGGTCAGGAACCGTTTCACGAACGCACCATGGTCCGGGTACAGTTCCCCGGTGGCCGGGTCCACCAGGCTGGGGATGTCCGAGGCCGGCAGCACTGGTTTGGCGTTCACCAGGGTGAAATGGATGCCCAGGCCCAGGGCGGGAGTACGGCGGGCCAGGGCCACCGCCTCCTCAAACGCGGCGCCGGTGACCATTACCGTGGCCGACCGGATCAGTCCCTGTGCCACCCCCCGTTCCACCGCCCGGTTGATCAGGATATGACGGCCAAAATCATCAGCATTGACAATCAGTTGTTTGGACATGACAGAGATCCTTTCAAATAAAAACAGCCAGGATTGGCTGGAACGAATGTTGTTGTGACTATTTATTATATCAGATGGGGCGGGAAATTTGTAGGGGATTAAGGGATTAGGGAATTAAGTGGTTAAGTGGTTAGGTGGTTAGGTGGTTAGGTGGCTGGGTGGTTGGGTGGCTGGTATCTCGTTGACATCCCCCACCCCTTTTGTTACACTGGACTTGCTTTTATTTGGAAAGGAGATTTTCCCATGAATCGTGCTTTGACTCCCCGGGCTATGGTTTTTATTGCGGTGCTGGGGGCTTTGTCTTCTCTTTTGATGGCTTTTGAGTTTCCCCTGCCGTTTGCTCCGGCGTACATGAAATTCGAGATTTCGGACCTGCCGGCTTTGTTTGCCGGGTTCTTTATCGGGCCTCTGGCGGGGGGCCTGACGGAACTGCTGAAGATCCTTATCAAACTGGTGCTGGTGGGAAGTTCTTCGGCTTTTGTGGGGGAAGGGATGAACCTGTTGTGTGCCCTGGCCTATGTGCTGCCCTCCACGGTGTTCTACCACCTGCACCGGACCCGCCAGGGTGCCATGACGGCACTGGTGGCCGGCAGCCTGGTGGCCAGTGTGTTCGCGGTGCTGGCCAATCGGTTCCTGGCCATCCCGCTGTACGTAAAGCTGTACAAGATCCCTCTGGAAGCGATCCTGAAAATGGCCAGTGCCACCAATCCCCTGGTCCACAGCCTGACGGATTTCCTGCTGCTGACGGTGCTGCCCTTCAACCTGCTGAAGTACGCGGTGGTGTCAGGGATCACGTATCTAATTTATAAGAAGGCCAGTCTGGCGCTGACGGAGATCATTAAAAAGTAAATAAGGGAAGCCCGGCATCTGCCGGGCTTTGAACGTAGACGCAGCCAGAAGGCTGCTAACCCACCACCAGCCTTGCGGCTGGTCCCCCGCCCTTGCAAAGGGCGGATACACGCTCGGGCCTATGGCCCATTGCTTTTTATAAGGATAGTAACGGGTGCTGGTTATCAGTACCTTTTCCAGTGCGGATATACGCTCGGGCTGACGCCCATTGCTTTTTGGGCACTAGGGCGATAGCCCGCGTGCCATATATCCGCCCTTTGCAAGGGCGGGGGACCGTTGCGCTTGCGCAATGGTGGTGGGTTAGCAGCCCCATGGCTGCGTTTCCCTTCAGAACCATCTGCCTCCGGCAGATGGTCTCCTTCGTCCGCTGACCGCCCCTGTATCCAGTATACATTTTCAATTGTCCTTTCAGCTGTCACAGAACCATGCTACAATAGATTGGTAAGGGATTCTATTTCTGCCAAATCAAGGAGGTTCTGCCATGATTGAAAAAACCGCTGTAGGCATCGTCGGCGTTGGCCATGTGGGCGCCCATGTGGCTTATTCCCTGGGAATGATGGGGATCGCTGACGAGATCCTGCTCTGCGACATTGATGCAAAAAAACTCACCAGCGAATGCAATGATCTGAACGATGCTGTCCCTTTCATGCCCAACCGGGTAACTTACCGGACCACGGACTATGCCGGTCTCAAAGACTGTGCCATTATTGTGATCGCCGTGGGGGATATTTCTCTGTGCCGGAACTTCAACCGGGACGATGAACTGAAAAACAGTGTGATCCAGGTGGCCCGGTTCATTCCCCGGATCATGGATGCCGGGTTCGATGGGATCTTTGTGAACATCACCAACCCCTGTGACCTGATCACCGGGGAAATCGCCAATCTGTCCGGTCTCCCCCGGTCCCAGGTGCTGGGTACGGGGACGCTTCTGGATTCGGCCCGGCTGCGCCACGCCATCAGTGATTTTACCGGCCTGGACAGCCGGAGTTTCAGCGCCTTTATGCTGGGCCAGCACGGGAATTCCCAGTTCGTCCCCTGGTCCCTGCTGAATTTCTCCGGGATGACCGTGGACCAGTATGAACAGCACACGGGACGGAAGTTCGACCGGGCCAAAATCCAGGAACAGGCCATCAAAGGGGGCTGGGTGACGGTCTCCGGCAAATGGTGCACGGAATACGGCATTGCCGGCGCGGCAGCCACCCTGGTGCGGACCATCCTCCGGGACGAAAAGCGGGTGCTCCCCTGCTCGGTGGAACTGGACGGGGAATACGGCCAGCAGGACCTGTTTATCGGCGTACCGGCGGTAATCGGCAAGGAAGGCGTGGAAAAGGTCCTGGACCTGCCCCTGACCCCGGAAGAACAGAAACAGTTCGAAGCCTGCGCAGCGGCCATTCGGGAGAATGTGAACAAGGCGTATGATATTATATTAAAGGAAAAAGAAAAGGTGTGACCGCGGTCACACCTTTTCTTTTTCTCACGTTTTATCCAAAGAACACTGTGATCAGATCTTCCAGTGCCTTCTGGTCGGCGGCTCCCATGGTTTCCCGGGCGCTGTGCATGGCCAGAAGGGCCACACCGATATCCATGGTCCGGATGGGAGTCAGAGCCGATGCCATGGACCCCAGGGTGGATCCCCCTTTGATGTCGCTGCGGTTCACAAACAGCTGGCAGGGAATCCCGTTGGCGGCGCAGAGGCCTTTCACGATGGCCACCGCTTCCGCATCCCCGGCGTACGCCTGGCTGCAGGCCTGTTTCAGCACCACACCCTGGCCCAGCTTGGGTTTGTTGGTGATGTCGCATTTGTCCGTATAGTTGGGATGGAGGGCATGGGCCACATCCACGCTGAGCATGAACCCGTTGGCCATGTCTTCATACAGGGCTTCTTCCGTCAGGCCCAGTTTGGTGTAGATCCGGTGGAGCAGGTTGTTCAGCACCAGGGAATCGGCTCCCTGTTTGGTGTTGCTGCCCACTTCTTCGTTGTCGAACAGGCAGGCCACCCGCAGTCCTTCGGTGCCTTTGCCGTTCATGATGCCTTTCAGGCAGCCCATGCAGGAAGTCAGATTGTCCAGACGGCCAGAGGAGATGAATTCATCCTTCAGCCCAAAGGTGCAGCCTTCTTCCACCGGATAGGTGGACAGTTCAAAGGACAGGATGTCTTCCGGTTTCACCTGGAGTTCCTTGGCCAGGAAGTTGGTGAAGAAGTGCTTGTCTTCCGGGTCCTCGCCCAGCATGGTGGCCAGGGGCAGCACATCTTTCTGTTTGTTCCATTTGTAGCCGTCGTTCACTTCCCGGTTCATGTGGATGGCCAGGCTGGACATGCTCAAAAGAGGCCGTTTGAAATCCACCAGGTGGGTCCGGGGTTTGAAGGGATCTTCCGTCCGGGTGACGATTTTCCCGGCCAGGGACAGAGGACGGTCCATCCAGGTGGACACGATCATGCCGCCGTAGCCTTCCACGTTCAGGGTGCCATAGCCCTGGGTATCCACTTCCGCCGCCGGTTTCAGCCGGAAGCAGGGAAAATCCGTATGGGCGGCTGCAATCTTCAGCCCCCGGGATCCTGCTTTACCGGTACGGAAGGCAAACAGGGATGAATCGAAGCATGTGACAAAGTACTTGCTGTCCGGGGCCAGGGTCCAGTCCCCGCCCAGGGGGAGTTCAACAAAGCCGTCTGCCAGCAGCAGGTCACGGCTGGCCGCCACCGTATGGTACGGAGACGTGCTCTTTTGGATCAGGTTCAGTAAATCTTTCGTAGTTTGATTCATTTCGACACCTCCTGTTGACATTGTATCATAAGGTACAAAATTGTTCAAAAACTTTTTTATTTAACTAGCCAGATAATACCGCTGCATGATATAATGGAACCATCTTTTGTAAAGGAGGCTTTCCAATGGCTGAAAAAGAAAAAACACTCAACAATGGAAGCAACAAAGTTTTATCCTGGCAAGCGCTGGGCCTGATGACCTTTACCTCCGTGTGGGGGTTCGGGAACATCGTCAACGGCTATGCCAACCAGGGTCTCAAGGCCGTAGTGTCCTGGATCCTCATGTTCGCCCTGTACTTCATCCCCTATGTGCTCATGGTCGGTGAAATGGGTTCCACCTTCAAGAACAGCGCCGGGGGCGTATCCTCCTGGATCCGGTCCACTTCGGGCGCCAAGCTGGCCTACTTCGCCGGCTGGACCTACTGGATCGTCCACATGCCCTACCTGGCCCAGAAACCCCAGAACATGCTCATCGCCTTTGGCTGGGCCTTTTTCCAGAACGGATCCCTGACGAAAATGATTTCGCCCCTGGTCCTGCAATGCATCGCTCTTGTGATTTTCTTTTTCTTCCTGTGGTACGCCTCCAAAGGGGTTACGGCCCTGAAACGGATCGGCGCCCTGTCCGGGAGCTTCATGTTCGTCATGTCCATCCTGTACATCCTGCTGGCCCTGGCGGCTCCTCATCTGACCACCGCCAAGACCTTCAGCTACAGCCTAAACTGGGATACCCTGATGCCCACCTTCGATTTCGACTACATGACCACCCTGGGGATCCTGGTATTTGCTGTTGGCGGCTGCGAACGGCTGAGCCCCTATGTAAACAATCTGAAGAAACCCTCCACCGAATACCCCAAATCCATGATCTTCATGGCCATTATGGTGGCGGTGACCGCCCTGCTGGGGACCTTTGCCATGGGGCTGATGTTCGACCCCAACAACATCCCCAAAGACCTGATGATGAACGGGGCCTACTACAGCTTCTCCAAACTGGGTGAATACTACGGCATCGGCCAGACCTTCGTGATCATCTACGCCATCTGCACCGCTCTGGGACAGGCCGCCACCCTGGCCATTTCCATCGATGCCCCCATCAAGATCCTGCTGTCCGACGTGGATCCCCAGTTCGTGCCCAAAGTGTTCACCAAAGTGAACGCCAAAGGGGTGCCTGTAACCGGGTACAAGCTGACCGCCATCCTGGTTTCCATCCTGCTGATCGTGCCGGCGCTGGGGATCGGGGACATGACCAGTCTATACAACTGGCTGATCCGTCTGAACGCGGTGTGCATGCCGCTCCGGTATCTGTGGGTGTTCTTTGCCTACATGATGCTGAAGAAACATGCGGACAACTATGTTTCTGAATACCATTTCGTGAAAAGCAAGGGCCTGGGCATGCTGGCCGGGTTCTGGTGCTTCGCCTTCACCGCTTTCGCCTGCATCATGGGCATGTTCCCCCGTGGGGTCCAGAGCGGTACCGACACCTGGTACTTCCAGTTCGCCATGAACATCCTGACCCCGCTGGTACTGATCGGGATCGGATTCATCCTGCCGGAACTGGCGAAGAAGGAACGGGAATAAGAAAAACAGGGTGCTGCATAAAACATGCAGCACCCTGTTTTTTTGTCAGCGGGCAGCGGGAGAAGGAGACCATCTGCCGAAGGCAGATGGTTCTAAAGGGAAACGCCGCTGAAGCGGCTAACCCACCACCAGCCTCACGGCTGGTCCCCCGCCCTTGTAAAGGGCGGATAGTAAGTACGCGGGCTAACGCCCTTGTACTTACCAAAGAGCGATGGGCGCCAGCCCGAGCGTATATCCGCCCTTTACAAGGGCGGGGGACCGTTGCGCTTGCGCAATGGTGGTGGGTTAGCATCCAACGGATGCGTTTATCATCAAAGAAACCCGCTTGCTGCGGGTTTCTTCCTTTTTTCATACATCCTCATCCCAGGGATTGATCCGGATGGGTTCTTTTTTCAGCATTTCTTTTTGTTCCGGGGTGAAATGGCATTTTCTGATCACGGCTTCGTAGACGTATTCTTTGAAATACTTTTCGGAGCAGACAAAATAGCCGTTCTTCCCCACTTCCTTGCCCCAGGAATTCTCGATCTTCCAACGGGTGGGACGGCCATTGGCATCGAAATCCACCCCGGTCAGGAGCATGGCATGGGTGGCGGAGCTGGCTCCGTATTCCAGCCGCTTTCCTTTGGGCATATCCCAGGAAAATCCTCCCAGGAGCTTTTCCACCTGGACACTGTCCGGATCCCAGATCCCTTCTTTCCGGGCTCCATAGGCACCGGCGTCACAGGCGAACCACACCGGTTCTCCGGCCTGGAGCTGGCGGACACACAGATCTTCCAGGGCTTCCTGGGACAGGTTCAGGGCTTCCATGTCCTTCCCTACCATGTTTTCCACAGCGTGGAAGGCCACCGGCGTATCCATTACCTTGTCCGGGGTGGGTTCGTTGATCACGGGCATGTAGTCTTCCAGGGCAAGGCCCACGTATTTGTCATAGAATTCCCTGGGGGTCAGGTTCCGGTCACAGTGGTAGTTCTTGTCCTTGTCCCGCCAGGCAAAATCGAAGGTCTCCACCGGTGCCCCGAAGGCGATGCATTCCGCCTTGTACACTTCCGCCAGCATTTCCTTCTTCCGGGGATAGGGATCCTTTCCGGCAGCCACCAGTTCCCGGAGCTCCAGGGCATCTTTCCGGAGCAGCCGGTTCATGGCAGCCAGGAACCGGTCCGTATGTTCCGACTGGTAGGATTCCGGGTTGGCGGCTTTGGGCACCACCCCGTATTTGACCGCCAGATGGGCCGCTTCGCTCCAGTAGCCCCCGTCCACCATGCCCCGGAGCACGTACTGCATGCTCTGGCCTTTCACCGGTTCCCCGGCCTGTTCGATGACCATTTCCAGGAAGTTGTTGGCCTTTTCCAGCTTGTCGTAAAAGCTGAGATAGTTCTGGGACAGTTCGAATTCCTCCAGGCCGCATTTTTCCGCCACGATCTCCCGCATGATGTTGAGAGCCGCAAAGAGCCAGCACCGGCCGGACTTCTGCTGGGCGGTGATGCCCCGGGTCTTCACTTCCACCGCAAAGGGTCCCTGGTGGAGGGCCGCCTGCATGGGCACAAAAGACAGGTCCGCCAGATCGGTTTTGGCCAGGGCACTGTTCAGGGTCCGGGCGGCTGCATCCCGGTCATAGGCAGCACGGAATTCTTTCAGCAAGGCATTGTTGATTTCTTTCATTGGGTATCTTTCCTTTCTCGACAAAGGTTATTTGATTAGGGCGATCCGGGCCCCCAGGAGCATGAGCCCCATGCCCAAGGCCATCTGGAAGGTAATGGCCTCCCCCACAAAAAGCCAGGCGAAGAGAGGGCTCAGGGCCGGCTTGATGAAATAGGTCAGGCTCCCCAGGGTGATGCTCCCCACCTCCATGGCCCGGAACCAGCACAGGAAGGCCACCAGAGTGATGCCCAGATACAAGGTGAGCACCCAGGGCAGGTTGGCCCAGGTGTAGCCGGTAAAAAGAGGGATATAGGCATAATTTCCCAGACCGTGGGCAGTGAAAAAGGCCGCCACCGCCGGGATATGGGACAGGAATGCCACAAACAGCAGCTGGAGCCCGCCCCAGAGGAACGTCCAGGCAGTGACCGTCACGCTGCCCAGGGCCGGCATGAGCTTCTTGCCTCCCACCGCATACAGGCTGTACCCGAACACGCAGACCATGAGCCCCAAAAAGCCTCCCGGGTCCAGGGACATGTGGAATGGGTCCACCAAAACGGCAATGGCCAGCACCTGGAGCCCCAGGGCGGCGATTTCATACCGGGTAATGGGGGTCCCCAGGATCAGGGCCGCCAGCACCGTAATGAAAAGAGGCGTGCTGGAAAAGATCACCGCCGTATGGCTGGCTCCCAGCACCACCGAAGCCATCTGGTACAGAGGCCCCACCATGGCAATGCCCATGAATCCCAGGAAAAAGCAGAGTTTCTGCTGGGCAAAGGTAACCCGGGCATGCCGGGCCAAAAGCTGCTTCCGGCTCCAGGGCATCAAGGCCAGCCCGGCCAGAGTGTACCGGGTGGCATTCACCTGGACCCCGTTCAGGTCGCCATTGATTTTTTTCATGCATACTTCTGTAAGGCAGAAAAACAGCGCAGCCACCAGCATGCACAGGATGGCTTCACGGTGTTTGGTCATAAGGGGACACTTCCTTTGTGGGTGAAGATGGGGGTGGTATACCTTATGATTATAGCATGGATGGGAAGTAGGAGCGAGGCGGAAGTTGGTGCGGAGGGATAGAGGAAGACGGCGCCGGGATTGCATGGGGATCGCCACCGCCTGCACCAGAGGAAGTTGGTGCGGGGGCGAAGGACGACGGCGCCGGGTATCGCGGCGCCTAACCCACCACCATTGCGCAGGCGCAACGGTCCCCCGCCCTTGAAAAGGGCGGATATACGCTCGGGCTGGTGCCCATTGCTTTAAAATAAGTACAAGGGCGTTAAGCCCGCGTACTTACTATCCGCCCTTTTCAAGGGCGGGGGACCAGCCGTTAGGCTGGTGGTGGGTTAGCA
>ERZ791883.1493-NODE-1493-length-19523-cov-6.878210_pt1 | contig 19523 bp, 13 predicted proteins | sample MGYA00510160_ERZ791883 | MGnify/ENA primary metagenome ERZ791883 (study PRJEB30046, sample SAMN00792072) | human gut metagenome | study: EMG produced TPA metagenomics assembly of the A metagenome-wide association study of gut microbiota in type 2... | reverse complement strand
GAATTTGGCTAATTCAGCTGGGCTCTATTTGGCGATTTCAGACGGGCTCTAACAACCCGGGGGCCGGTCTAACGTCTCTCTTCCTGTTCAAAGGCAGATGCGATAGCATTTGGCATCCGAAACGATGAACGATAAACTCACAGGTTCGCCCAGAGGTTCCAGCTCCTATCGGGGTAAAAGGATTGCGAGGGAGGGGAAAAGCGGCAGGGACGCTTTTCAGTTTCACGCTCAGTGCCTTATTACATTGAATATAGGACTGAATCTGTTTTCTACAGAAAAATCTTAGTGGTCAAAATAGTGAAAGTATGAGATAATAATTCGATAGAATGAATCTTTGCTTATGCACAATTTGAACGGGAGAGGGATAGATATGACGGATAGAAAATCCCTGGCCTACTGCGGGTTACTTAATCTACGGATTGACAACTTCAAGAACTTTGATGATTTTTCTATGGAATTTACCCCACTGACAGTTATTGTCGGGAATAATTCTGTAGGGAAAAGCTCTCTGCTGCAGGCCATTGCTTTCTTAAAATATGCTTGTACTGCTTCTGTTGAAGAATATCTGAAAGACCGTGCTGTTAAAGTCGAAGATCTGACGTCCAAGGGGCTTACCAAAGTAAAAAAAATAATGAGTTTTGCAGTGTCCTTTGAGACTGTGAACAAGTCTATATTTTGGGAAATCACTTTTCTTACTGATAAAACAAACAATCGAATTGTTCTGAGGTCTGAAACGATTTCATATCTTGAAAAAGGTAGTGAGGTCAAGCAGACTGTATTGGATTTCAAAAATGGCAAAGGAATCCGAAATCGTCGTTCAGAAGAAGTTGGAAAGCCTATGGAATCGGAATCGATTTTTTCAGGTGTATTCCAATCATCATTATTAAAATTTATCGATGAACGATCCGAAGAGAAACTTTATCCAGAAATGTGCCTGATTAAACGTTTCTTTGAAAATACAGAGCCTCTTGATCTTCTGACTCCCAGAAATATGCGGAAAACTGTACGTGGGAAGGAACGGGTATTAGGCATCAGCGGAGAAAAACTTCCTGCTTTAATTCAACAGCTGACGGGTAACGAAAAAAAGAAACTGGTAGCCAGCTTAGAAAAAGTGCTACCGAATTTGAAAGAAATTGATTCCGTAACTGGGAGAGCCGGATGGACGCATTTAGAGACCAGGGAAGATTTCCAGAATCGGCAGATTAAAGTACCAGCTTCTGGAATCAGTGATGGTACCCTGCGCCTTATGGCACTGTTTTCTCTGAGTTTTTTAAATAAATCTCACGGAATGATTCTACTGGATGAAGTGGAAGACGGAATCAATGTAGCTAATATTCAGCTTTTCGTGGAATATTTACATAAATATATTAAACAACAAGAAGAACAGGTTGTAGTAACTACTCATAGTTCTGTAGTTATGGATTACGTAGAACCAAGCGAAATTCGATATTTTTACAGAGACGAAAAAGGATTTACACGGTGCAAGAATTTTATGGATATTCCCAATGCAAAGAAGCAACTGGATTTCTTATATCCTGGAGAAATTATTTTAAATTCTTCCGAAGAAGAACTGTTGGCAGATTCCAAACAAGATAAGGAATAAGGATGCGATATGAAGATTTTAATTATGGGGGAGGGCCCCACTGATGTAGGGTATATAGATAATCAGACTGGATTCGTAGAGGGTCCAGTCTGTGTCTTATTGAGGCATATGTTGGGAAAAAATAGTGACCATATTGAATTCGTTTTTACAGAAAAAGCAGATAGAAAAAGGGACGATAAAATCCGTGGAAAAATTAGACATCGTCAAAGATCGCTTCGTACTTTACATGGACAAGGGAAATATGCATGGTGGGAAAAGGAAAAAGCGATAGAAGAAGGCGCAGATGTGGCTCTTTTTTATTGCGATGCAGACAGAGAAGGTGGAGAAGACAGTCGAGATCGTAAAAATTGTAAGAAAAGATTTGACGAAGTGAAGAAAGGAATTGAAGATGGGTTTGCGGCCTATGAAGGAGAAAATCAAGTTCGCACTATGGCAGTAGTAGCTGTTAAAATGATTGAAAGTTGGCTAATGGCAGATCCAGAATCATTTAATAAGGCTTTTGGAAAACCCAAAAACAGCAAATCAAATCGAAATATGTTTCCTAAGAATCCAGAATTGGAATGGGGAGCGAAAAATCAGCCTCAAAGTAATTATCCTAAAAATCAGATTAAACGCATTTTAGATCAGTATCAGCAAGAACCCAATAGGGATACATTTCGTAAATTGGCTGAAGAAGCCAATATCGATGTCCTAAAAGAAAAGTGCCCAATTAGCTTTAGCGATTTTTATAATCAAGTTCAAAAACTAAAAGAAGAGGGTATGCCCAATTAGTTTAGCAATTATGTTAGGGACGGTCTAAAAACACCAATCCTGTTCGGATAAAAAAGTACTGCTGAAAAAATGGTCCAGAGGCTGCTTTCAGGGCATCGGTTGGGAATCTGGCTCAACGACGGTCGGATCCGCCGTCTGGCCCATCTGACCGATTACTCATCCCTGGGCTTTTTCACCAGTCTGTACAGCTGGAGACGGTGGAGAAAGAGTTTTTCCATGGGCATCATTACCCTGGGAATCGCCATAGCGTCCATGGATGAAATTTTCTAGTATTTTGCCGGAGGAAGAACGGCCACTTGGAAGGATGTTTGTCTGGATGGAGTGGGGGTAGTGGCCGGGATTGTGATGTGGAGGATAGGGAAGTGGGTGTTCGGAAGAAGACCATCTGCCGGAGACAGATAGGCATGAGCTGACAGTCACTAGTCACTAGCGGCGGGAGGGAACCCACCGGGCGGGTTCCTGGGAACGTATAAAAAACGGAGGCCGGGATGGGCGGGCCTTTGGCTCGCCCCTACGGCGTTGGGGTTGGATGTTGGATACAACGGCCACAGGAACGGATTTTTTGAAGACCCCGTTTTTCTGATTTTTTGTTGCATCTCTGACCTCAACGTGGTAGGGGCTGCCCGCAGGGGAGCCCGTCCCGGCCTCCCAGAGGGCCCGTACGTTCAAAAGCAGATGCAGCTGCATCTGGTATCCATAACAACTCACGATGAACGACCAACGATGAACCAAAAGGCCGCCGGAAAATCCGGCGGCCTTTTCATTGGGAAGGAAAACGCCCTGGGCGTTTTCCAACCTACAGCAATCCATGCAATTTCCCCAGTTTCTGGATCTGGTCCAGAGAGTAATGGGTGATCCGGGAAATGGTTTCCATGGGGATCTTTTCCTTCAGCATGGCGACAATGTTGGATTCCCGTTCTTCCTGACGGCCTTCCTGTTTTCCTTCCAAGCGGCCTTTTTCCAGGTTCTTTTTTGCAATGGCGTGTCCGATACCGCACATGGTTTCCGCCTCCTTTTTCATCTCTACGGTCATAGGGATGTTGTATTTTAGCTAAAGAATACGATTTCTATATTGTTAATTTTATCATATTTGATGGGGATGGGAGGAAGGGGAAAAGCGGCAGGGCCGCTTTTCTGTCTCACGCAGATGGTCATGAGCTGACAGTCACTAGTCTCTAGCGACAGGAGGGAACCCGCCGGGCGGGTTCCTGGGAACGTATAAAAACCGGAGGCCGGGATGGGCGTGCCTGCGGCTCGCCCCTACGGCGTTGGGGTCGGATGTTGGATACAACGGTCAGAGGAACGGATTTTTTGACGACCCCGTTTCTCTGATTTTCTGTTGCATCTCTGATCCCAACGTGGTTTTGAATTTGTAAACCCTCAGGCCGGGATGGGCGTGCCTGCGGCCTGCCCCTACGGCGTTGGGGTCGGATGTTGGATAGAACGGTCACAGGAACGGATTTTTTGAAGACCCCGTTTTTCTGATATTTTGTTGCATCTCTGACCCCAACGTGGTAGGGGCTTCCCACAGGGAAGCCCATCCCGGCCGCCGGGTTTTATGTTCAAAGGCAGATGCGTGAGCATCTGGCATCCGAAACGATGAACGATGAACGACTCACAATGAACCAAACGGCCGCCGGATTTTCCGGTGGCCGTTCCATCTTGCTCCCGATCCTGGCGGGCCGCCCGGCGTGCGGCCCCTACGGACCCGTGATTACCTAATCACTTAATCACTTAATCACTTAATCACTTAATCACTTAATCCCCCCTCCAATTCCTCGTCCATTCACCTGCATATATGGTATAATTACTTGTCTACACAAATCCCAGTACTGGGATGATTTTGCTGAAAAAGGGGGCTTTTGTGCTATGAAACATACTTTTGCTGTGCTGCTTGCTTTGGGGCTGGGCCTGGCTGGGGGGCCGGGGACGGCGCTGGCTCAGGTGGCGGCCAATGTGCCGGTGGACAGCCGGTATTATGAGACCATTGACAAACTTTCGGGGATGGGGTACCTGTCTTCGCTGCCCAACGGGGCCCGGCCCTACAGTCGTCTCCAGATGGCCCAATGGGCCCTGGAAGCGAAGGAAAAGGCGGCGGAGAAGCCTCTTCCCGGGTACCTGGAGGCGGATCTGGCGGATCTGGAATCTTATGTGGCACCGGAGGTGGCGGCTCTCCAGGGCAGCGGCACCGGCGGGGACGGGTTCCGGCTCCGCTCTTTCCAGGTGGGCACTGGGTATCTCCATGGGGACAGATTCTCCTATCGGGACAGCCGGACGGCCAGTGAATGGGCTCCGTTTGCCAGGACCAACGGCCACAAAAAGGGACGGAACGGCAGTATGGCCGGGGAAGTGGGGGCGTCCGGGAACCTGGGCCATGAGGTGGCCCTGGGGATCCGGGGCCGGGCGTCCTGGGACAAGGACAATGAAGGCACGGCCAGCCTGGAGGAAGCCTATGTGAAGACCCGGACCGGGGCCTGGGCCTGGGAACTGGGCCGGCAGGCCATGACCTGGGGACAGGGGGCCAGCGGCCATCTGCTGCTGGGGAACGGGATGAAGCCTCTTACCACTCTCCAGGCCCATCTGAATGAACCAATTCAGGCCGGGGGCTTCCTGAAGTTCCTGGGCCAGGTGGATTTCCATGCCTTTTACGGCCGTCTGGACGGGGACCGGGCGGAGGACGCGGCTCAGTGGGGCCGGCAGGATTACAACCATCCTGGGCTTTTGGGGCTGCGGCTGGATGTGACTCCCACCCGGTGGCTGACCTTGGGGGCTTCCCGGATCTCCATGCTGGGCGGGGATGAAAACGGTCTTTCTTCCCATGACTGGGGGAAATGGATTTACGGCCACAATGCGGATACCAAGGACAAATGGAACGACATCGGAGGCGTTGACTTCCGGCTGCGGCTGCCCGGGGTCCAGTTCTACGGAGAGATGTACGGGGAGGACCAGGCTCACGGACTGCCCTCGGACTGGGGCTGGCGGGGCGGAGTGTACCTGCCTCAGCTGACCCGGGACGGATCCTGGGATCTGGTGGCGGAAATGGCCCACACCAACAAGGACTGGTATGTCCACGGCACCTATCAGGACGGCTGGACCTACAGCGGGGACATGCTGGGGGACTGGATGGGCAATGACGCCCGGAAGTACTATGCCCGGGTGAACCATTATTTCCCGGGAGCGGACCGGCTGGGGCTGTACTACCAGCGGACGGAGAAGGACCGGGGCAGTGACGGGCCGGTGATCCAGGAAACCGGGCTTACGGGACGGAAGAAGCTGAGGGACGCAGTGTATCTCAACGGGACGCTGGGGTATGCCTCCATCAAACAGGGGACAAAGGACCATGCGCTGTTTGCCGGTGCGGAGGTAGAGTGGGATTTATAGGCAAGTGAAGAGTGAAGAGCAGGCCTCTGGCCGAGGGGGCATCTCACGTCTTACGCGGTCGGAGAGCATCTGCCGGAGGCAGATGCTCTTGAAGGAGAACGCAGCCGGGGGCTGCTAACCCACCACCATTGCGCAAGCGCAATGGTCCCCCGCCCTTGCAAAGGGCGGATATATGTGGGTGGGGTCGGATGTTGGATACAACGGTCACAGGAACGGTGTCTACGAGAAACCCGTTTCTGTGATTTCTCGTTGGATCTGTGATACCAAAACGGCTCACGATGAACGATTTTTCTATTGTCTTGTCATTTGTCTGCTATGGAATAAACCCGGTTCATTTAAACAAACGGAATATTCGGAATCGTTAAAAAATAACCACTTGCTGTACATTTTTTGTTGCACTTCTTTTGCAAAGATGGTATGATATTTTACATAAACTGTCATAACTTTACAGATGAAGGAGCAGTTGATACCCATGCAGCAGACAATTGTTTTACCATCGGGATTTTCTTTTGATGTGACCAACATGCTGGGCGAAGGCCGGATCCAGCCGGCGGAAGTGGAGGCACTGGCTCCCCGGATCCGGCAGGCGGCGGAAGGGGTGGACAAGATCCGGAAGGAAGGACGGGCCAAAAACCATCTTTCCAAGGATGGGACTCCGGAACCGGTACTGTTTCCCCGGCTGCCTTACCCAGGACCGGATTCTCCCAACACCCCGGAACTGCTCCAGGAACTGAAGGAATTCGGGGAACAGGTCCGGGAAAAGCAGGATGCGGTGGTATTCTGCGGCGTTGGCGGCTCCTATCTGGGGGGCAAGGTGCTGGCGGACTGCTGCGCCAGCAGCTATTGGCACCGTCATCTGGACCCTATGCCTGCCGTGTTCTTCGGGGGCAACAATGTGGATCCGGAAGATGCGGACAACATCCGGGACGGGCTGGTGAAACTGGCGGACAAATGCCGGAAGGACCTGGACCGTCCGTTGCGGGTGCTGTTGGTGCCCATTTCCAAATCCGGCACCACTTTGGAACCTACCGCTGCTTTCCTTCATTATTACAGCTTCCTGACAGGTGAGGAAAGCCTGTTCCAGGTGAGCTGTGCCGTGGTTACGGACAAGCGGATGGAAAAGGGGCCCCTGAACCGGCTGGCCCGGAAGTACGGCTGGTCCATGTTCGACGTGCCCAACGGGGTGGGGGGACGGTTCAGCGTCCTGTCCACACCGGGCCTTGTGGTGGGGGCCGTCCTGGGCATGGACCTGGAGGAACTGCTGCGGGGTGCCCGGGAGATGGACCAGGCCTGCCAGGGCAGTGACCTGGACACCAACCCGGCTCTCCTGAATGCGGTGCTGAAGTACCTGGGGGCTAAAAACCACGGGGCAGTGATGGAAGTGATCATGCCCTACAGCCTGCGGCTGAAGGCGCTGGGAGAATGGTATGTGCAGCTGTTGGCGGAATCCCTGGGGAAACGGAAGGACCGGGACGGGAACACGGTGTTCTACGGACGGACGCCGGTGGTGGCCATCGGCACCACGGATATGCATTCCCAGACCCAGCTCCACCAGGACGGGCGCCGGGACAAGGCGGTCCAGTTCCTGTTTGTGGACAGCGAGAAAGGGCGGGTCCATATCCGGAATCCCTTCCCGGAAATCACGGAATATGACAAGTATGAGGGGCTGGATATGGGACAGGCCCTGGAAGTGGCCATGGAATCCAACGAAGAGGCCCTGGCCAGTGACCAGCGGCTGAACGCCCTGTACCGGCTGCCGGATGTAAATGAATACATGCTGGGCCATTTGTTCTACTTCCTGATGCTGAGCATCGCTTACGAAGGGGAACTGGCCAATGTGGATGCCTACGATCAGCCGGGTGTGGAAATCTACAAGCGGCTGATGGGGGAAAAGTTGAAGAAGAGATAAACAAGGGGTGCCGCCCAGCGGCACCCCTTTTCATTTCCCTATTCCCAAAGGTTCGTTCAATGCGTCTTCCAGCTGCTCCGGGGTGATCATGTCCTGTTCTGCCATCCGGTTCAGCACCAGGTTCCGGCGCTTTTTGCTGCCTTGCCAGTTGGCGTAGGGGTTCAGGGCGGTGGGGGCATAGGGGAGACCGGCCAGGGTGGCGGCCTGGGGCAGGCTCAGGTCTTTGGGCTTTTTGCCGAAGTATACCTGGGAAGCCTGCTTCACCCCGGTGGCACCGGACCCCAGGAAGGTGGTGTTCAGGTACATTTCCAGGATTTCTTCCTTGCTGCACCGGGCTTCCACCAACAGGGCCAGGGCCGCTTCCGCCGCTTTCCGCTTCACCGACTGGTCGGAAGTGAGCAGCAGGTTCTTCACCAGCTGCTGGGTGATGGTGCTGGCTCCTTCCACCACTTCGTCGTTCTGGATGTTCACCAGGGTGGCCCGGATGATCCCATCAGGATCCACCCCGTGGTGGGAGTAGAACCGTTTGTCTTCCACCGCCACCTGGGCCTTGGGCAGCCAGGGGGACATCTGCTTCAGAGGCACCCAGTCTTCCCGGGGGATCCGGCTGTGGGCGATTTCCCGGATGTGCCACCCTTCCCACACCAGCTGGAGGGAACTAGGAAGTTCTTCCGGGGGCCGGGGGGTGCCGGCGGGGAAGGTCCGGGTCTCCTGGGAGGCAGGACGGGCCGGCCCGCCCACTTTTTCATGGATGGTGTCCGGCCGGGTCATGTGCCAGCACAGGGCCCCCGCCAGGATCACCAGGATGCACAACAGTTTCCGCATACGCATGTTCCCCCTTTTTACTCCTTCCATTGTAATGGATATGGCGGGAAAAATCCAATGGAATCGGGTTCACAAAATTGTACGGTCTTTTTGGAAAAAAGGTGGCTGTAAGACTCTCTTTCGTACTATAATGAAGACACATATCAGGACATGGCCTGCTCTGGAAAAAGTTGTGAAAAAGAGTTGCAAATTTATACATTAAAGCGTATAATAATGCAACATAAGGCAGGGATGGAAGGCGTGTCCTGATAAAGCGTATTCTATATGGTTCCGGATTCCGGACAAAAATCCCAAATACCTGAATTTGGATTAGGAGGAAATGCAATGCAGATCAAGAATAACGAAATGAACATATTAGTTGAAGCACTGCCATATTTAAGCGCTTTCAAGGGCAAAACAGTGGTCGTGAAATATGGCGGCAATGCCATGCTCAACGATGATCTGAAGAATAAAGTCCTGGAGGACATCGTCTTTCTCCGCTTCGCCGGCATGCGTCCGGTGGTGGTCCACGGCGGCGGTCCGGAAATCACTGCCATGCTCAAGGCCGCCGGGAAGAAATCTGAATTCGTCAGCGGCCTCCGGGTCACCGACAAGGAAACGGTGGAAATCGCCGAACTGGCCCTGGTGGGGAAGACCAACACGGATCTGGTCCGCCGGCTGAACGTCCTGGGGGGCAAGGCCGTAGGCCTCAACGGCAAGGACGCCAAACTCATCGAAGCCCGGAAGCATCTGGCGGATGTGTATGAAAACGGCCAAGTGAACCTGGTGGACATCGGTTATGTGGGCACGGTGGAAAAGGTGAACACGGACCTGATCAACCTGCTGCTGGCCAACGACTACATCCCGGTGATCGCTCCCACAGGCATCGGCCCTGACGGGGAAACCTACAACATCAACGCGGACAGCGTGGCCGGGGAAGTGGCCGGTGCCCTGAAAGCGGAAAAACTGCTGATGCTCACCGACGTAAAGGGCATCTACGAGGACCACAAGGACGAAAGCACCTTCCTGTCCACCCTGACCTTCGAAAAGGCTCAGGAACTGATCGTGAAGGGCAGCATCGACGGGGGCATGATCCCCAAGGTGAAGGCCTGCATCTCCGCCCTCAGCGGCGGGGCGGTGAAGACCCACATCATCGACGGGCGCCAGGAACACTCCATTCTCCAGGAAATCTTCTCCGACGAGGGTGTGGGTACGGAAGTCGTAAGAGACTGAAGGAGGAAGAGCGATACAATGGATACCAAAGAAATCATGGAAACCACTGATAAATATTATCTCCCGGTGTTCGGCCGGAGCCCCATTGCGCTGGACCACGGGGAAGGGGTTTACCTGTATGATACGGACGGGAATAAATACACGGATTTCCTGGCCGGGATCGCGGTGAATGCCCTGGGCTACGCTTATCCTCCTCTGGTGAAGGCGGTCAGTGAACAGGCAGCCAAGATCATGCACGGGTCCAACCTGTTCTATTATGAAATCCAGGCCAAAGCCGCCAAGCAGCTGTGCGAAGTCACCGGGTTCGACCGGGTGTTCTTCTGCAACAGCGGGGCGGAAGCCAACGAAGGGGCCATTAAACTGGCCCGGAAATACGGGAACAGCAAGGACCCGAAAAAGTTCAAGATCGTCACTGCCAAGGATTCCTTCCACGGCCGGACCATGGAGACCCTTACCGCCACCGGTCAGGATCATTACCATGAAGGGCTGAATCCTCTGCCGGAAGGGTTCATCTACGTGCCCTTCGGGGATACGGAAGCCCTGGAAAAGGTCATGGATGACCAGGTGTGCGGGGTGCTCCTGGAACCGATCCAGGGCGAAGGGGGCGTCCATGTGCCTCCTGCCGGCTATCTGGAAAAGGTGAAGGAACTGTGCGAAAAGCACGATGCCCTGCTGATCTTCGATGAGATCCAGACTGGGGTGTGCCGGACCGGGTACTGGTTCGCCTGGATGCACAGCGGGGTGAAACCGGACATCATGACCCTGGCCAAAGCCATCGGCGGCGGCTTCCCCATGGGGGCTTTCGTGGTCCAGGAAAGACTGGCCCATGTGTTCGCACCCGGGGACCACGGTTCCACCTTCGGGGGCAACGCCCTGTCCTGCGCGTCCTGCTATGCAGCCATCAAGGCCATGAAGGACCTGGAACTGGACAAAAAGGCGGCGGAAACCGGGGCCTATTTCAAGAAGGGCCTGGAAGGACTGAAGGCCAAGTATCCGGAAAAGGTAAAAGACGTCCGGGGCCTGGGACTGATCCTGGGGCTGGAACTGGCCAAACCGGGTGCCAGCCTGGTACAGGGAGCCCTGAAGAAAGGGTTCATCATCAACTGCACCGCCGGGAACGTGCTGCGGTTCGTGCCGCCGCTGATCATCGGTGAAAAAGATATCGACGCACTGCTGAAGGGACTGGATGAGCTTCTGGCAGAATTCTGATAAAAAAGAAGGTATACTATGGCTTTGAGAAACAAGGATTTGATTTCCATCCATGATCTGTCGGTGGGGGAAGTGGCCACCATCCTGGATGTGAGCAGAAAACTGAAGAAAAAACAGAAGCTGGGAGAACCCCATGAATACCTGAAGGGGAAAACCCTGGCCATGATCTTTTCCAAGGCGTCCACCCGGACCCGGGTCTCTTTTGAAACCGGGTTCCACCAGCTGGGGGGCCATCCCATCTACATGAGCGAAGCCACCTCCCAGATCGGCCGGGGGGAACCGGTCAAGGACACCGCCCGGGTACTGTCCCGGTTCGTGGACGGGATCATGATCCGCACCTTCTCCCATGAAGCGGTGAAGGAACTGGCGGACTACGCCACGGTGCCGGTGATCAACGGGCTCACGGATCTGCTCCATCCCTGCCAGGCCCTGACGGACATGTTCACCATCCTGGAATACAAGGATGTGCTGAAGGGACGGAAGCTGGTGTATGTGGGAGACGGGAACAACATGGCCCATTCCCTTATGTTCGCCTGCGCCAAGGTGGGCATGAACATGGTCTGCGCCAGCCCCAAAGGCTACCAGCCGGATCCTCACATCGTGGCCCAGGCCAAGATGGATGCGGCCATTACCGGATGCACCATCACCGTCCAGGAAGACATGGAAGACGCGGCCAAGGGAGCGGATGTTCTCTATACGGATGTGTGGGCCAGCATGGGGGAAGAAGCCCAGCGGGAAGAGCGGAAAAAGGCTCTCCACGACTACCAGATCAACCAGCATCTGCTGGATCTGGCCCGTCCGGATGCCATGGTGCTCCACTGCCTGCCCGCCCACCGGGGGGAGGAAATCACTGACGATGTAATCGAAGGACCTCACTCTGCAGTGTTCGACGAGGCGGAAAACCGGCTCCATGTGCAGAAAGCCATTATGGCCTTGCTGATGAGCGACGCGGTGCTGTAAAATATAAAGATAGAACGAATAAAGGAGAGACGTACAATGGATAAAAAAGACATCAAAAAAGTAGTCCTGGCCTATTCCGGCGGTCTGGATACTTCCTGCATCATTCCCTGGCTGAAGGAAAACTACAACAACTGTGAAGTGATCACGGTGACTGCAGACATCGGGCAGGGGGAAGAAGTGGCTCCCGTCCATGACAAAGCCATTAAATCCGGTGCCAGCAAGGCCTATATCCTGGACCTGCGGGATGAATTCCTGAGAGAATACGCCTGGCCCATGGTGAAGTCCGGTGCCGTCTATGAAAAGAAATACCTGCTGGGCACCTCCATTGCACGGCCCATCATCGCCAAATATCTGGTGGACATCGCCCTGAAGGAAGGGGCGGACGCCATTGCCCACGGGGCTACCGGCAAGGGCAACGACCAGGTCCGGTTCGAACTGGGCATCAAGGCCCTGGCTCCCCAGCTGAAAGTCATCGCTCCCTGGAGAGAATGGCAGATCAAATCCCGGGATGACGCCATCGATTACGCTGCCGCCCACAATATCCCGGTCCCTGTGACCAAGAAAAAAGACTACAGCATGGACCGGAACATCTGGCACCTGTCCCACGAAGGCAGCGACCTGGAAGATCCCTCCAACGAACCCAAATCTGAAATCTACATCATGAGCCAGACTCCGGAAGCCGCTCCGGACAAGGACGAATACCTGACCCTGGACTTTGAACAGGGGGTTCCTGTGGCCGTCAATGGCAAGAAGATGGAACCGGTGGAAATGATGGAAACCCTGAATGAAATCGGCAAACGGAACGGCATCGGCATTGCCGACATGGTGGAAAACCGGCTGGTGGGCATGAAGGACCGTGGGGTTTACGAAACTCCTGGCGGCACCATCATCTACTACGCCCACAACGAACTGGAAAACCTGTGTCTGGACCGGGCCACCTACAACTACAAGGAACAGATCGGCATCCGGTATGCGGAACTGGTTTACGACGGCATGTGGTTCTCTCCTCTGCGGGAAGCCCTCCAGGCCTTTGTGGATGAAACCCAGAAGACCGTCACCGGTACCGTGAAGATGAAGCTGTACAAAGGCAACATCATCTCCGCCGGCACCACCAGCCCCTATTCCCTGTACAGCAAGGAATACGTCACCTTCGGGGAAGACGAAGTGTACAACCAGGCTGATGCCCAGGGCTTCATCAACCTGTTCGGGCTGCCTCTTACGGTAAGAGCCCTCATGAAACAGGGGAAACTGAAATAATGAGCAAGACGAAACTGTGGGGAGGCCGGTTCAGCAAGGACACCAACGCCCTGGTGGATGCCTTCAACGCCTCCATCGATTACGACAAACGGCTGTATCATGAGGACATCCGGGGGAGCATTGCCCATGCCCACATGCTGGCCAAGGTGGGGATCATCAGCCAGGAAGACGCCGCAGCCATCGAAAAAGGGCTGAAGGAGATACTGGAAGAGATCCAGGCCGGGAAATTCAACTTCAGCACGGAGCTGGAAGACATCCACATGAACATCGAGGCGGCCCTGACGGACAAGATCGGGGACGCCGGGGCCCGGCTCCATACGGCCCGGAGCCGGAACGACCAGGTGGCCCTGGACATGCACATGTACATGAAACGGGAAGTCACCGAGATCATGGAGCTTTTGATCGCCTTTGAGGAAGCCCTGCTGACCATGGCGGAAAAGCACCTGAAGACCCTGATGCCCGGGTATACCCATCTCCAGCGGGCTCAGCCCATTACCTTTGCCCATCACATGCTGGCCTACTTCAACATGCTCCGCCGGGATTTCCGCCGGCTCCAGGGAGTGTGGGACGGGGCGGACATCATGCCCCTGGGGGCCGGTGCCGTGGCCGGGACCACTCTGCCCATCGACCGGTTCCAGGTGGCGGAGGAGCTCCATTTCTCCCAGGTGTACGGGAACAGCATGGATGCGGTCAGCGACCGGGATTATGTGCTGGAATTCCTCAGCTTTGCGTCCCTTCTCATGATGCATCTGTCCCGGCTCAGCGAGGAAATGTGCCTGTGGTCTTCCACGGAATTCGGGTTCATCGAGCTGGATGACGCTTTTGCCACTGGTTCTTCCATGATGCCTCAGAAGAAGAATCCGGACATCTCTGAACTGGTCCGGGGGAAGACCGGCCGGGTGTACGGCCACTTGACCGCCCTTCTGACCACCCTCAAGGGGCTGCCCCTGGCTTACAACAAGGACCTCCAGGAAGACAAGGAAGGGTTCTTCGATGCCATCGACACGGTGAAGTTCTCCCTCCAGGTGTACCGGGACATGATCCTCACCACCAAGGTCAACGAGGAAAAGATGGCGGAAGCGGTCCACAAGGACTATTCCAACGCCACGGACCTGGCGGACTACCTGGTGCGGAAGGGGATGCCCTTCCGGAAGGCCCATGCCGTTGTGGGGAAGGCCGTGGCCAAGGCCATTGCCGAACACAAGCTGCTGGGTCAGCTGACCCTGGAAGAATACAAGGAAATGTGTCCTCTCTTCGAGGCGGACCTTTTGGAATGCCTGAAACCGGAAAACTGCGTGGCAGCCCGGACCAGCTACGGCGGCCCTGCTCCCCAGAACAACGCCGAACAGGTGAAAATGGGAAAAGAAGCGGTGGAAGAGCAGAAGAAAGTGCTGGAAGAATTGAAAGAACGGATATAAGAAAAAAGGGGTGCTGCACATTGCGTGCAGCACCCCTTTATACGTTCCGTTTTGCCAGGCGCTCTACGGGTTCCGGGTTGGGGGTGAACTGGGGGTCGAAGTCTGTGTTCAAAAAGGCCAGGGCGTAGGCCACTCCCATGGCGGCACCAGTGGTGAGACCGGTTTCATCCATGTCGAATTCCGGGGTGTGGTGGTTGGCCCCGCAGCCTTTTTCCGGGTTGGCGATGCCGGTGAAGGCCAGGACTCCCGGATATTCCTGGAGGAACAGGGCGAAGGATTCCGAGGCCATCCAGGGCTGGGGATCCTGAAGGGCATCCGGTCCCAGGGCGTCCGCCACCGCCTTCCGGCCCAACTGGGCGCAGGCCGTATTGTTCCGGGCTTCGAACAGGGCTTCGGGCATGTGCAGGATTTCCCCTTCACAGCCGTAAATATCAGCGTTGGCGGCCAGAGCCTTCTTCAGGAAGTCCTCAAAGGGCTTCCCGGCCTTCTGGTAGTTGAAGAACCGGGCGGTGCCTCCGAAGGTCAGGTCTTCCGGGATCACATTGTACTTTTCTCCGCTGTGGACGAACCCCAGGGAGAAGGTGAGGCATTCAAAGGGATCCACCTTCCGCTGGCGGAATTCGTTCAGCTGCTGGTACAGGGCGGCAAAGCAGTCCATAGGATTGTTGGCCAGGTCCGGCCGGGCTCCGTGGCCGAAGGTCCCCTTCAGCCGGATCACAAAGGAACAGCCGCCTCCCATGACCGCCCCGGGGGTGATGGACACTTTCCCTGCCGGCAGGTCCCACCGCACATGGGTGGCGTAGCAGCCGTCGATGGTGAGGCCGGATTCCTTCACAATATAGGGCAGCAGGTTCTGGATGTCTCCGCTTTCTTCTTCTCCCCGTTCAAAGCACAGCAACACTTTCCCGGCAAAGGCTTCCTTGTGGGAAACCAGGATCCGGGCGGCGGTAAGCAGCATGGCCATGTGGCCGTCGTGGCCGCAGGCATGGGACACCCCGGGCACCTGGGAAAGGCAGACTTTGGGACCTTTCAGATTTTCCGGACTTTCGGCAATGGGGAGAGCGTCGGTGTCCGCCCGCATGAGCAGGGCCTTTCCGGGCTTTCCGCTGTCGATGATCCCCAGAAGCCCTCCGTCAGGGACGTTGATGGTGGGAATCCCCAGGTCCTTCAGGTAGGCTTCCAAAAAAGCGATGGTGTTCACTTCCCGGCAGCTGAGCTCCGGGTTTTCATGGAAATGGCGGCGGAGGCGGAGGGTTTCAGGAAATTCCGCCTGGGCCAGGGCAAGGATATTCATAAGCAGATTCCTTTCTACAGCAGATTGTGAAAATGGGATTTTCCTTCAGTATACCACGGATGATTGTCATTTTTTCGTCTTCAGCGTATAATTATAATATTGTATTGAAGTGGATTTCTGTACCCATGAAGATAGAGAAATTGGCGGTAAGGAGGATGAAGTATGGGAGGACATGTAATTGGCCTGATCCACACCGTGACCATGCTGGATGTAATCGACATCCTGGTGGTGGCGTTTTTTCTCAATAAACTGTACCAGATGCTGAAGAACACCCGGGCGGCGTCCCTGGTGAAAGGGCTGTTGATGCTGCTGGCGATCATGCTGATCAGCAAGTGGCTGAATCTGTATGTGATCAACTGGATCCTGGAAAAATTCATGACCGTGGTGATGATCGCCCTGCCGGTGGTGTTCCAGCCGGAACTCCGCCGGGCCCTGGAGCAGATCGGCCGGGGGAAACTGTTCCGCCGGAGCACGGTGCTCAACGAAATGCAGGTGGAGAACATGCTGGAAGCGGTGGCCACCACCGCCGACGACCTGAGCCGGAACAAGATCGGGGCACTTATGGTGTTCGAGCGGGAAACCGGGCTGGATGACTATATCGAAACCGGGATCCCCATTGACGGGCTGATCAGTACGGCCCTGTTCGAGAACATCTTCATCCCCAATACCCCTCTCCATGACGGGGCGGTGATCATCCGGGGAGACCGGATCGCAGCGGCCAGCTGCCTTTTGCCTTTGACGGAAGCCCGGAACCTGAGCCAGGAACTGGGGACCCGGCACCGGGCGGCCATCGGCCTTTCAGAACAGACCGATGCCCTGATCCTGGTGGTCAGTGAAGAAACCGGGACCATTTCCCTGGCCCGGGGGGGCGCCCTCCAGCGGTACCTGACCCACCGGGATGTGAAGGACCTGCTGCGGCCGGTGATGAAGACTCCCATGCTGAACTGGAAGGATACCATCCTGGCCAAACTGGGGAAGAAACATGTCCCGTCTGACGACCAGAAAGGAGGCAGCGGCCATGGTGAAAAATAACCAGACCCCCAACCGGAATTCCTGGCTGGTGCGGATCATGTCCGTGGTCTGCGCCTGCATCCTGTGGGTGTATGTGATGAACGAACAGAACCCCATCACCACCAAGACCTTCCAGGTGCCTTTGACGGCCCAGAACCTGGCGGAAGACATGGTGGTGAAGGACCTGCCGGAAACGGTGAATGTGAAGGTCAGCGGCACCCGGTCCCAGATCGCCGTGCTCCGGGAAGGGGACGTCAAGGCCTTCATCGACTTTACCGACGCCCCCAAGGGACGGAACACCTACAACGTCCAGGCCACTACCCGGATGGGGGAAGTGGCGGAAGTGACCCCCAGCCTGCTCCAGCTGGAAACGGACTCCCTGGCGGAAAAGACCATGACCCTGGAACCCCGGATCGTAGGGGTTCCCAACAGCGGAGTCACCGTAAGCCAGATGGATCTGTCTCCCACCCAGGTGATTATCAAAGGGGCCAGTGCCCGGATCTCCCAGGTGGACAAGGTACTGGTGATGGTGGATATCAGCCACCACGACCGGAACTTCTCCACAGATGCCACAGCGGTGGCAGTGGACCGGACCGGACGGGAAATGTATGACGTGAAGGTGGTGCCCGGGAAGATCAAGACCACCGTGACCATTGTGCGCCAGCTGGGGACCAACGACTTCCCGGTGAAGGCCAATATGTCCGGGCAGCTGCCGGAAGGGGTCACCTTAAAGAGCGTGAAGATCACCCCGGACAGTGTGCGGCTTACGGCGGAACCCAAGGTGCTGGGAGGCATCCGGGAAATCCTTACCGCCCCCATTGTCCTCAACAATGTGACTAGCGATGTGGAACTGAAGATGCCTCTCCAGATCCCGGATCAGGTGCTGGCGGACCAGCACAGCGTCATTGTGGAAATTACCTTGCAGAAAGGAACGGAAAAGCAGGATGGCAGCAAAGCCGACGGAAATCAGAATCAATAACCTGCGGGTGGGGCTGGACAGCCGCCATTCCCTGGTGCAGATCGTAGGGAAGAAATGCCATTTGCCGGAAAAAGCCCTCCGGCAGGTGGAAGTGGTCCGGAAGGCAGTGGATGCCCGGCGGAAAAGCAACATCTGCCTGGTATACCATGTGAAGGCCAGGGTGGATGTGCCCACTGGGGTGCTCCAGAAGCTCCTCCGGGATCCCCAGGTGACCCTGTGGGAAGAAAAACCGGAACCCCCGGCGGTGTTCGGCACCGAAAAGCTCCAGGGCCGTCCGGTGGTGATCGGCCTGGGGCCGGCAGGCCTTGTGGCGGCTCTGGAACTGGCCCGGCACGGGTACGCTCCTTTGGTGGTGGAACGGGGCAGGGACCTGTCCCACCGGGTGAAGGACGTGGAACAGTTCTGGAAGACCGGGAAACTGGACCCGGTGAGCAATGTGCAGTTCGGCGCCGGAGGCGCCGGGACCTTCTCTGACGGGAAGCTGACCACCCGGGTCAACGACCCCATTATGGGCCACCTGCTCCGGACTTTTGTGGAAGCCGGGGCGCCCAAAGAGATCCTGACGGAACAGAAGCCCCACGTGGGCACGGACAAGCTGCGGCTTATGGTCACCGGGCTTATCAGCCAGATCAAAAAGGCCGGGGGCCAGATCCGGTATGAGACCCAGGTGACGGACTTCCGGGTGGATCCGGAACAGGGCCTTACGGCGGTGGAACTGAACGGGAAAGAATGGGTGGCCACCAACGGGGTGATCCTGGCCTGCGGCCACAGTGCCCGGGACACCTATGAAACCCTGCTGAAACGGTCCGTGCATCTGGAGGCCAAGGCCTTTGCAGTGGGGGTGCGGATCGAGCACGAACAGGCTCTCATCAACCGGGCCCAGTACGGGAAGTTCGCCAATCATCCTCAGCTGGGGGCGGCGGATTATGCCCTGATCTTCCATGACAAGGAAACGGGCCGGGCGGTGTATTCCTTCTGCATGTGCCCGGGAGGCCAGGTGGTGGCCTCTGCTTCGGAACAGGGGGGACTGGTGGTGAACGGCATGAGCCCCTTCAAACGGGATACGGGGCTGGCCAACAGCGCCCTGGTGGTCAGCGTGGACCCGGGGGATTTCCCGGCCGGTCCTTTGGGAGGCATGGAATTCCAGCGGAAGTACGAGCACCTGGCTTGGAAGGTGAGCCGGGATTACCGGGCCCCGGCCCAGACCAGCCGGAGCTTCCTGGAACGGACTGCTCCGGACCTGAAGGTGAAGTTCCGTCCCAGCTACCGGCCGGGCCTTGTGCCGGCGGACCTGCGGAAGATTTTGCCGGACTTTGTGACGGAATCCCTGGAACATGGGCTGCGGGACTTTGAACGGAAGCTTCCCGGGTTCAGCACCCAGGGGCTGATGATCGGGGTGGAGACCCGGACTTCGGCTCCGGTGCGGATTCTCCGGGGAGAGGACGGCCAGTCGGTGAACTGCCGGGGGCTGTACCCCACCGGAGAAGGGGCCGGCTACGCCGGCGGCATCATGAGCGCCGCCATGGACGGGTACCATCAGGCCAGAAGGCTGATGGGGAGGTTCGGGGTACCAGTCGGGAGTCAGAAGGCTGAAGGTTGAAACCATTGGAAGGAACCAGGCTTCCGGGTTCCTGTGAAGGGAAACGCAGCTGGCGCTGCTAACCCACCACCAGCCTGACGGCTGGTCCCCCGCC